>QMCE01001661.1_pt1 | contig 12252 bp, 12 predicted proteins | sample 1821851 | NCBI WGS metagenome assembly QMCE01 (sample SAMN09453174, study PRJNA476694) | Termite gut metagenome, whole genome shotgun sequencing project. | isolation source: worker | host: Odontotermes sp. | place: South Africa:Pretoria | collected 2016-01-28
GATCCAGCATGGCCAGCACGCGCGTGCGAGCCGGCCCCGACTCGGCGCCCTGATGCAGTCGCAGCACCTCCGCCACCTGGCGGCCGGCTCGCATCGTCGGGTCGAGGGCGGTCATCGGCTCCTGGAAGACCATCGACATGACGGCGCCGCGCAGGGACGCCAGCTCCCGTTCGCTGGCGCCGACGATCTCGCGTCCGTCCACACGAATATGGCCGCTGACGTGGGCGGTCTCCGGCAGCAGGCCCATGATCGCCAGGGCGGTCACGGTCTTGCCCGAGCCGGATTCCCCGATCAGCCCGAGCCGGTGCCCGGCTTCCACGGTGAAACTCACCTCGCGCACAGCGGGCTGGCGGCGACGGCCGAACGACACGCTGAGGTGGTCGACTTCGATGAAACTCATACGGCCTCCCGCAACTGGGGGTCGAGCAGGTCTCGCAGGCCGTCGCCCAACAGGTTGAAGCCGAGCACGGCCAGCGCGATGGCCAGCGCCGGCCACACCGCCGGGTTCGCCGTCACGAACAGGGAGTCCTGGGCGTCCCGCAGCATCATGCCCCAGGTGGGCGTCGGACGCGGCGTGCCCAACCCCAGGTAGCTGAGCGCCGCCTCCGCCAGGATCGCTGTGGCGAAACCGACGGACGCCTGCACGCCGACCAGCGGCGCGATGTTGGGAGCGACGTGACGACGGGCGATGCCCCATCGTGACGTGCCGCTGGCGCGCGCGGCCAGCACGAAATCGGAAGCCATCACCTGGAGGGTGCCCGCCCGGGCGACGCGGGCGAAGGCCGGGATGGTGGCGATGCCGATGGCGATCATGGCGGTCGTGGTCGACGCGCCGAAGGCCGCGACCAGCAAGATCGCCAGCAGCAACGCCGGGAAGCCGTAGGCGATGTCCGTGAGGCGCATCACGACCTCGTCCACCCAGCCGCCGACCTGCCCGGCGAGCATGCCGAGCGGCACTCCGATCACGACGGCGATGCCCACGGACACGACGCCCACCAGCAGACACGTCCGCGCCCCCACCAACAGGCGCGACGCGATGTCGATGCCCATGCCGTCGGTGCCCAGCGCGTGGGGCCAGCCGGGCGGCAGCAGACGGTCCCCCGCCACGACGGCGATCGGGTCGAACGGCGTCCACACCATCGAGACGAGCCCCGCCGCGATCACCAGCGCCACGAGGACCAACCCGGCCCACAACTGGAAACGCTTCATCCGCGCGCACCGCCCCTCGACCGTTGGCGGGGATCGATCAGAAGATACGACAGGTCGACGAGCGCGTTGATGGCGAGCACGATCGCCACGAGCAGCATCACGGTGCCCTGCACCACCACGAGGTCCCGCTGTGACACCGCGGTGAGGAGGAGGGACCCGAGCCCGGGCAACACGAAGACCTGTTCGATGACGATCGCCCCGACGAACGCGCTGGCCACCTGCAAGGCGGCCACGGTGACCAGTGAGATCGTCGCGTTGCGGATGCCGTGACGCACGAGCGCCCGGAACGGTGTCCAGCCGACGGCCCGCGCCGTCGTGTAGAAGTCTTCGCGCAGCACGTCGACGAAGGCCGAACGCACGTAGCGCGTCATGATCGCCGCCTGGACGAGGGCCAAGGTGACCACCGGCAGCACGAGGTGGAGCGCCCACTGCCCCGGGTCGTCCGTCAGCGGCACATAGCCGTTGGCCGGCAGCCACCGCAGCCACACGGCGAAGATCAACACGAGCAGGATGCCTCCCCAGAAGACCGGGATGGCCATGCCGACCTGGGCGGCCGCGTTGAGCGCGAATCCCTGCCAGTGCCGCCGCTTCAGCGCGGCCGCCATGCCCACCGGCAAGGCGATCAGCAACGAGCCGACGATGCCGAAGCCGACCAGCCACAGCGAGACCGCCACACGCGGCGCGATGAGGGCGGTGACGGCGTCGCCCGACAACATCGACGTGCCGAAATCGCCGGTCAGGAGGCCGCCCAGCCAGGCGACGTAGCGGACGACCAGCGGCTGGTCGAGCCCGAGCTGCGCGCGCAATTGTGCGACGGCCTCCGGCGTCGCGTCGGTCCCCAGGATCACGCCGGTCACGTCACCGGGCAGGGCGTTGACGACGAGGAAGACCACGGCCGACGCCACCAACAGGCTGACGACGAAGACGCCAAGCTTGCGCATCACCCGCATCCCGGTAGGCATCGGTGTGCTTTCAGCGGCTGGCGATGGTCGTCAGGTCGAAGCTCAACGTCACCATGTTGGCGGGAACGCCTGTGATGGTGGCCTTCGTGATGGTGATGTTCGGCAAAGCGAACAGCCAGACGGCAGCGGCTTGGTCGGCCAGGCGTTCGGTGGCCCGTTTCATGAGGGCGGTGCTCTGGTCGGCGGGGGCCTCGTCGGCCTGGAGATAGAGCTTCTGGAACTGCGGGTCGTCGTTGTGCCAGTAGTAGGCGGGGTCGGCGAATTTGCCGAGGTCGCGCGCCTCGACGTGGGCCACCACCGTCATGTCGTAGTCGCCGTTGGTCAGCACCTCGGGCACCCAGCGGCTGAACTCAAGCTCGTCGATCGTGGCGTCGACGCCGATGTCACGGAGCTGGGAGGCGACGAATTGGGCCGACTTCGTGGCGTACGGCACCTCGGGCACCCGGAAGCGCAGGTGGAGCCCGTCGCCGTAGCCGGCCTCTTGGAGGAGTTTCTTGGCCTTGGCCGGATCGTACGGGTACTGACCGGACAGGTCCTCGTACCAGGGATCGGTCGGCACCGCCATGGTGCCGATGAGCGTGCCCTGCCCGTTCCAGACGGTGTCCATGAGGGCCTTGCGATCGATCGCCATGGTGAGGGCCTGGCGCACACGGACGTCGGCCAGCGCCTTGGTGTCGTGGTTGAGGCCGAGAACCACTTCCCCGTTGGTGGTGCCGATGAGCGTGGCGAAGCGGGAGGTGTCGGCGAACTGCGGCAGCGCGTCCGGCGCCTGAAGGTTAGAGATGACGTCGAGGTCGCCCGACAGCATCGAGGCGTTCATGGCGTTCGGATCGGCGAAGTAGCGGAACGTCACCTCGTCGAAGCGCGGCGCGGTGCCCCAGTAGGAGTCCGACCGCTTGAGCACGACGCTTTGGCCCTTGTTGTGCTGCTTCAAGGCGTACGGCCCGGAACCGGCGGTCGCGTCAGCGAGGTCGCCGGTGAAGGCGGGATCGACCATCATGCCGAGCGTCGACGACATATCGTACAGCCACATCATCGACGGCCGATTGAGGGTGATCTGCACCTGGGTGGGATTGATCGCCTTGGCCGAGGACACCACCTGGAGCTGGGTCTTGAGCGTCTGGGTCAGGCGCGCGTCCGTCTGGAGACGGGTGATGTTGGCGACCACCGCGTCAGCGTCGACGGGAGCGCCGGAGGCGAAGGTGGCGCTTGGGTTCAGGTGGAACGTGTAGGTGCGCCGGTCGTTGCTGATCTCCCACTCTTGGGCGAGCAGCGGACGGATCTGGCCGTCGGAATCGACCTTCACGAGTGTCTCGTACACGTTGTACAGCAGGACTTGGGGTATCGACGCCGAGGTGTTGTCGAACGGATTCATCGTCGGCGGCTCAAGAGTGGCTCCCACCGACAACGTGCGTTCCGCCGGTGACGTGGAGGCTCCTGGCCCCGCGCAACCCGTCAGCACCGCCAGCAACAAGCTCACGGCGATGGCTGCCACCATCCGCGCAGGGCGGCGTCGACGCGTCCGTCCTGTCAGATCGGTCATAAGCGCTTTCCCATCCGCTTCGCCGGGGCGACGCCCAAGCGCGGATAGTCTACCTTCCCCAAGGGAGCCTAGCCGCCATTGGCCTCGCGCTCTGGCACAAGCGGATTTGATGCGCGGAACAAGGCGATCTACAATAGCTAAGCCAACGCGGGATGGAGCAGTTCGGTAGCTCGCTGGGCTCATAACCCAGAGGTCGAAGGTTCAAATCCTTCTCCCGCTACTCATGAGATGGGCCTTTGTGGTGCCCATCCTCCTCATCACCAGCGAAGTCAGCGACCATTAGTTGCGTCGAGCGAGCAGATCGCGGATCTCAGTGAGCAGCTCATCGGTCGTCGGTTCGGCGGGTTCCTCAGCCTTCTTCTCCTCGGAGCGGCTCTTGAGGATCTCCACCGGCCGGACGAGCCCGAAGTACAAGACCGCGGCCACAATGACGAACGACACCACCGCCGTGATGAACGTCCCAATGTTGACCGGGCCGATGGCCACCGAGTCGAAATTCGGCTGCCCGCCGACCAGCCCGATGAGGCTCATGATGATCTTGGTGAATGACGTCACCACAGCGGTGAACGCCGCGCCAAGAACGAAAGCCACCGCGAGGTCGACGAGATTGCCTCGCATGAGAAAATCTTTGAAACCCTTCATGGGCCCTCCTATGGGGGAAATAATGCAGGATCTTGATCTACTGTATCGCCGCAGGGGCGATATGTGTCTCACCGTCGTCCCATCACGGTCTCAACTCACCATAACTAAGCCACGGCGCTTGTCGTCCGTACCTACATATTAAAGACCTCGGCTGGCGATAGGCCAGATCGCCGCCGCTGCCAAAACGGCTTTCTTCGCCGTGCTGTCTCGCTTTCTGAATGAGGGCAAGGCGTGCTCACAGTCGCCTCTTGTGCATGGCCTGGGACAATCGATAGTCTGCGCTTCTCAGATCGCACAGATAGACGCACGACTGTCGAAGCTCTCGATCGTCCACGCTGGCGACAATCCGCGGAGGAAAGACCCTCCGGCCAGGCAGAGAACGACGACGGTGCTGCTGACCGGAACAGAGCGAGAGGCACGGCAGATGAAAATCACAGACATCCGTATCGGCGAGATCTCCGTGCCGCTCATCACGCCTTTCAAGACGGCGTTGCGCACCGCCACCAGCGTCGAGGACATCATCGTCGAGGTGCACACCGACGACGGCCACACCGGCTTTGGCGAGGCGCCGCCCACGGGCGTCATCACGGGTGACACGAAGGGTGGGATCATCGGCGCGTTGACCGATCACATCATCCCCAGCCTCGTCGGTTTGGATGTCGCCTGCCTGGAAGAGATCCTGCTGACGCTCGACGGCTGCGTGCTGCACAACACCAGCGCCAAGGCGGCCGTCGACATGGCCGTGTACGACTTGTATGGGCAGATGCTCGGCGTGCCCGTCCACCGGCTGCTCGGCGGCTACCGTCAGCAGATCACCACCGACATCACCATCAGCGTCAACTCACCCGATGAGATGGCCCGCGACAGCGTCACGGCGATCGAGCGAGGTTTCACGACGCTCAAGATCAAGGTCGGCCGGGACGCCGCGCTCGACCTGAGCCGGATGCGGGCCATTCGCGACGCAGTTGGGTACGACGTACAGCTGCGCATCGACGCCAACCAAGGCTGGCAGCCCAAGCAAGCCGTCCAGACGTTGGCGCGCATGGCCGACGCCGGTCTGGACATCGAGTTGGTCGAGCAGCCGGTCCGCGCCGACGACATCGACGGGCTCACGTACGTCACCGACCACGCGCCGATGCCGGTGATGGCCGACGAGAGCGTGTTCTCCCGCCGGGACGCGCTCACGCTCTTACAGCGTCGAGCCGCCGATCTGATCAACATCAAGCTGATGAAGACCGGCGGCTTGCGCAACGCTCTGGCGATCTGTGACCTCGCGGAGACGTACGGCGTCGAATGCATGGTCGGTTGCATGTTGGAGGCCAAGGTCAGCGTGACGGCCGCGGTCCATTTGGCGGCGGCGAAACACGTCGTCACGCGGGTCGACCTGGACGGGCCGGTGCTGTGCAGCGAAGACCCCGTCGTCGGCGGCGCGGTGTTCGACGGACGCACTATTTCGGTGACCGACGAGCCCGGCCTCGGCATCACAGAAGTGCACGGCCTCAGATACGTGGCGTGAGCTCGCTCAACGCTGACGGATAAAAACTACTACTGCAGCCAGGAGGCGAATGATGGAATTAGGCAGTTGGTCGATCATCCCGATGACAACACCGTTGTTGGCATTGGTCCCGTTGATCGTCTATATCGTGATGGTCTTCTTGGGCAAGAGCAACAACGCTGGCATCTTCGTCGGCATTGTCGTGGGCGCCCTGATCTTGGGGCAAGGGCTGCCGGAGTTGGCCACCCAGTTCCTGACGAGCCTCGGGTCGAGCACGGCGTTGATCGGTTTGATCATCATGACCGGCGCCGGGCTCGGCCTCCTCATGGACAAGGCGAAGATCACCCACACACTGGTGTATTGGATCGTCAAACGAATAGGCGTCAACACGCAGACCAAAGCCAAGCTCGTCCTGGTGCTGTGCTCCATTCTGATCTGCGGCCTGCTCGGCACGCTGGGCGGCGGCAACGCGGTCATCGCCCCGATCATCATCCCCGTGATGGCGTCCCTGCGCATCACCCCGAGCACGACGGCCACCCTGTTCAAGACGGCCGGCGAGGTCGGCCTCATCATCGGCCCGCTGACCGGCGTCACGCTGATCACCATGAAGGTGACGAACCTGTCCTACGGCCAGCTCATGCTCGGCGCCGCCGTCCCGTTCGCGCTGGTGTGGCTGATCGGCACCTGGTTCGCGGCCAAGCGGACGCAGCGCCGCACGGAGGGCACCGAAGCCTACGAGGTGACCGAGGACATGAACGCCGCCACCGTCGAGGTGGATCGCCGCTCCAAGATCAACACGATCATCTTCCTCGTCGTCTTCGTCGGGCTGATCGCCTACGGGATCATCGCCAAGCAGGGCACGAATTACGCGCTGATCGTCATGATCATTCTCGCAGCCGTCGTCGCCATCTGTGGACGCATGAAGATCGACCAAGCTGTCGAGACGCTGGTCAAGGGCATCGCCTCTCAGGCCGACATGTTCGTGCTGTTCGTCACCATCGACGTGCTGCTCACGATGGTTGCGGCCGGCGGCGGGTTTGACGCGCTCTCGCAACTCTTGGGTCACCTCTCCCAGGGCAGCCCCACGGCCGTCATGCTGATTGCGTCGGTCGTCGGCGGCCTCGGCATCGAGGCGGCGGCGGCGGCCGAGGTCCAGATCATCTCGGACATGTTCGTCAACAGCGCCGTGGCGACCGGCCTGCCCATGACGATGTTCGCCATCGCGATCCTGGCCGCCACCCGGTTGACCGGCTCGATCTACCCGACGAGCAACATGATGGGCCAGTTGGGCATCGCACGGGCGCACAACACCAAAGAGGTGCTCCAGGCCAACTGGATCGCCGCGGCCGTCGTCGTGGTGTGCATCATCATCTGGGCTTTCCTCGGTGTCGCGATCTTGACCTAAGAGGGCATCGTGTGTGGTGGGACGCGAGCGTGGCTCATCGTGTCCCACCACACCGTCAGGAGAATCCGTGCTGTTCGACCAATATCTTCAGGAAGCGTCGCTCGACGACGACGCGCCGAGCAGCGGCTACCCCTACGATTTGCCCGTCGTGCGGGCGTTGCGCGGCGAGCCGCTCCGCTTCCACCCGCGGATGACGTATCTGGTCGGCGAGAACGGCACGGGCAAGTCCACCCTGCTCGAGGCCGTGGCAACGGTGCTCGGCTTCAATCCCGAGGGTGGCAGCCGCAACCTGCGGTTTTCGACCAACGACACCCACTCGGATCTCGACGAGCACCTCCACGTCAGCAAAGGCAAACGACCACGGCGGGGATACTTCGTACGGTCCGAGTCCTTCTACAACCTGGCCACCGCCATTGACGAGATCGACCCCGCGATCGTCGACTCCTACGGCGGACGGTCGCTGCACGTCTTGTCGCACGGCGAGTCCTTTCTCACCCTCGCGCAGCACCAGTTCGGCGGCCTCGGGCTCTTCCTGCTGGACGAACCCGAGGCCGCCTTGTCACCGGCACGACAATTGGCCATTCTCGCGCTGATCCATCAGTCGATTCTCCAGGGCAGCCAATACGTCATCGCCACGCACTCCCCCATTCTGATGGCCTATCCCGGCGCTTGGATCTATTCCCTTTCAGATACGGGCCTGCAGCGTGTCGATTATGACGACACCGAGCACGTGCGCGTCACCCGTGCTTTTCTGGACGATCCTGACCGTATGCTGCGTCGGCTTTTCGAGTAGGCGAACAGGAGGCGGCCAATCCTCAACGCCTCGCCGTTCCACCGTGGGTGGCTTTCGCGCTGGCCCACCCGTCACACGGTGGCGCTCGGCGGTGCGGCGCTCCTGGGCGTCACGAGATCCTTCGGTTCACCCTTCGCGACGCTCTGACGGCGCACCGCCAACGCGTCAGGCGCGATCGCGAATGACCGGCACCTGGATCTCCGTGCGCCAATCAGCGACGTCGTCACAGTCCCAGACGCCGTGGATGTACGACTCGCGCGCCGGGCCCACGACGCGATAGCCGTTGTCCGTGACCCAGGTCATGACCGTGGCATAGGCCGCGCCGATGCCGGCGTAGTCCCCCGGATGCGTCACGCAGGCGGCGGTGATCTGCGGCAGATCCTTGAAGACGATCCCGTCGCCGTCTGCGCCGCGCGTCGTCACCGCTTGGCAGATCTCGACGCGGATGTCGGTGTCGCGATACTCCTCGTCCAGGTAGACGTTGAAGCAATAGTCGTCCGGGCTGCACTCCAGGCCTGGGTTGGCGGCAGCGACGCGCTGCCCCAGCGCGGGCATGATCTCGTTCAGCGCCGCATAGGTCGGGATCACGGTCTGGAAAGCGAAGACGGTGCAGGCCGGGATGGTCCGCACGCTGACGTCGTTGCTCATGGCATGGTCCTTTCGTTCGTTGATGTAGCCATCCAACGAAGCGAGGCGCCGGTCGATCCGCTCGCTTTCGGCCAACAGCTCAGCGCGGCGACGTTCGAAGAGGTCGGCAGGTCCGCCGTCCCTCAGCAACGCGGCGATGTCCGCCAAAGAAAAACCAATCTCGCGCAGCCGCACGACACGGTTCAGCTCCACGAGCTGGTCGGCCGTGTAATAGCGATAGCCGTTGAACTCGTCCACGTGGGCCGGCACCAACAGGCCGATGTCGTCGTAATGGTGAAGCGTCTTCACCGTCACCTTGCCCAGCCTCGAAAACTCACCGATACGGAACATGTCGCCTCCCTTCGTTGCCACGACCGTAGGACCTCCGGTAACCGGAGAGTCCATGATGGCGCAGGATCGGAGCCAGCGGAACGTCACCCGACCCCGACATGCTGGTGCGGTGCCAGCCGACGGCGCGTATCGGGCCTGGCATGTCCGCTGGAACGGGCCCGTTTGTCCAAGCGGCACCTGGTACGATCTCAGCGCTTGGCGCAGCACCTTGTGCCACAACCGTCGAATGAGTTCCAGACACCCATGGGGGTACTCGCACGTGAAGAAAAGATTCTTGAGGCCAACAGGTCTGGCAGTCGCCATGGTTCTCTTCATCGGCTTGCTGACAGGCTGCGGTGGGAGTGGCGGCGGAGCGGCCGCCGGCGGTGACAAGTTCATCGTCGGGTTCGACCAGAACTTCCCGCCCTATGGTTACGTCGGCACCGATGGCAAGTTCACCGGCTTCGACCTGGATTTGGCCGCCGAAGTCGCCAACCGCAACGGCTGGCAGATCGAGTACAAGCCGATCAACTGGGACAACAAAGACCAAGAGCTCAACGCCGGTTCGATCGACTGCATCTGGAACGGTTTCACCATGGAGGGGCGCGAGGACGGCTACGAGTGGACCGAGCCCTACATGGACAACAGCCAGGTGATCGTCGTCCGTCAAGACTCCGGCGTCCAAGATTTGGCCGGCCTGACGGGCAAGACCGTGATGGCCCAAGTCGACAGCGCCGCGCTGCATCTTCTCGAAGACGGCGGTGACCAGGCCGCGTTGGCGAAGACCTTCAAAGCCCTGCAACAGGTGGCCGACTACCAAAGCGCCTTCCTCGAACTCGAACAAGGCAGCGTGGACGCGGTCGCCTTGGACCTGCCCGTCGCCCGCTTCCAGGTCGCCGGCAAGGAAAGCACCTTCAAGATCCTGGACAACGACCCCCTGTCGACCGAGCACTACGGCGTCGGCTTCAAGCTCGGCAACACCCAGCTCCGTGACATGGTTCAGGCCACGTTGAAGAAAATGGTGGCCGACGGCACGGTGAAGAAGATCGCCGACAAATACGCCGATCAGGGCATCGATTTCCAGTCATGGTGTCTGGCAGCGTAAGCGGCTGCCATGACCCGTGTGTGACAACACGTTTTCTTGTGAGAGGTAACCCATGGAGTTTTCCACCATGTTGGGGATGCTCGGCTGGGGCTTTCTCACCAGCTTGCAGATCTTTTGCCTGACGCTGATTGGGGCCTTGCCACTGGGCCTCGTAGTGGCTTTCGGGCGCATGAGCCGGTTCAAGCCGCTGTCGTTGTTGGTCCAGCTCTATATCTCAGTCATGCGAGGCACGCCCCTGATGCTTCAGCTCATGGTGGTGTACTACGTGCCTTATTTCGGCTTCGGCGTCTCCATGGGCGACGGCTACCGTTTCACTGCCACCATCATCGCCTTCGTCATCAATTACGCCGCCTACTTCGCCGAGATCTACCGCAGTGGCATCCAGTCCATACCGCACGGCCAATACGAGGCGGCCGCCGTCTTGGGCTATTCGCGCCCGCAGACGTTTTTCTGGATCATCCTGCCGCAGGTGGTCAAGCGCATTCTGCCGGCCATGACCAACGAGGTCATCACCTTGGTGAAGGACACCTCCTTGTCCTTCGTCCTGAGCGTGCCGGAGATGTTCACGCAGGCCAAGGCCATCGCTGCCGCCCAGCGCGCGATGACCGCCTTCGTCGTGGCAGGCGGCTTCTACTACGTCTTCAACTTCGTGGTGGCGTTCGCGATGAACCGGATCGAGAAAAAGATGGACTACTACCATGAATAACGCGCCAGCCGACTGCACGGCCCTGCTCAGCATTGAGCACATCCGGAAGAGCTTTGGCGATCTGCGCGTCCTGCAAGACATCAGCTTGCACGTGGACAAGGGCGAAGTCGTGGCCATCATCGGGCCGTCCGGTTCCGGCAAATCGACCCTACTGCGCTGCGCCACTCTGTTGGAAACGTTCGAAAGCGGACGTCTGGCGTACGGCGACCTCGTCATCGCCGAGAACAATGCCACTGGCGAGGCCGTCTATGCTCCCAAGGCCGTGCAAAAGCAGGCCAAATCAACCTTCGGCCTGGTTTTCCAGAACTTCAACCTGTTCCCCCACTTGTCTGTGCTGCACAACGTCGCGGACGCGCCGATCCGGGTGCAAAAACGCCCCAAGGACGAGGTCTATGCCCAGGCCAGAGAACTACTGACCAAGATGGGGCTGCTCGACAAAGAGACCGTGATGCCCGGTGAGCTGTCCGGTGGGCAACAGCAGCGGGTCGCCATCGCCCGGGCTTTGGCGCTCAACCCCCAGGTGCTCTTCTTCGATGAGCCCACCAGCGCGTTGGACCCCGAGCTGACCCGCGAGGTTTTGACCGTCATCCGTGACCTGGCCGCTGAGCACATGACGATGGTGATCGTCACCCACGAGATGTTCTTCGCCCGTGACGTGGCCGACCGAATCGTCTTCATGGAAGGCGGCGTCATCGTCGAGGAAGGCCCGGCCACCGAGGTCATCTCCCACCCGAAGCAAGACCGGACGCGGGCCTTCCTGGCCAATTACTCTCTGGGCGACGACTGACGCGAACTTGCACGAGGCGCTTCAAGCGGCACGCGCTCTTCAGGCCACTTATCGCCTTCACGGTGAGCCTAAAACTACTTATAAGACAGCATTTCGTAGATGTCCGGTCTCGTCGCTTACCAACGGAAATCGCTTGCGCCCCGACGCGGACCGTGCGTCCGGTCATGGTGCGCGAACTATACGCGAATCCCGAAAGAGAGCTCGTCCGCCTTCATGCCAACGGTCTAGTCGTCAAGATCGCCGCGCGCCAACCGGACACATCGTCACAGCCGCTGGCAGCGCAGCTAGAAGACTGGCTCGGCCCCTTGACCCCAATGGAAGACGGGACCATCATGACCACACCGGCCAGACAGGCCACATAACGACAAACTGTTACCTATCATCCGTACAGCAGACCCACCTGACGGATCAGAAAGGAGATCAGTCATGGCAGGGGGTTCAGAAGATCTGGCGGCGATCAGGACGGCGAACCAGATCCTTGATGATGTGCTTGCCGGCTCAAGTGTTCTGGTGACCGGGCTGCCGGGTTCCGGTCGCACGACCTTGCTGGAGCAGGTGGCCGCCGGACTCGACGATGCAGGCGTCACCGTCGTTCGGTTGCGGGGGGCGGGCGCAGAGGCCGCTCCCCTGTCGTCCTTAGCCCTGGGC
>QMCE01001662.1_pt1 | contig 12250 bp, 9 predicted proteins | sample 1821851 | NCBI WGS metagenome assembly QMCE01 (sample SAMN09453174, study PRJNA476694) | Termite gut metagenome, whole genome shotgun sequencing project. | isolation source: worker | host: Odontotermes sp. | place: South Africa:Pretoria | collected 2016-01-28
GGTATGAACCCCGGACCGTTCGGTATGGTGCAAACCGGTGTTCCCTTCGGCGAAGTTGCCGCCATGCGCGACTGGCTGAATATCGATGTTGCCATTCAGAAGCCAAAAGTAGAAAATCCAAAACGCCCAATTGAAGGATTCTCCTGCCAACGCTCCGAAGTCAGTGGCCGCCGTTTATGGGGGCTTTTTGCCGAGCGTTTCGGCTCTCCCGAAACATTTTTTGCCGATCATTTTGTCGTCAATTACTGCCCATTGGCTTTTTTCAACCTAGGCCGCAATATCACGCCGGATAAACTGCCCGCAAGGGAACTGCAGCTGCTTCTTGAAGTTTGCGACCGACATTTGATGATGCTGATCGACCTTTTCCAACCGCAGTGGTTGATCGGCATCGGCGCCTGGGCGGAAAAACGCGCGCAAGAAATATTGTTAAAAACGCCGACAAAAATACCGCGCCAAACCGCCATCCGGATCGGGCGCATTTTGCATCCCAGCCCGGCCAGCCCTGCGGCCAATCGCGGCTGGAGCGATGCCGCTACCCGACAATTGCAAGCGCTCAGCATTTGGTAATATCTTAAAGTTAATACTCTTGGAGCTTTCAGAAACACTTCAAGACACCCGCGTTTTCATAAAACATACTATTTTTTCAATAGCTTATGAATTTATCCGGCCACCCATGAAAAAATTTGGCGCAGGGGATGTTTTTTTAACCTGTCCGGTAAGTTCTTAACTTGCCATATATTTTTTTGCGCCTCTTTTTCGTGTACAAGAAGATACGCCGGAAATATAAAATTAGCGGTTAACCTTAAACTATCTTTATATTATTAGGTAACTTTCGGACAAATCATTCGGAAGGTTATTTTAACGCGGGTAACATACCCTCAGAAATCCAACAAAATAAAAATACCGCGTTTTCTTGACCAGACTTTTTACCATAGCAACTCCATATGAAAGAAACATGATGAAATATATCGTTATATGCGTTCCGTTATTTTCACTTCTTCTCGGCGGCTGCGATAATGCGGATAATCAAGTTCGAGAAGTTGCCAAGCAACAAACGCCATCGCAGACGCCATCAGCCCATATTTCAGAAAATTTGCCACAGGCTTTGATTCAGGAAGCCGCTAAACAGCAAACGCAATCGGCCTTTATTACTGAAAAATCCGTCTGGCAAGGCAATTTGGATAAGTGTCGTAATAGCGAATCGGTTGATCTCTGCTTTATCGATGAAATTAAAAACACCGGAACTAAAGAAGCGTTGAAAGCCGCTCAGTACCTGACCGAAAAGGAAGAAATGAGCTATGTCTCCGCCTATACGAAAGAAGGTCCCGTAGGCATTGCCGACATTGAATATCCTTTCAGAGCCAACACAACCACCGGAATATTGCTGATTCCTTCTGAAGGGCCGCCCATTGATATTGATGATATTACTGACGACCTCCTCAAGACATTTCCTGCTTGGCAGGATTTCGAAAAACAACATCCTGATGCTGCGCCTTGGCCCCCTGGAACCTTAAATAAAAAAGAACAAACCACCAGCGACGGACTGGATTTTATTGTTTCCTATCCCATCCAAACTTGCCACGCCTGTGACCGTTTAGCCTCTCTCTACATCAGTTATAAGTTTGCCCCTGATGGCAAATTTATAGGAAGGAACTTGTTAGACATTAAATAAATCAAGGCCGAGGCTTAAAGGAAAAATAATAGAAACGGAAGCGCGCACAGCGGGAAGCATTGTCGGCAACATGGCGCGGAATTTCTTGATATCGTTAAAGATGTTTGCCTGATTACGGTATGGGCCGCGCCATGGGATTAGTGCCTTTTTTCTCACCAGCCAAGAAACGATGAAGGGACGCTGCGTCACATTGGGTCAGGATCAGACGTGCATCGTCAATACTTCTAGCCCTGACGACGCTTCAATTTATGCGCTAAAAACGGGCGATTGAGGGTGAATTTGGCAATAGCCAGCGGCTTACGATAGAAAAAACACGCTACTTAGATCAACCCAGAAAAACCCTATATGGGTTGTATTGGAGCGGGAGACGAGTCTCGAACTCGCGACCTCAACCTTGGCAAGGTTGCGCTCTACCAACTGAGCTACTCCCGCAACGAGTCGCAGATTTTAGCGAAACTTCTCAACCAGCGCAAGCGCCGCTTCGCTGTTTCTGCGCTTGTTTTTTTACCCTTTTTGTACTTCCGCCATCGCCTGCGCAAATGCGTCGATGTTATGCGTATTGAGCCCAGCCATGCAAATCCGACCGGTTTTTACCGCATAAACGGCGTAGTTTTCGCGCAACTTTTCCACTTGTGCCGCGTTCAGCCCGGAATAAGAAAACATACCTTTTTGCTTCACGATGTAGTCGTAGTTGCGTTCCGGGTCGAGTTTTGCCAATCGTTCCCGCAGCATCACACGCATCGCACGAATGCGATCACGCATGCCAGCAAGTTCTTCTTCCCACAAGCCGCGTAAATCTTTCTTGGTCAGTACCATTGAAACAATCGCGCTGCCAAATGTCGGCGGATTGGAGTAATTGGCGCGAATAACGCGCCTAACCTGCGATTGAACGCGTACGGCCTCATCGGCACTATCACATAAAACCGTCAGCGCGCCAACGCGCTCGCCATAAAGCGAGAATGATTTTGAAAATGAACTGGAAATAAATACCGGCAGTTTGCGCTCGGCAAAGCGGCGAATGACTTCACTGTCCTCTTCGATCCCGTGGCCAAAGCCCTGATAGGCAATATCGAGAAACGGCACAAGTTGCTGCTCTTCGATCGCATCGATGATTTTGTCCCAATCTTCCGACGACGGATCAACGCCGGTCGGATTATGGCAACAGGCATGCAACACGACGATGTCGCCTGCCGCGGCTTTTTTCAGCCCGACCAACATCGCCGATAAATCGTAGCCACCCGTGGCCGCATCGTAGTAGGGATAAACATCCACCGCAAAACCGGCATCGCCAAAAATCGCCTTGTGGTTATCCCACGTCGGGTCGCTGACCCAGACTTTGGCATTGGCTGCAAAGTGATGCAAAAAATCCGCGCCGACTTTCAGTCCACCCGTACCGCCCAGCGTTTGCGCCGTCACCGCTCTTTTTTCGGCGATAACCGGACTGCCCCCACCGAGCAAAAGTGCTTGCACCGCCGTTTTATATGCGGGCGCGCCGTCAATCGGCAGATAGATACGCGGCGCCTGCTCTTCGGCAAGCGCCTTCATCGCTTTCTGCACACACGCCAACACGGGTACTTTACCTTCTTCCGTGCAATAAACACCAATAGAAAGATTGATTTTTTGTGGAGTCGTATCGCTTTTAAAAGCTTCATTCAATCCCAAAATCGGGTCATGCGGCGCCAACGGCACCCCCGCAAGAAGTGAAACACTCATGCTGGCCTCAATAAAAAATTAAAAAACTTATTTCTGTGCTGACTGCTTTTTCAGCCTTTCATGCCTAGCCGTATCTTCATCCATCTTTTTCTTGGTCCACTTCCAGAGCCAGATGCTCATTCCGATCATAAAAAGAATGCACAAAAGACTTAGAATTCCGACATCCGTTGACAGTAGCTCCTTGATCATTGGCATAGATACCTCCGTTCAGAAAAAAGCGGATTGCTTTATAACAGTTTATAACGATTCCAACACATCAACACTTGTTGATAAAAAAAACCGCAAAGAATTTGCATATCTTTTGAGAATAATCAACCTTGGTTAAGATGCCAAACGAATCATCCGACTATCAAGGCTTGAGCGCTCGATAAAGAATGGGCAACGAAACATCGTAGCGATACGATGTCTGCGAATGCGTTCCGTCAAAAATCCTGTAAATATGTGAAATACCGCATTGAACCAACGAACGTGCAAATTGGCGAGCGCCGTAATGCATGTGATACTGATCGCGCCAACCGCAATCAAAATAAAGCGCCCGCAACGAACGCAGCGCATGAAGATGCCGGCCAGCCATATACACCGGATCGTGACGCTGCCATTGCCGCCAACGCTCTTTGAACAATTCGCCGGTTTCCAGATCAAACGGTAAACGAAAGCCGTTCGGCGCACTCGGGTCCGGGTCATAAGTTGCAGCCATCGCCACATCCATCAACGCATGCCCTTCGTCAAAACCGGGGCTTTTTTTGCGCATTGCCGCGATAAAACGACGCACGCGCCCATCATCGTATCCTCTTTTTTCAGCAGGCACCGGTATTGGCGCACGCCCGGTGCCTGCACGCAATGCAGGGGAGCGGTAGCCGGACAAAACCGTCAGCGTGCGTGGCCAGCCCGGCAGATAGCAGCTTTCAAAGCCCATGTCGCCGGCGTGCGATGCCGCCGCACCCCATACCTCCGGGTATTTCATCGCATGAAACAACGCGCCATAACCGCCGGAAGAATGGCCAAACACGCCCCGATGTTCCCGCGCTGCCAACGTACGGAACGACTGATCCACCAGCGGCACAATTTCCTTGATTAGATAATCCGCGTAACGACCTATCGCCGAAGAGTTGATGTATTGGTTGCCGCCCAACGAAGTAAAGCAATCGGGAAACACAACAATAACTTCGCCCATTTTTTTCTCATAAATCAATCGGGCAACGCGCTCGGCAAGATTTTCGTCAAATCCGCGCCATGTCAGCTGCCCCAAGCCTGACGACATAAAACCGGCCAATGAATACAGCGCAGGGTAGCGGCGGTTACCGGACGACGCGTAAGAAGGCGGCAACCAAACCGCCGTCTTGCGCCACGCGGAATCCTTAAGCGGATTATGCTTGAGTATGGTCGATAGCTTTTCGACAACAACCAGCTTTCCTTCTTGGCTATGCGGTGTTTTTAACATGATCGAAATAAAAGATAATTTTTTCAACAACCATTTTCAGAAGCCTGGTACTGGTGTTGCCGAGCATTATAAAACAAATTGAATTACCTATTGGTATTCGCAAATATTGGTTTTGGGCCGTATCTGCTGCCGCTCAATGTTGCCGCTGGTCGTCGTTCTTTCATGTTCAATCGCTAAAGACCGGAAACGTATCACACAACGCGTTACGCTTGCTTGCATAATCAGTTGCCCACAAATAAGCAAACTGGCGCAGAATTCCATCCTCTGTGTTGTTTAATTCGCAAGGAATCTCTATGACAATTCATGTTTATCGCCGAACAGGCGTTGTTTTTCTATGGTTGTTTGCCGCTGTGATGATGTTTTCGTCTGCCGCTCTTGTTTACGCACAGCCAACATCGCTTCCAGATTTCACTAAACTGTATGAAACGCACGGCCCGGCAGTCGTTTCCATTGATGTCCGCCAAAAAATCAGCCCGCATCCGATGTCGATGATGGAAAACGACCCCTTTTATGATTTTTTCCGCCGCTTCGGCTCGCCAATGCCGATGCCCCGCCGCGGCGAACCCGAGGAGTCGCAGGCAAGCGGCTCCGGTTTCATCATTGCCTCTGACGGCTACATCATCACCAACGCGCATGTCGTTGAAAACGCCGATGAAGTCAAGGTCAATCTTTACAATAAAACCGAATATACGGCGGAAGTGATCGGCAGCGATCGCCGTACCGACGTCGCCCTGCTGAAAATCGACGCAACCAACCTGCCAACCGTCACCATCGGCGACCCGGAAAAATTGAAAGTCGGCGAATGGGTCGTCGCCATCGGAAAACCGTTCGGGCTGGAAAACACCATGACCGCCGGTATCGTCAGCGCCAAAGGCCGCGACCTGCCACAGGAAAATCTGGTGCCTTTCATTCAAACCGACGCCGCGATTAACCCCGGCAATTCCGGCGGCCCGTTGTTCAACATGTACGGTGAAGTCGTCGGTATTAATTCGCTGATTTATTCGCGCACCGGCGGCTATATGGGCTTGGCGTTCGCGATCCCCATCGATGTTGCGATGAATATTATCAAGCAGATTAAAGATACCGGTAAAGTCACCCGCGGTCGTATTGGCGTCATCATCCAAGAGGTCAGTAAAGACGCTGCCGAAGCTTTCGGTTTAAACGCGCCGACCGGCGCTTTGGTCAACTCCGTTGAAAAAGACGGCCCTGCCGATAAAGCCGGTATTTTGCCCGGCGACGTTATTCTCAAAGTTGACGGTCGTGACGTGAAAAACAGCACCGAGTTGCCGCGTATCATCACCGCCATGGCGCCGGGGCAAAAAACCCGCTTAACGGTATGGCGTGAAGGCAAAGCCCAAGAAATCACGGTACCGATTGCCGAAACCGGCGACGAAGATTCCGGTGTGACCATAGGTAGGCCCGGTAAAGGGAAAACCGGCAATGCCAACCATTTGGGACTGGAGTTGTCTGACCTGGCCGGCGAACAGAAAAAGCAACTCGGTATTAAAAACGGCGTCGTCATCGAAAACATTCGCTCGCGTATCCGTGGCAATGTTCAAAGCGGCGACATCATTCTGGCTGTCATTCGCCAAGGCGCCATGATTGAAGCGCAAAGCGCCGCACAAATTAACGGGGTGCTTGGTCAATTCGACAAAAACAGTGCCGTCACGCTGCAAATTCTGCGCGGCAATGTTTATTACTTCGTGACCATCCGTCCTGAGCCGGAGACAAAATAATCCGGCAACGACGTAACGACAAAAACGGACGGGCAACCGTCCGTTTTTACATGTTCCCATACACCATGCGGCAGCCGGTTGAAGCAACCTTGATATCTATTCGGGTTAACGCAATGCGACCGCGGCAATCATGCCTTCGGCAAAATCGACAAAACGCATCTGCCATCCCTCAGGCGCTAAAGCAGGCAGTCGAACGACGCGCGGTACAGCGCAACACATAACCTCGGCTAAATCCAGTTCGATTTGGTCAAAACCCAACGTAAATCCCTGCCCGAGCGCTTTGGACAGTGCTTCCTTAAGCGTCCAATAATGCAGAAAACGCGTTTGTGCCGCCTGCGCATCATGCCGATTCAACGTTTGATATTCGTTTTCAGTAAGTATTCGTTCGGCAAGCCGCATCGTATGACAGCGCCGATTTTGTCGTTCAAGATCAACACCGATCCGTGAAAATATCGATCGACTGCGAACAATCCCGACAAAAAGGTGTTCGCCGCTATGCGACAGGTTAAAATCAAGAATACGGCGCCGGTCGGAAGCCAGCGACGGCTTTCCGTGTTCGCCAACGACGAACGTTAGCGATGGTGGAGCGCATGCTTGCTCGCATGCCAACAACCAGCGCAATAACCCGCGCGACACGATTGCCCGTCGTTGCAACGCAACGGTCGCCATGCCAGCAGCTCGTCGTTGTTCGGTATGGTTGAGCCAGGAATAAAAAATGGTTAACGCCGAATCCGGCTGCAATAACGATGCTTTCCACAGCACAACACCCGGCGCATCGCAGGGTATGACTTCGGGAGCAATCGCCGCTTCCGGCAACTTGACACAGATCGTATTCATTTAAAGGAGTCCGTCAACAACATGCTTTATTGGTTTCTCAAGGCGCTGACATATCTTCCGCTGCCGATACTTTATTGCTTCGGCGACTTTTTGTTTGTCGTGACATTTTATATTGTCCGCTGGCGACGCGATATTGCCGAAAGCAACCTCAAACGCTCTTTTCCGGAAAAAAACGATCGGGAAATTCATGCCATTATGCGCCGCTTTTATCGTCGTCTGGGCGTTGTCCTAGCAGAAACGTTGTGGTGCGCGCGCGCGGATAACGCAACCATGAGCAAACGCATTGGTATTGAAAACCCGGAAATCATCAAGCCTTACACGGATAACGGCAAGTCTGTGTTACTGATGGCGGCACACTACAGCAATTGGGAATGGCTGGTCTTTGCCGCCAGCACGCATTTGGACGTACCGGCAGTCGCCGTTTATAAGCCGATTCGAAACGCCTCGCTGGATCGCTTCATCAGGGAAATGCGTACTCATCCGGGCAGCACGTTGATCGCATACAAGGATTTTGCCCGCGAAATCGTACGCCGCCGCAAGCAGGTGCAAGCATACGCGCTGGTTGCCGACCAGACACCGCTATCGAAAGATGATAAACACTGGTCTCTTTTCCTCCATCAGGAAACGGCGTTTTTTGTCGGCGCCGACAAGCTGGCCAAGCTTATCAAAGCTCCGGTATTTTTCGTTTCGACGCATCGAGTCAAACGCGGCTATTACATGATCCGTCTCGAACCGCTGACCGGACCTTCGGGTGATGACAACACCAACATTATTGAGAATTATGTGCGCCTTTTAGAGCGGGACATCATGCGAAGCCCGGAAGACTGGCTTTGGGTACACAAAAAATGGAAATACCCAAGGTCGCCCTCGGAACCGCTTTTTGGCGTATCTTCTGAAATCGACCCCAAAAAATCTTAATTCTATTCCCTCACTCTCCCCCGTTTTAGCCAAAAAGCAGTGCCCATCATCAGCGCCAACACCAGTAATGCCAGTGCTGCCGGATTCAACGTGGGAATAGAAGATGCGTTCAAGTTCCTAAACATGAACGGGTACGATAATGTGGCTGTCCCATCCGCATTGCTTGTCACTGTCGCATTCCGTCCATTGATGGTTGCGACTGTCAGCCCTCCCGCAAAAGTATAATCACTGTTTGGTGTGAGTGTGACCGTAGCCGTATATGAGACGCCGTTTTGGAACGTCGCGTCTGGCGGTGACCACGACACGCTGCCGACGGTGAAATCGCCTGTGCCATTCGCGGTTGTGTCCGGTGTCGCGCCGGCTACCGGCGCAGTGAGGGAAATTTCCGCAATGTCAATGATGGTAAGAGCATCGGCAAAATCCACCGACTCGCCGGAACGCATGAGCGCCGTTCCCGATTTCGTCATTGGGCTGTTTCTATAACCGGGAAGCGCAAAAGAAACGCCCTGCGTGGTAAACGTTGTAATGACCGACATCGATTTTCCTGTCGGATCAAGGCCGGTCAGCACGTCTATTGTTCCTGCGCCGAACGGCACTGCGTTGAACGGTGCGGGCAATGTCGCCGTGACGGTGTTGGCCGATGTCAGAGTCGCCGTAAACAGTACATCGTTTCTCGTTGTCGCCGGAGGAGAAGAAAGAATCAGATTGGCAGGCGTTAACACGACAAACACATGACCGACCGCCCCCAAACCGCTTGCTCTTCCGCCCGCGCCGATGTCTGAACTTGATGTTGATGCTCCTCCTTTTGCCGTCACCACCGTATTTTCGCCGTAAATCAGGATATCGCCACCCGAGCCGCCTGTTCCGGGATCGCCAAAACCGTTACCGGCACTCTCGCCGCCGCCACCGCCGATGCCTGCTGCCAAGCCATTGCCCATGGCGCTGACCGTGCCGCCGCTGATCGTGATCGCACCGCCCGCGCCGCCCTTCCCGCCAGTGCCGGCGGAAAGGCTCCTCGCGCCGCCGCCGCCGCCACCACCAATGCCGGCAGCCATCTCGCCGCCCACGGCGGTGACCTGGGCGCTGCCGCCAATAACGATCACGCCGCCGATGCCGCCCGTCCCGCCGTTGTTGAGGGCAGACGCCCCCCCAGCACCGCCGCCGCCGCCGCCGCCGATACCGGCGCCGTATTGCCCGCCGGTGGCGGTTACCATACCGCCGGTGATCGTAATGGTGCCGCCTGCGCCTCCTGTGCAACCGTCTGTCGTGCCACCCAAACCGCCACCGCCGATACCGGCGCCGTACTGCCCGCCACGGGCATCGACCGTGCCGCCGACGATGGTAACCGCGCCACCGTTGCCGCTCCCGCCGCCGATGCCCGCGCTGCCCCATCCGCCTGTGGCGGTCACCATCCCACCGTTGATGGTAATGACGCCACCAGTGGCCTCATCAGAACCGTAACCGCTGCCGATGCCCGCGCCGCCGGTGGCGTTGATGACGCCGCCGTTGATGGTGATCACGCCGGTCGAAGGGATTGATGCGCCACCCCCGCCGATGCCTGCCGACTCACCAATAGCTGTCAAGATGTCCGCATCCGTGCCGTTGATCGTCAACGCCGCGTCCTCTTGAACTTGAAGCCCCGCGAAAAACACACCGCTGGTGAGCAGATTGGTGCCGACAATTGTCAAGGTTACCGTCGCGCCGGCGATATTGAAAGCGCCGCGCGTGAACATTACACTTAAATTTTCCAGATCAATGCTGGCGTTATCCAGCGTGATGTTCGCCGTGGTTCCGGGCGCAACCGTCACGCCGTTGGTCGTAGTACTGCCGGTGATGGTCACATCCCCCGTCACCGTGAACATTTCATTTACGCTGTCGTACGTCCAGTTCGTGCCGCTTAACGTCGCGCTGTCGCCCACGTCAATGGTCGTTGCGGTGCTTTGCGCCCAAGCAGCAAAGTTGGCGGTAAACAGGCCGAGTGACAAAATGAACACCCAAAAAGCCGTTGCAAAATGTTTTGTTGTCAACATGATATTTCCTTAAAAACCGTTCTTAATCCCACCAATATTTCATTGATAAAAAGCCCGCCTTATTGAAGTTTGCGAAGCTCAACGGTACGGCTTGCCCCTTCGACGTTATAAGTAAATGTCGCGTCCAATGATGATGTGAATGTCAACATGGCGTTTCCCACTACGGTACAGCCGGTTGCGTAACTGTTGTCGTAAGGCATGAGGCCCCAAGGCGATCCTCTATAGCGGCAAACCTCCGCAGAAAATGTATTTATGGCCGACCTATTGCCTTGAAATAGATACCAAATGGCATTTCCGGAAACATCGTAAATGTACCAAGGAACAAAGAAATAATTGGAATTATGGAAATTCTGAAGAACTGTCAGCCCCCAGGCATTTTCACCGTGCTTTGCCCATTGACCAGTGTATTGACCGAGCGTGCCGGAATCACCATCGAGTTTATCAAGATTGACTGTGCGACTTGCTCCTTCAACGTTATATTGAAACGTCGCCGTTGTTGCCGACCTGAACGTCAAGGTGGCAGTTCCAACTTTGGGGGGCTTGTTTGTTTCGGTATTATCGTAAGGCATGACGCCCCAAGGCGATCCCCTGTAGCGATAAACATCAAGTGAAATCGTATCGTTGGCCGACCAGTTGTCGCCCTGAAAGATGTACCAAGAGGGATTACCGGAAGTGTCGTAGATGTACCAAGGAACGAAGATGTAACGGGCATTGCTGGGAAAATTCATTAAAACGGTCAGCCCCCAGTTGTGCTCATTCGATGTCGCCCATTGGCCCGTGTATTGCCTGGTCGGTCCGGGCGGAGGCGTATCTTCCGGTGGAACGGTGACTGTCGCTGGCCTCTCCATTTGGCCTATGGGGGTCGAACCCCAACTATACAAAAGCGTATAGGTTCCGGCCGGAAACTTGCTTCTGCCGGAAGGCGGCTTAACGGTGATCCTTGGAGAACCACAGAAGACCCACCTCTCCGATGGAGTTTTATTGCTGTACCAAGGCCCATACCAATAATCGTCCGTATAGCTGGCGTTATGCAAAACGCTCCCGTCATTATCATAGATCACTTTTATGGTGTAACCGCCAACATGTGGTTTAAGGTGTCCCCTTTTACACGCAGTGTCAGGATCAGCACCGGGTGGAGCACTTATCCAAATTTCCGAATAATAAAAAAAGACCATTTCACTGCCGCCTGCCTTCCCTATTTGATACCACCCCGCTTTCCCGGGTTCCCCCTCTTCCACGTGCATCGGCGGAAACGCCTTGGCGTTTAGCGTTAGGTTTCCGTCCTCTTCAACGGCGCCATCGCCCAGATAATAAAGCGCGCCGTCCTGAATATCGGATTCGGAAACAGGACTTTCTTCAATAGCAAAAGCAGGGTTATCCGTTTCTTGCGCCCATACCGGCGCTGAGAAAATCAAAGCGCCGATCAAGGCAAACAAGAGATTCTTGGCGTAAATGGAAAAGCGGAACATGGTAAATTCCTTGAAAGAATAAAAATATCTTCTTAAAAAAGCAAACCACATATCAAGACCGGCACGGCCTTTGGAACATTGGCACATACGTTGTCATGCTAGGCTCGCTTCATATTTATGTCAAGCGAAAATGACATGATCCACCGGCATGTCGCAGAAAAACGACCTTATGCTCACATCGGAAACAACGGCAACGCTTTCCTACAATCTCGAAGATATCACCTTAAAAAACTTGATTAAGTGGCGAACGAATACAGCCGTCCAATTTGCTTTCACAAATTGCACGAATTGAGATAATAAAGGCTTGTTTTGAACCGTCCCGTGATTCTCGGAGGTTGCATAACTTGAGAGAATGGAGCCATGAAGAAACATAGATATTCCGAGGAAGTAAAAGGACGGGCCGTTCGGCTGGTGCTGGAACACCAGCATGAACA
>QMCE01001663.1_pt1 | contig 12249 bp, 12 predicted proteins | sample 1821851 | NCBI WGS metagenome assembly QMCE01 (sample SAMN09453174, study PRJNA476694) | Termite gut metagenome, whole genome shotgun sequencing project. | isolation source: worker | host: Odontotermes sp. | place: South Africa:Pretoria | collected 2016-01-28
TCAAGACGCCGTCGCCGTATGGTTCGGCCAAAAACGCGGTCGCGCATGTCGCCGTATGTGATTTTGGATCTTCGCGCGCCCTGACGCGCCTGCTCAATACGCTGCGCGTACGCGTGACGCTTTTGCCGCCGTATGACGTAGCGGCGATTCTTTCTCGCGGAGGGTTTGACGGCGTGATTTATCCCGACGGCGCGGGGGAACCGCGCCGCCATCCCGGTATTACCGAAGGCGTTCGCGACCTAATCGCATTGAATGTTCCGCTGTTCGGGTTCGGATTGGGCTTCCGTTACTTGGGCGCGGCGCTGGGGATTCGTTTTAAGCAGATGCGTAGTCCCCACCGCGGCGCGTGGATTCCGGTAAAAGACGAAGCGTCGGGGGCGCTGCTCTATACATGGCAGATGCACAGCCATACGCCTGATGAGATGCCGGAGGGCATTCGCGTCACTTACCGCAACGCCGCAGACGGAACGGCGGAGGGTTTCGCGGCGGAGGGGAGACCGATTGCCGCCGTGCATTTCCTCCCCTGCTCCGATTTGCGTTTGGGCGGGACGGAGGAGATGTTTTCCCTGTTCTTCTCTCTGCTGAAAGGGGGGCGATCCCATGGATGAACGCTGGCGGGAACGATGTGAGGCGCAGCATGTTCATGTGCTGGAAGGAGAACGGCTCGGCGGCTTGTGTGAGTACGGCTTTGTGCTTGGGCGGGATAACGCGGGATTATACCCCCTCGGCGAGTTTGAGAAGCATGGGGATGTGGCGTTTTTTCCGGCGCAGACGCTTAATGCCGTCGAGTTGGAGCGGATGCTATCCGCCGCGGTCGGGTTGGCGCGGACATGGGATAAAACAGGATTTCTGACGGCGCGTTTTGTCAAGCAGATCCACGGCTCCGATTTTGCGCTGCTCTGTATAGACGAAGAGACGACCCGTGAAACAAACGCGCTGCTTCGTCTGCGCGGACTCGAGGATTGGGGCGCATCGTTTGGAAATGACAACAATACGGCGCCGGTATTGACGGAATTAACTTCAGCAGGCGTATCTGCGGGGGAACATCTCTATACCGGCGAAACGTTGAGAGACGCTCTGCGGCAATTGCCGGAGGAAACGGCGCTGCCGGAATGGGCGGTTTTGCGGAATGAACGGTAAGATACTCTCAAACACCCCTTTGGCCGAAGGGGTTATGGATATGCGGGTAGAAGCGGCGTTGGACAACCCCGCGCCGGGACGGTTTGTCCATATTGCCGTGCCCGGCTTCCCTCTTCGCCGCCCAATCAGCCTGTGCGGTTTTGAAAACGGCGCGGCGCGGTTGGTATTTGCCGTAAAAGGACGCGGCACGGCGGCGCTTGCGGCGTTGCGAACAGGAGACAGCATTGATTTGATGGGCGCTTTGGGGAATGGGTTTGCATTCCCCGGGAAAACAATTCTGGTCGGGGGCGGCATCGGGCTTCCCCCGCTGTTGTATTATGCCAAAACGCATCCGGGAACGCACGCAATCGCCGGATGCCGTACAAACGGGCAGAAAGTCTTGGTTGATGAGTTCCCCAGCGTTGACTTTTGTACCGACGACGGTTCGGCGGGGTTCCACGGGGTTCCCCATCAGCGGTTGGAATTGCTTCTGAAAAACAAAGAGCTGCCGGACAGCGTCCTTGCTTGCGGTCCTCTCCCCCTGCTGCGGGCGGTTGCGGAGGTGTGCAAAAGGTATAACATACCCTGTTTTGTCTCGATGGAGGAGCGGATGGGCTGCGGTATCGGGGCGTGTTTGGTCTGCGCCTGCGCCGCCGGAGGGCATTACCGCCGCGTTTGCAAAGACGGGCCGGTATTTGACGCGGCCGAGATTGACTGGGGGGAGCTTCCTTGACCGATATGACCGTATCCGTCGCGGGCGTGACGATGAAGAATCCGCTGGTCGCCGTTTCAGGATGTTTCGGCTTCGGGCGGGAATACGACGAATACTTTGACGTCTCCCTATTGGGCGGGATCTGCGTCAAAGGACTGAGCATCCGGAGCCGGAAAGGCAATCCGCCGCCGCGGATCGCCGAAGCGCCGGGCGGATGCCTAAACAGCGTTGGGCTGCAAAACCCCGGCGTCGAGGCTTTTTTGCGGGATGAACTACCCTTTTTGCGGGCGAAAGACATTGCTGTGATTGCCAATATCTTCGGCGGCACGGCGGAGGAATACGCCGAAGCAGTGAAGATGGTCGGTGACGCGGTGGATCTGCTGGAGGTCAATATTTCCTGTCCCAACTTGAAAGAGGGCGGCGTGAATTTCGCGTCTAACCCGCGCGCCGCCGCCGAGGTGACCGCGGCGGTGAAAAAAGCCGCAAAGGTTCCCGTCTGTATAAAACTATCGCCCAATGTCACCGATATTGCCGCCGTCGCCGTCGCCTGCCGCGACGCGGGCGCCGACGCGTTGTCGCTGATCAATACGCTTCTCGGAATGCGGATCGATACGGAGACGCGCCGCCCGGTTTTGCGGATGAACACAGGCGGGCTTTCGGGCAGTGCCGTTTTCCCGGTGGCTTTGCGGTGCGTATGGCAAGTCGCTGCCGCAACGGGACTGCCGGTTATCGGGATGGGCGGTGTTTCGATTGGCTTGGATGCGGTTGAAATGATGATGGCAGGCGCGTCGGCGGTCGGAATCGGCACCGTTTTGTTCCGCGAGCCGGACGCTCCGGTACGGATCCTGCGGGAACTGGGTGAGTGGTGTAAAACCCACGCTGTAACACACATATCCGAATTAACGGGGAGCGTAAAAACGTATTGACACGTCTGTATTTAGTCCGTCATGCCGAAGCGGAGGGAAATCTGTACCGGCGGGCGCACGGGCATTTTGACACATTATTAACAAAAAACGGACTTCTGCAAACCGAACGCCTCGGCGAATGGTTCGCGCGGAGACCTGTTGAAGCGGTGTACGCGAGCGACCTCTACCGCGCGCGCCGTACGGCGGAGGCAATCGCCGCGACGTGCCGGAAGCCCGTTATAGCCGATCCCGCGCTGCGCGAGATCCATTTGGGGGAATGGGAAGACCTGACGTGGGGAGAAATCATGCGGAAATGTCCGGAGCATATGCGGTGGTTCGACGGAGACAGCAGCATCATCGTAAAAGGCGCGGAGACATACATAGGAGCGCGGGAACGGTTGAGGTCTGAGATTGCGCGTCTTGCGGCAATACATGACGGGCAGGACATTGCCGTCGTGTCGCATGGCTGCGTGATTCGTTCACTGCTGATCGCACTGAACGGCGGGAGTATACCGCATCTGGACAACGCTTCCGTGTCCTGCATAGAGTGGGACGGGGACGACGCGCGCGTCGTAAGCATCGGGGAGAACCGTTATTTGGGAGAGTTGTCTACTCACGCGAAACAAGCGTGGTGGCGCAATGATTCCACCCATTCGTATGATCCGGAACTGTGGTTTGCCCCTGCTAACCTGCCGGAAGACCTTCCCGAGGTAACGGAGATTAGCCGTCTGGCATGGGAAACGGTATACGGGACGCCGGACGGATTTCACGAGGATAAGAGCGCCCGCGCACAATGGGAATCCTTTGAAACGCACCCGCGCTACTTGCAGTTCGCTATAGACCGGGAGAAACGTATAGGACTGTTGCATATGCGCGACACCGGGCGGCTTTCGGTATCCGACGGGCATATCGCGCTGATTTATCTCGATCCCGGCAGACGAGGGCAAGGATTAGGCGCGCAGCTGCTGGGCGAAGCGATCAGCGTTGCGCGGGGGATGGGCAAAACGGGGATTTCCCTGCGGGTTTACCATCAAAACACATACGCCATCGCCTTTTACCGCAAAATGGGGTTTACCCTGTGCGGTTCAGAACAGGGTTTGTTCGGCACGGTTCTGCAAATGCGGCTGCCAATTGCCGTGCCGGAAGGAGAAGCTTTGTTTATCTGATAAATAAAGCCTGTATTTCCATAATAATGAAATTATTTTCGCTGCCCTCTTGACACGGCGGAGAATGCCTGTTATAATGGTTACAATCCGGTTACAGACAGTAACAGAAAGGGGGAAGATATGCGGTTCCGTTTAAGGCAGCTTAAACAGGCGTCCCGGCGCGCGGGCATATGGTGCGGCCTCTTTGCCCGCCGGTTCCGACACGCGGTCACGCGGCGCGTTGTGTTGGCTCCCCTGTTTTTGGTCATTTCTTTATGGATATACTCCCGATATGTTACGGAGTTCAATCTTTTCTTCATCATGGATCAAAGCGAGTTTACCGTACATAGATCATACGCCAAGGACGCCGGGCAGGCGCTGGCCGAGACCGGTATCTTTGTGGGGCATAACGACAGCGTGACGCTCAACGCTTCCGAAATCAGCATTCTCCGCGCAAGCGAGGTGTCTGTCACCCTCGACGGCGAAACTTTTCCCGTCGCTTGTTACCAGAACTTCACTGTCATGGACGCGTTGAAAAAAGCGGGGTACGTGAGAAGAGAGAATGACCTGTTAAGTCACGACCTATCATCGCCCATTGCCGACGGTATGCAGATTACCGTTACGAGGATCGACTTCCGCAACGGCTATGAATACGAGGAAATCCCCTATCAAGAAGTCGTCAACGAGAATCCATACATCAACCACGGCACTTCGGTCGTCGTTACCGAGGGGGAGATGGGGCTCCGCGAATTCGCCTATAAAGAAACCCTGCGGGATGGCGTTGTCATCGCCCGCCAAGCAACCGGCGAAAGAGTCGCAAAGGAACCGGTGACAAAAGTCACCGAACTAGGTACAGGCAACACGATAAAACTCCAAGACGGAACATATTTGTTCTATAAAAAGCGTCTGGAAGTTGAATGCACCGCCTATACCACCGAGAGGCAAGTCAATAAAATCAACGCGATCGGCAAGGTCGCCCGCAAAGGAACCATCGCGGTCGATCCCAAGGTTATCCCTTTGCGCTCAAAGGTTTATGTCGCCGCCCGCAACGGCGCATGGGTCTACGGCGTCGCCACCTGCGAGGATACCGGCGGCTCCATTAAGGGTAACATCATCGATCTGTATTTCGATACTTACGACGAATGTATCCAGTTCGGACGGCGCAAAGCGTATCTGTATATCCTTGAATAACCAATGAACCCCCGCCGTCCGGCGGGGGTTCATTGGTATACCCGCCATTCCCGCGTCCCCCGACGTATTTTGCGTCGGGCGGGATGACCCCGCCCCTACGACGCGGGGGATGTCACGGGCGATTCGTGAATCGGCCCTACAGGAATAATCCCCCGCCGATTGGCGGGGGATTGGTTTAAACGCAATGTTGCTACAGTACCCGTTTCGCGCCGGCGTAGCGCTCGTTGTAGTAGCCTTCGTTGATCGGGCTGATTACAACGCATTTGCTGTTTTTACCGGAACTGGAGTGCACAAACTTTCCGTCGCCGATGTAAAGGCCCACATGGCTGACGGTGGTTCTCGACGTGGTGTAGAAGAATACAAGGTCGCCGGGCAGCAAATTCGCTTTGCTTTCCACAGCGCGGCCGGTCAGGCGGTATTGGTCAAGAGCCGTGCGGTTGATGGTGTAGCCGTACTGCTTGTACACATAACTGGTGAAACCGGAGCAATCAAAGGAGTTCGGGCCTTCGTTGCCGTATATGTAGGGCTTTCCGAGGTGTATCAGCGCCGATTCCACGAGACCGCGCTGCGCGTCGTTGGCGTCTAAGGTTCCGAGGTTTGCCGCGGCGGAAGAGGGTGCGTCTCCGAGGGAGATGAGGTCACAGCGCACATACCCGTTTTTACCGCCGTGGCGGACGGCATACCAGCCGTCTTTTGTGCCGGTGATCTCGACCGAGGTTCCTCCGGTAAGGATTTGGATCGTGTCGCAGTTGGTGTTGGGCTGGACACGGAAGCGGACATACGGTTCATTTATGTAGCCTTTCTCATTGACGCTTGCGCCACCGGGCAGGAGTTTGAGGAACTCGGCACTCATGTAGCCTGCCTTTCCGTTGTAAATGACCGCGTACCATGTGGCGTCGCTGTTGACGATAGCGTTTATTTCGGTGACGGTGACGCTGTCGCCATTTTTTGAGATATCCAGCACTTCAGCGGAAAGGGACGGCTCTTTACGCAATCTCAGGTTGTCGGTGGTCTTTGCGGCGGCGCTTTCGGCCAGCGCGGAGGGAATCAGGAACGCAGCGGCGAGGATGAGCGGGGTCAGAGTTTTCGCAAACCTTGGCATAGGGGCAGAACCTCCAAAAAATAACAGTTACTGCAATGTTTTATTTTGTAACCGAATTGTAACACATGTTTTCCGATCTGTCAACATATATCCAAAAATATTTTCCGTCGGAATCCGCTGGCCGGGCTTGCATTTCTCTTCTCGATCCTATATACTGGAAACATAGTTTTCCACGCGGCGACGCGGGAAAGGAGCGGTTATGAGGATTCTGTTTCTGGGAACGGTTTCTCCCGATACGGCGCGGCACGGCGTCCGGTCTATAGTGGTTGACGGAAGACTTCTGATCGGCCTTGCGCCGGATTTCCGGGCTGACGCTGTTTTGGATGAGCCAGTGGTACTTAACGATCTTAAGCTCAGCCCGTTTCAAACCGTTGAAACCGGGTTCCATACGTTGACGCCCCTTCCCGCCCGCCCCGGCGGGTTAATATATCTGATTGAACGTGACGGAAAAGTCTTTTTATGCGGCAACAATTCGGGGTACTTCCCCGAAAAGACATGGGACTATTTGGCCGGCAAAGTAATTCACGCGGTCAGTCTGGATTGCGTAAGCTCCGATATGTGGGAGAAACCCGGCTTCCAAACCGAGGAAGACGTACTGACCACCCGCCGCAGGCTCTACCAATTGGGTTGCGTCGAACCGGCGGTTCGGTTCTATGTTTCTTCTCCCGAGGGAGGCATGGATGAGTTAAAAGAGCGAATGAGCACACGCGGCGTTACGGTCGCGCACGCCGGACTTACAGCGGAATTATAACGTACAAGTTTTTCATAGACAGACGGTTCAGCGCGGGACATCCGGGAGGCACAGCGCGAGACGTTCGGGTATATAGAGCACGGGACGTCCGGGAGGCCGTCCCCTACTTGACAAGACGGACAGTGCTCTTCTATAATATAAACGTACCGCGCCCATAGGTGCGCGGCAAGGGGGAACACCATATGGACACCATCGCCGCGCTGGCGACTCCGCCGCTTTCCGGTGCGATCGGAATCATCCGCCTCAGCGGACCACGCTCGTTCGCGCTGCTGAAAACTGTTTTTACCGAAACCAAGGGCTTGCCGCCGGAACGCTGGAAGCCGCGCGCTATGAAGATGGGCAATGTGACGGCGGACGGTGAGTTACTGGATACCGGTATGGCTGTGCGGATGGTAGCGCCGTACTCTTACACCGGAGAAGATATGGCGGAGATATACATGCACGGCAGCATCCCCGTCCTTCGCGCCGTTTTGGAAGCGTTATATAAGGCGGGGGCCGTACCGGCCGGGCCGGGCGAGTTTACTCGCCGCGCCTTTTTGCACGGAAAACTGTCGCTTTCACAAGCCGAAGCTGTCGCGGACTTAGTTTCGGCGGAGACGCGGGACGCCGCCCGCAATGCCGCCGGTCAGTTAGACGGAAAAGTCGGGCGGATTTTTTCGGAGATATATGACACTCTTTCGGGTCTGATTGCGCAATACTACGCGGCGGTAGATTATCCCGAAGAAGATATAGACGGAGGCAACCCCGCCGAGACGCTACAAACAGTGCTAGATTCTCTGGATGCATTGCTGACAACGCTCGGCAAAGGGCTTTTATTGCGCGAAGGGTTACGCTGCTCAATCTTGGGAAAGCCCAATGTGGGGAAAAGCTCCCTGCTCAATGCCTTTGCCGGGCATGAACGAGCCATTGTGTCGCCCAATCCCGGCACAACCCGCGATACGCTGGAGGAAACCGTGTCGCTCGGCGGCGTGAAGCTGCGCCTGACCGACGGAGCTGGTATTCGCGACACCCGCGACGCGGTAGAGGAAGCCGGTGTCGCCCGCGCCCGTAATGCGGCCGAGAGCGCGGAGCTGCTTTTTGTGGTATTGGACGGGTCGGCGGAACTGTCAAAAGAGGACAGATCGGCGCTCGATTTGGCGCGTGACCGCACCAGTTTGGTTTTAATCAATAAATCGGATTTACCGCAGAAGCTGGAGCGCGAGCAATTGGAGGCGGCGTTTTTGCATGTCATCCCCGTATCCGCCAAAACCGGGGAAGGGTTGGACAGTGTGGACAGCACCCTTCGCCGTCTGTTTGACGGCGGCGCGACGCTGTATGACGGCTCGGTGCTGACCAACGAGCGCCAAGCGGGAGCGATACGCCGCACGATGGACGCCGTACGTAACACGCTGTCGGGATTGAAAGACGGCGTGACGCATGACGCCGTGTTGGCCGAATTGGAGCGCGCTCTCGCCTCCGTCGGGGAACTAACCGGGCGGCGTGTGCGGGAAGAGATTATCGACGAGATTTTCGCACGGTTTTGCGTTGGAAAGTGACGGGGAACAAGCGCGCTCGATAAGGTGCGGATAAAGAAGGTATACATCAAAAGGGGCGTGAAACTTATGCTTGATAAGGCGGACAATTGGTTACGCATGTGCGACGAGGATGTGATAACCGCAAAGCTGCTATTAAAGGGAAAGCGATTGCTACCAACCGGATTTTTCTGTCACCTAATAACCGAAAAGGCATTGAAGGCAATTGTAACAGTCAATACAGGGGAAATCCCGCCTAAAACACACGATTTGATGAAGCTAGCCGAACGGGGCGGAATATACAATGATTTAACCGAAAATCAAAAGGATTTTCTTGAAAACTTGATGCCATATCATATTGACGGGCGTTATAATGATTACAAAGAGAATATTGCGAGAACAATGACTTATGAAAAATGTGAAACCGTCTTAAACGATACGGAGGAGTTTTTACGATGGATAAAAAAGAAGCTAGGGAAATAGCCGATAAGTATGCTGAAAGGGTAGTGACATCACTTAAACCATCTTCCATCATTCTTTTTGGTTCATATGCCAACGGGACGCCTCACAGCGAGAGCGATATAGACATTGCCGTGTTGATGAATGAATTTAACGGGAATTGGCATGATGTGGAGACACTTTTATACAAACTGAGACGAAATATCAGCTTTGACATTGAGCCGCATTTGTTGGACAAAGCGTATGACCCTCTCGGCTTTGTTGAACATGTAATAAAAACTGGCGAGGTTATATATTCCGCGTAAGGGATAGAAAATGTGTTGCGAGAGAAAAGGGGGTTGTTTGGGTCAGTAAGAGACTGCAACGCCCCGGAAGTCAGCAGGAACAGGAACGGATACAGCAGGTAGCGGTAGCGCGGCTGGGTTTCAATAAATATATAAGAGCAGAAGAATACCACTGTCATCAGTCCGCAAAGCGTTAACCATGTATTTGCTTCTTTTTTACGCAACGTTACCACTATTGACGCAATCCCCAGCAGGCATATCATCGCGAAGTACAGCCGCTCCGTTCTTCGCAGATCGGTTAGTACGTCACCAAGCGGGCGGTTTGAAAGCGGAACGATGCGGGTTTCCTGTTCCGTAAACGCCCAGTTATTATCCTCTTCGCCCCAAAACGTCAGTGTTTTTTCACCTAGCATTGGCAGCAGAGACAGCCCCGCCGACAGATAGTCCTTGATTATGGAACGTTCTATTCTGTGACGCTCTGCCTCGTTTTCCACGGAGAATACACGCTCCGCCAGAGCCTCTGAATAGCTGCCTCGGGTTTCGGGATTCAATCCTAGCACGTACTTCCAAAGCGGATCGCTGTTTCTCTGCCCGTTTGGGTTGACCCCGCCCAATATGACTATGCCCGAGATAAGAAGCCCTGTTACAATGTACGAGAGTGCGGAAGAAAGCAGCGTTAACGCCTTCTTAACATCACGCTGTGATACCCAAAACAGGAATGATAACGCCGCGACGGACAGCATTAGAAGTACCCCGTCCGAACGCAGGGCATTTCCCACAGCCAGCAAAACCCCGCCGAGCAGCGCGTTTTTTAGTTTTGGCGTTCCTTGGAGCAAAAGCACATAAATTCCCCAAAGCAGGAAAAAGAGGGATATATGCTGGTTGGTTAGTACCGGCGCGTACATCCAATGAGCGGGGTACAGGAGATATAAAACCGCCGCGCAGCGCGCGGATTTTTCCGAACCCATGCGCCGGGCGATGAGATAGACGAACTCCGCAACGCCCGTCATCCAAATGGCGTTAAGGATCAGAAGCGACGTTTGGCCGCCCGGAAAGATGCGAAGCGCCGCAGCTTCGTACATCACGAAGAAACTCTGGTAGCCCCATCGCCGTAGGTAAGCGCTGCTGCGCAGCGTTTCCGTCCGTCCGTCTTTCAGCGCCTCCGCCAATTCCAGCAGCACCCCGAAGTCAGAGGTCGGCTGTGTTTTCGCCCACAGAGCTACGCATGCGAAGAACAACAGCATAGTTGCTCCAAGCGCGACCATAAACACTGTCGGGCTGAGCCGCAGATGTGAGACAGCCACCGCCAGCGCGAAACAACACAACACAGCGATTACGGACGCAATACCGCCGAACACGCCGCCAGTCCGCAGATGAAGCACCACACCGGAAACCATTATGAACAGAAAGACGGCGGTTAACACCGCTCCTGCCTTCATTATCGGCCGCATGGTCAAGTTCACTCGAGTTCCTCCAACGCACATTCCGCATTACACGGAGTGTATATGGATATTATTCCCTCGTTTTAACGCTCCATTCAGATTTAGAAGTCACACGGTGTGTTTGCCGAGCACAGGCAATTATACGTCGAAATGACCGGTTAATCAAGGGCGCGTTCTGTCTTTTTAGGGTATCCGGCGGTCGTGGGAGAGGTGGAATATAATGGGAACATTCGGTGTTGACACCTAATTATTTTTATAGTATAATAGCAATGATTTGTCAGGTGTTGGGAGGTGTAAATCGTGGCTAAAACCATTCAGGTCAGAGTAGATGAAGATCTTAAGAATTCCGCGGATGTATTGTTTGCTTCACTGGGCTTAGATACTTCAACGGCGATTCGGATGTTTCTTGTGGCATCAACCGAAAAGGGAGGCATTCCATTTTCGGTCGGGCATAACATTGATCGCGATGCGGTCATTAAAGATTCAATCGCATATCGCAGAATGGGAAGAGATTTTTTTACTGCCGAACAGAGCCTGACAAATATGCGAGCTGCCATAGAAACGGGTATAAATATAAATGCCTAAGCAATATGAAATTTTCGTGTCGCCTTTAGCAGACCGTAAACTGGCTTCACACATAGAGTTTCTGGCACGTGTGAGTGATGCGGCGGCGAAATGTTTATTTACGGCGTATGAGGATGCACTACGGTTGCTCGCGGAAATTCCCGAAAGCTACCCTACCTATATACCGTTAAAGCCGTTGGAAGCGGATTTGAAGTATAAAATCTTTTCAAAACGCTACCGCATGGTTTTTGAGATTATTGACCGTAAGGTTTACTTGTATGACATACAAGATTGTCGACAGGATACGGATAAAAGTCTTGTCGATTAAAATATGATCAAGTTTGGATAACAGCTATAAAAAGCCGGAGGAAAAGAAAGATGGACAATACGCAAAAGAGCATGGATAAACTGGCGGCGCTTTGCAAAGGGCGCGGTTTCGTTTATCCGGGATCGGAGATTTACGGAGGGTTAGCCAACACTTGGGATTACGGGCCGCTCGGTGTAGAGCTGAAAAATAACGTCAAAGCGGCGTGGTGGAAAAAGTTCGTGCGGGAAAGCCCGTTCAATGTGGGGCTGGATTCGGGTATCCTGATGAACTCGTCGGTCTGGAAGGCTTCCGGGCACCTGAAAAACTTCAACGACCCGCTGATGGACTGCCGTAAGTGCAAGACGCGTCACCGCGCCGACCATTTGATTGAGGCGGCCGGAGGAAACCCCGCCGGGATGAGCAACGAGCGGATGAGCGAATGGATCACGGAGAATAATATCGCCTGCCCCGACTGCGGAAGCAAGGATTTTACCGCAATCCGGCAGTTTAACATGATGTTTAAGACCTTTCAGGGGGTCAACGAGGATTCGGCGGCGACCGTTTACCTTCGCCCGGAGACGGCGCAGGGGATTTTTGTGCAGTTTAAGAACATCCAGCGCTCCTCGAGGCGTAAGGTGCCATTCGGTATCGCGCAAATCGGGAAATCGTTCCGCAACGAAATTACGCCGGGTAACTTCATCTTCCGTACCCGTGAGTTTGAGCAGATGGAGATGGAATTCTTCTGTCAGCCGGGTAC
>QMCE01005060.1_pt1 | contig 12246 bp, 10 predicted proteins | sample 1821851 | NCBI WGS metagenome assembly QMCE01 (sample SAMN09453174, study PRJNA476694) | Termite gut metagenome, whole genome shotgun sequencing project. | isolation source: worker | host: Odontotermes sp. | place: South Africa:Pretoria | collected 2016-01-28
AATTTCCTGAACCAGGTCTCCTGGCTCCTGACAAGGCGGTTGGTGGCGAGGCGGAGCTTCTCCAGCGCGGCGTCCCATGAGCAGGCGCCCTCGAAATACGGAAAAAACTCCTTGTACCCGACAGCCTGCAACGGCGCGGCGGCAAGGCTCTCCCGCCGCTCCCACACCATCCGCGCCTCTTCCTTCAGGCCGCGCCCGGCCATTCTCCCGATGCGGGAGGCTATGCGGGCGTGCAGATCGGCCCTGTCGCGAACCACGCGCACCATGATGAACGGGAACCGGGGGGAGGAAAAGAAGGACGCTGTCCGCCGCACGGGATCGGGATGGTGGAAATCGGCCCATTGCGTCTGCGACGCGCTGATGCCGCGCCCTGTGAGGCTGAGGACTTCGAGGGCGCGGACGATGCGGCGGCGATCGGCAGGATGGATTTTCCCCGCGGCGGCAGGGTCTTTTTCCGAGAGTTCCGCGTGGAGCGCCGCCGATCCCTCGCGTTCGGCCCGCTCCTCAAGACGCCTTCTGACCCCCGGATCCGCTCCGGGGCCGTCGAACAACCCCTCAAGCAGCGCCTTGTAATAGAACGCCGTTCCCCCCGAAAGGAACGGCGTCCGCCCCCGCGCCGCGATGCCGGCGATCGCGGCCTCGGCGGCGCGGACGAAATCCGCGGCCGAAAACGCCTCTTCCGGCCCGACGAGATCGAGGCAATGGTGCGGAACAGCCGCCCGTTCCTCCGGCCCCGCCTTCGCCGTCGCGACGTCCAGCCCGCGATAGACCTTCATCGAATCGACTGAAACTATTTCGCCGTTCATCCGTTCGGCGCAGGCGAGGGCGAGGCGCTCCTTGCCGCCGGCGGTGGGGCCGAGAAGTATGTTCAGCAAGAAAACTCCAATGAACAGACGGCAATCGGGAATTGCCATTTGTTCAGTATCACGTCGTATAGTCCGCGTTGATTTTCACATAGTCGTAGGAGAAGTCGCAGGTCATCGCCAGCGCTTCGCCCCCGCCCAGGCCGAGATCGACGTCGAGATCGATCTCCTTCGCCTTCATCAGTCCGGACAGCTCGGCCGCGTCGAAGGGAAGCGGCGTTCCCTTTTCAAACATGGGCCTGCCGCACAGGGAGACGGAGACTTCGGACTCGTCCACCTTCGCGTCGCTGTAGCCGAGGGCGCAGACGATGCGGCCCCAGTTGGGATCGTTGCCGAACATGGCTGTCTTGACCAGCGGGCTCTGGGCGATGGCGCGGGCGGCGGCGGCCGCGTCCTTCCGCCTCTTCGCCCCGGTGACGCGGACGTTGACCAGCTTGGTCGCGCCTTCGCCGTCGGCGGCTATCTGGCGCGAGAGAGACATCGAGATTTCATACAGCCCGGCGAGGAATCTGTCGAAACGCTTTCCCGAAGGCTTGTCGATGCACTCGCCGGCCGTGCCCGAGGCCATGACGAACAGGCTGTCGTTCGTCGACGTGTCGCCGTCGACGGTGACCATGTTGAATGTGGAGTCGACGACTTCGGAGAGCGCGGCGGCGAGGGCTTTCGGGGAGACTGCCGCGTTCGTGAGGACGAAGGCCAGCATGGTGGCCATGTTCGGCGCCATCATGCCCGAGCCTTTGCAGGTTCCGGAAAGGATCACGCCGTCGTCGCCGGCGAGAAGCAGGCTGGCCTCCTTGGGCCGCAGATCCGTCGTCATGATCGCTTTGGCGAACGCGCCCGGCTTGACTTTGCCGAGGGAGCCCAGGGCCTGATCGATCCCGGTGTTCATGCGCTCCATCGGCAGCTGCCGCCCGATGACGCCTGTCGAGGCGACGAGAATCTGCTCCGCCGGGGCGCCCAGCCCGGCGGCGATGCGGGCGATGTTTTCGCGGGCGTTCTTTTTGCCCTCGTCGCCTGTGCAGGCGTTGGCCACGCCCGCGTTCACGAGGATGGCGCGGGCGACGCCGCCGCTGGCTTTGAGATGCTTTTTGTCGATCTTCACCGGGGCGGCGGCGATCTGGTTCTTGGTGAAGACGCCCGCGGCGGACGCGGGGGCGTCTGCGGCGATCAGGGCCAGATCGTTTCGCGGTTCAGACCAGTCGCGGATGTTCGCCTGGACGGCGGCGATTTTGAATCCGGGGACGGTTTCGAGCGCATGGTGTTTTTTCATAGTATGGCGCCTCCTTGGGCAAGGGCAATTATGACAAAGGGGATTCGCCGGGGCAATCTTTAAATCAAACGCGAATCCTCTCCGCCCGCAACTGCCCGCACGCGCCGCCGATGTCCGCGCCCTTTTCCATGCGAACCGGGGCGGAGAGGCCCCTCGCTTCGAGAATTTCCTGAAAACGCCGTATCGCCTGCGCGGACGGCGCGCGAAGATTCCCGCCGCCCGCGGCGTTCCCGGAATGCATTGGATTCATGGGGATGAGATTCACCTTCGCGCGGAATCCCCCGATGAGGGACGCCAGCTCGCGGGCGTGCTTTTCGGCGGAATTGACGCCGTCGATGAGACAGTATTCGAACGTGACGGCCCGCGAGGCGACGGCGGCGAAACGTTCGAGCGCGGCAAAAACCTGCGTGAGCGGCCAGCGTTTCGCGGCGGGGAGCAATTGTTCGCGGATCGCCTGGCTGGGCGCGTGCAGCGAAACAGCCAGGCGGTAGTTCCGCCCGCTTTCTGCAAGGCGGACGATGCCGTCCGGAATGCCCACTGTGGAAATGGTCACATGCCGCCCCGACAGCCCCATGCCGCCCGGATCGGCGAACGCGTCCGCAGCCCGCAGGACAGGGCCCAGATTGAGCAGCGGCTCCCCCATGCCCATGAACACGACGTGGCTGACGCCTTCGCCGCCCTTCCCGCGGAGCGCCCCGTCCATGACATACGCCTGCTCGATGATTTCCCCCGCCGACAGATCGCGGACATAGCCGTATGTCCCTGTCGCGCAGAACGCGCAGGCGAGCGGGCAGCCGATCATGCACGACACGCAGACCGTGCGCCTGCGCTTCTCCTTCTCGATGATGAGGACGCTTTCCACCAGATCGCGTTCGCCCCCGCCCGCCTTGAACAGCCATTTCTCGGTCAATCCGTCCGCCGAGGCGCGCTGTTCGAGAGGCGAGAGAACGCGGAGGGGCCTGTCGGCGGCAAGCCGCCGCCGCAGGGCTTCGGGCAGGTTTTTCATGGCGGCGAAATCGTCCGCGCGCTTCGCGTGCAGCCAGCCGTGGAGCTGCCCCGCGCGGAACGCCGGCTCTCCCGCGCCGCCGCAGTACGCAGCGAGTTCGTCCCTGTCCGCCCCAAGCCAGCTTTCCATGCGCCCGCTCCCTTGAACGGCAATGCAGCCATGAACGTCGATTCAATAAAAGATATGGCAAAGCGGGGACTGTTCCCGTACCCTTGAACGTTTTCAATCTCCCGGCTTCATTACATGGAATCGCAATGTCCAACGCAAGAGACGAACGTCTTCGCCGCCTCGCCCCCGTCCTGTCGCGGGTGCAGGGCCCCGGCCAGTACGTCGGCGGAGAGCACAACCAGATACGGAAACCCGAAGCCCGCCTGCGCATGGCGCTGGCGTTCGCCGACGTGTACGCCGTCGGCATGAGCCATCACGGCCTCCGCATCCTGTACGACGTGGTGAACGCCAGGCCGGAGTACGCGGCTGAACGGGTCTTCGCGCCGTTCCCCGATATGGAGGAGGCGCTCAGGGCGGCGGGGACGAGGCTGGCGACGCTGGAGACGGGCGCGCCGCTGGACGCGTGCCAGGTCATCGGCTTCTCGCTCTCGTACGAACTCGCCGCGACGTCGGTTCTGACCATGCTGGACCTGGGCGGGATTCCCCTGACGCGGTTCGAACGGGAAAACACGGCCTCCCCCATCGTCATCGCGGGCGGCGCGGCTGTTCTCAATCCCGAGCCGGCGTCGGATTTCTTCGATGTTCTGGTCATCGGCGAGGCGGAGGACGCGCTCCCCGAACTGCTGGACATCGTGAGCGCGGCCCTCCCGATCACGCGGGACAACCGGGCCGGCATTCTCCGGGCAATCGCCGAGGGCGTCCGGGGCGCGTATGTCCCGGCGCTGTACAGGACGGCAGTCTCCCCCGAAGGGGAGACGGTGGTGGCGGAGCCGATCGAGTCGGGGATTCCGTTTCCGGTGGAGCGCCGCGTGGTCGCGGATTTCGACGCCGCGCCGCAGGTGCGGCGGCCGATTGTGCCGATTCACGAAACCGTGCACGAGCGCGCGGTTCTGGAAATCATGCGCGGCTGCCCGAACGGCTGCCGCTTCTGCCAGGCCGGATACGCGACCCGCCCGCTCCGCGAACGGAGCCCGGACGCCCTGTACGGCGCGGCGATGGACTGCCTCGCGTCGACGGGATACGACGAGGCGGGGCTTCTGAGCCTCAGCACGTCGAACTATTCGCGATTCGACGAGCTTGTCGCGCGGCTGGACGCGGAGCTGGCTCCGCGGGGCGTGAGCCTCTCGCTTCCGAGCCTCCGGGTGGATCACGCCCTGTCGGGCATTCCCGCGCGGTTCCGTTCGGTGCGGAAATCGGGGCTGACCGTCGCGCCGGAGGCGGGGACGGATCGGCTGCGGGCAGTCATCAACAAGGACGTCAAAAACGACGATCTTCTCGCCGCCGCCGACGAGGCGTTCCGGAGCGGGTGGCGGCAGATCAAGCTGTACTTCATGGTGGGCCTGCCGACGGAGACGGAGGAGGATGTTCTGGCCATCGCCCGCCTTGCTGAAGAAGCGGCGCGGAAACGCGGCGGCGGCAGGGGCAAGGGCAGGGACAAGGGAGGCGGCCGCCCGGCGATTCACCTGTCCGTGAGCAATTTCGTGCCGAAGGCGTTCACGGCGTTTCAATGGTGCGGAGCGGCGCATCCGGACGAATGGAGGAACCGCCGCATGGTGGCGTATCACGGACACGACGTTTCGACGTCGCTCCTGGAAGCGGCGATGTCGCGGGGCGACAGGCGGCTTGGGCGGGTGATTCTGGAAGCGTGGCGGCGCGGCGCGCGGCTGGATGCGTGGACAGAGCATTTCAAGCCGGGGGTCTGGAACGAGGCGTTCAGGGAATGCGGCCTGGAGCCTGCGAAAATCGCGACCCGCGCGCTTCCCCTTGACGGGGCGCTGCCGTGGGATCATGTGGACGCGGGCCTGCGGAAGGACTTTCTCGGAAAAGAATGGGAGCGCGCCCTCTCGGGGACGCCGACGCCGGCGTGCGGCGCGGGAACATGCGCGGGGTGCGGCGTCGAGGGATGCGCGTTTTTGTGAATTGACAATTGAAAATTGACAATTGACAATTGAAAACGTCGTCAATCGTCAATCGCCAAAGGCCCTGTATGCGATGGCTGCACAATGAACGCCGAATAGCTGTCACCGGCCTTGCGGGATCGGGAAAAACCGTTTTCCTGCTTTCCCTGCTCCAGCACATGGAGCATTTCGATCCGCATCGTTTCCATCTGAAAAACAATGCGCGGATCGACGCCTTCCGCGAGCTCGAACCCGGCCCCGGCTTCGACGCCTTCCCCCGCTCCCGGCTCCGCGCCCGGCTGATGGAGCGGCAGAGCGTCGCCTGGCCGGAAAAGACCCGGGACATCTACCGCTGCCGCTGCTCCTTCGGCTATTCCGGCCTGGACCTCCCCTCGCGCCTGTGGAACACGGTCAGGACCGCCCGGTGGCTTGCCCGCCGCGTCGAGTGGGATGTTCTCGATTTCCCCGGCGAGCGCCTTTCCGACGCGCTCATCGCCAGGCACGAAGATCACGCGTCCTGGTCGGACGAGCTTCTCGATCTCTGGGATTCCTACGATCGCCTCCGCGAGATCATGGCCGAATACCTGGATCGCCTCGCCGCCCCCGTTCCGCCCACGGACGTCGCCGTCCTCGACGCCTACAAGAAATGCCTCACCCGGATGGTGCACAACAAAAGCCAGATGATCACGCCCTCCACCTTCATGCTGGATCGCGGCGGCAACGGCGTCTTCAGCCTGGCGGACAGCGAAAACGACGGCCGCTCCCGCGCCAGCGGCCTGCCCGGCGCGGAATTCTCGCCCCTCCCCCGCGCGTTCCGCGAAAGCGATCCCGGCCTTGCGAAACGCTTCGCCGACTATTACGGGAAATACCGGGCCGAGGTCGCCAAGCCCCTGTTCGACGCGGTCAACACCTGCGACACCCTCCTCGTCCTCATCGACATCCCCGGCATCCTCTCCGGCGGCGTCGGCAGGTACAACGACACCAACCACCTTATCGAAACGCTCGCGGGCAACATCGTCCCCTCCGGCTTCTTCACGACGAACGTCGACAAAGCCGCCTTCATCGCCTCGAAGTCCGACATGGTGCACGAGCGGGATCAGGACAATCTCCGCGAGCTGGTCGAGGACATGATGCGCGTCGCCAGGAACAAACAGCCCGGCATCCGCCGGTACGAATCGTTCGTCGCCTCGTCGTGGGCGTCGGCCGAGTCCGTGACGCTGGAGGACGGTTCGCGGGCGCTCAGGGGGATTCCCGCCCGCGACAGCGGCGTGCGGGTTTTCCGCGTTCCGGAACTCGCCCCCGACTGGCCGGCGGACTGGCCTCCCGAGGACGCGCGGTACAGCTATCCCCGCCTGTCGCCGCCGCCGCTGGCGAACCGCTTCATGGCGCCGGAGCAGCGGAATCTCGACAGGATTTTCGATTTCATCATTTCATGACCGATTGACGTCGCTTTACTCGAACGGAGGTTCTCCCATGCAATCCGCCGGAACACGCGCCGCGTCCAGCATTCCCGTCCCCGCCCGGATCGTCCTGTCCGCCCTGCTCGCCCTGTCCGCCCTGCCCGCCCTGCCCGCATGGACGCGCCCGGCATGCGCCGCGACGCCGCATTTGACAAGCGAGGAGCAGGCCGCGCTGGCCGGCGTCAACGCGCTGTCGAAAGCCTTCACGGGCGTGGCGAAAATCATCCGCCCCGCCGTCGTCAACATCAAGGTCGAACGCCGCGTGCCCGTGGGGAGAAACGGCGCCTTCAACGATCCGATGGAGTTCTTCTCCGAAATGTTCGGACAGGGCTTTCCCGGCTTTCCGCAGCGGCAGCGGCAGCAGACCCACATCGGACAGGGTTCCGGCGTCATCGTCGATCCGGAAGGCTACATCCTCACAAACAACCACGTCGTCGGGGACGCGGACGCCATCCGGGTGATCCTCCTGGACGGCCGGGAGCTCCCGGCGGAGCTGATCGGCGCGGACCCGGGCTCGGACGTCGCCGTCATCAAAATCGCCGCGGACAACCTCGCCTCGGCGCAGATGGGCGATTCCGACATCGTCGAAGTGGGCGAATGGGTTCTCGCTGTCGGCAATCCCTTCGGCCTCGACTTCACCGTGACCTCGGGCATCATTTCCGCGCGGGGGCGTTCGGGGATGAACGTTCTCGAAATGGAGGACTTCCTCCAGACCGACGCCGCCATCAATCCCGGCAATTCGGGCGGGCCGCTGGTGAACCTGAAGGGCGAGATCATCGGCATCAACTCCTTCATATACACGCCGCAGGCGGCTTCGGGAAGCGGCGGCAGCGTGGGGGTCGGCTTCGCGATCCCGTCCAACATGGCGAAGAGCATCATGCAGAGCCTGATTTCGCACAGGCAGATAACCAGCTCGTACCTCGGCGTCGAAACGCAGCCGCTCACGCCGGATCTGGCGCAGGCCTTCGGCCTGCAATCGCCGAAGGGCGCGCTGATACAGGCGGTGAACCGCGACAGCCCGGCGGAAAAGGCCGGCATGCGGCGCGGCGACGTGGTGGTGCGCTGGGGGCGGAGGGAGATCGACGACGATCAGCAGTTCCGGAATCTGGTCACCATCACCACGCCGGGGGAGCCGATCGAGGTGGAGGTGCTCCGGGAAGGCAGGCCGGAGAAGCTGGAGGTCGTGCTGGCGGCGAGCGCGCCCGAAGTCGTCATCGAGGGCCGGAGCGACAGGTTCCTGCAGAATCTGGGGATCGAGGTGACGGATTTGACGCCCGAACTGCGGGAGGAAGTCGGCTACGACGAAGCGGCCTTCGGCGTGCTGGTGACGAACGTGATGCGGAACAGCCCCGCGCGGCAGATGGGCTTCCAGCCCGGCAGCCTCATCATGACGGTGAACGGCGCGGAGGTTCGTTCGGAACAGGAATTGAAGAGCATCCTGGGATCGTCCGACCGGGTGAAGGCGTATACGCTTGTCTGGAGGAACGGCGACTTTTTGCAGCGCGTGACGCTGAGCGTCAACTGAATCCTGTTTTCAAGAGCGATTTAGAGCGCTGAAGCGTACAGAACGCCGTCCGTCAATTCGCGGGGAACGCCGCAGCACGCTTCCGCGGCGGCGTCCAGACGCGCGCGCGCTGCCCCGACGTCCCCTCCCTTCTCCGCGACGGCCGCGCATTCGCGGTACGCCGAGGCGACGGCGGCCGCGAGCGCGTCATCTGCGCGCGCGGGAAAGGGAAGCGACCGCATTTCGACCAGATTGATGTTGTTGTTGCCGCTGCCGGCGCGGAACAGCCAGTCGAGAAGGCGCGAATTGAGCATTCCCGCGAGGAATTCCGCCCGGACGCCGCCGACGGGGGCATAGACGTTCAGGCTGTTGCCCGCATACACCCCGGGCGGCAGCAGCGCGGCGACAAGGCGCGGGCTGGTCTCCATGTTGCGTATGCCCATCTGCGCCACGCGCAGGCTTCCGGCGCGTTCGCGGCATGCCTCGGCGGCCCCCCCCTTTTTCCTCAGGAACATGTCGAGATCGAGAAAGCGTTCCTTCCCCGCCCTGGGCGCGACATCGAGGACAAACGGCGACAGATGCGATCCGCGCGCGAGCACGCATCCCGTATCCCTGTCCCGCATGCAGTCGCGGAACACCGTCTGATCCACTTCCCCCACCCGCATGTCCGCCGCCGCGTCCAGCCTGCCGGGCACATGCTTCCACATCCAGCGCCACAGGGCCAGACCCGCCCGATCCAGCATGGGCACGGCATAGGAGCCGCCGCCGTTCCGCCGCAGTTCGGCCAGGGTCGCGACGCTTCGCTCCCCCATCGCGGACACGGCGAGCCTGCGCGCGCGCCCGGCGCCGCGCCGAGCCCTGAAGATGCACGCCGACTGGGTCACGCCGCCCAGCGCCGCGTCGCGCTCCCCGAAGAGGCGCCATTCCCCCGCCCCCTCCTCTTCGAGCAGCCTGCGGCGGAGCGGCAGCGCCGCGCCGTCCCTCGCCAGGGAGAGCGGCACGACGAAGGAAAGCGACCCGCCCGGACGCAGCAGATCGAGGGATCGTTCGATAAAGCAGCGGTACAGATTGATTTGCCCCGAAAGCGAATCGCGGTACCAGCCGCTGCCGCGAATCGATTGGGCAAGGGCGCGGCGTTCCGGGTGGCGGCTGAAATTGGTCAGAACCTCATACGGCGGATTGCCCACGACGCAGTCAAAGCCCCCCGCCCGCGCACAAGCGGGAAACGCCTCCCGCCAGTCCAGCCCCGCGGCGGGCGCGTCCTCCCCGCTTCCCTCCCCGCGGCCGAACGGCGGCCCCAGGAGCGAATCTCCCTGCCGGATATGGCCTGGATTGGGGCGGAATTCCTCCCGTTTTTCGGAAAGGGCGATCCAGACGAGGACCCGGGTCATGAACACCGCCGCAGGGTCCTTGTCCACGCCGAAGAGGGAGTCGGCGGCCCAGCGTCTCGCCGCGTCGAGGCCGTGGCGTTTTTTCAGGCGGTCAAGCAATCGGAGAAGAAAATAGCCGCACCCGACAGCGGGGTCGCACAGCGTGCCGACGGGTTTTCCGGACGGGGAATGAATGTCCTTCCAGATCAGCCTGAGGATGTGATCGATGACCGCGTCCGGGGTGTAGAAGCTGCCGTCCAGCCTGCGTTCCTCGCGGGTCGCGCCCGAACCGCGCCAGAACGCGTCGCCTATGCTTCTCCAGCCGCGCGGCCCGGAACCGGGTGGAACGCCTCCGGAGAAACAGGCGGCGAACCAGTCCGCTCCGGGAAACACGTCCCGCCCCATTTCCTCCAGCGCGGCGGGGACTGCCTCGTCGCGCACGCCGCGCTCCAGCGCGGCCCGGCGAATCATGTCGACGACAGGCAATCCAACAGGCACGCCATCCGGCATCCGGTCTTCCTTTAGAAAATAATGGCGCCGGGAAAATGGGCGAGGCGCGGGACGTCGTCATGGGCGAAGTCCACGGTGAACAGATCGCAGCGCACAGGCTTTCCGGAAAGGCCGCGCGTGTGGATATACGTCTCGACCGCGTGGCGCATTCGTTTCAGCTTGGCGGGAGTCATCCCCTCCGCGGCGCAGCCCATCCGGGTTCCGGAGCGCGTTTTCACTTCGATAAACACCCATGCCTCCCCGTCCCGCGCCACCAGATCGAGCTCCCCCCTGCGAAAGCGGACCCGCCTGTCCACCACGCGGAGGCCGCGGCGGGAGAGGAATTCCTCGGCCAGCTTTTCGCCCGATTCGCCCAGTTCAAGGTGACGGCTCATTTCCCGGCCTCCGGTTCCGTCATCGCGGCCAGCGCCGCGACCTGGGCTGCGACAGCCTTTCCCTCTCCGACCGGGCCAAGCCCTTCTGCGGTCTTCGCCTTGATGTTGACTCTCGATTCGTCGAGGCCGAGCAGGCGGGCGACGCTCCTCCGTATCGCGGCTTTGTATTCGGCCAGCCGGACATGCTCCAGATCGATCACGCAATCGACATTGACAGGCTCAAGGCCGGCGCCGGCCAGCATGGCCAGCGCGGCTTCGACAAATCTGCGCGAGCTTTCGCCCTGCGTCACGGCGCTTTCGGGGAAGTGTTCGCCGATGTCGCCCAAAGCGGCGCAGCCCAGCAGGGCGTCCACCAGAGCGTGGAGCACGACGTCGCCGTCGGACACGGCGCGGCACCGATACGCGCACGGTATCGCCACCCCGCCCAGCGTCACGCCGTCGCCGGGTTCGAGGCGATGCAGGTCCGTGCCGAATCCGACGCGAACGGGGTGAAATGGATTTTTCTGTGCGGTCACGGGCCGATCCTCATACAATACACTATAGAAGAATCCGGTTTCCCTGTCCAGCCGATCGAAAGGAACCGCTCCATGAACGACGTCGTCAAAGCCATTCTCGAACGCCGCAGCGTCCGCAGCTTCAAGCCGGACGGGATTCCCGACGCCGACCTCGACCTGATCGTGCAGTCCGGCCTCTACGCGCCCAGCGCCAAAAACGCCCAGGCCTGGCACATCCTCGTCGTCCGGAACGCAGGGAAAATCGACCTGATCACCGCCGAAGTCAAGGCGGCCATCCTTCGCGCCAAAGTGGAAAAATACGCCGCGCTGGCGGAAAACCCCAAATATTCGGTGAATTTCGGCTCCGCGCCCGTCTTCATGATCGTCTCGGCCGATCCGGGCGCGACATCGTGTCCGGCGGAGGATTGCAGCTGTTTGCTGGAGAACATGTTCCTCGCCGCGCATTCATTGGGCATAGGCAGCTGCTGGATCAACCAGCTCGGCTGCGTCACCGACGAACCGCGTTTCCGCGAGACGCTCACGTCGCTGGGCGTGCCCGCCGTGAACAGGGTGTACGGCTCAGCCGCCTTCGGCTATCCCGCACGCGCCCCGCACGCGGCGCCGCCCCGCAGGGAGAATACGGTTGCCGTTATTACGTGACGCTTGAAAAGAGGATGCAGAAAGTATATGCGAACGCCAAAAATATACATTGAGACATCCATATTCAATTTCGTCTTTGCCGATGACGCCCCGGACAAACGGGATGACGCTTTGGTTTTGTTCCAGGGAGAAACTGTCCGAAGAACCCTTTGGGATGTCGATTACGCCGATGCTGAAAAAGTGGTTTTGGTCATGGACAATTTGAACACCAAAAAGACAATGTACTCCTCCGCAATTTCAGTCTGAGTCAGACCTTCCGCAGCCTTCTCAATGACCCGCTGACGCAATTCCTTCGGAGAAGCCATGATATCCTCCAAAAACGAGACATCATCAACTTATACCGAAAACAGGAATTCATATCACGATAAACCTTAAAATGATTTAGTACTACAGTTGCAGATTGATGTAACTCGTTATTTATCCATCCATAGCTCTTTTTGCGAGTCAACGAAAAGGCTTGCAAAAAGAGCTTTGGGTGCAATCGGATAATTCTGTGCTCTCCAATTTGCAACTGTAGCACTAACTTCGCGGGCGATTTTTCCCTGACGCGAGGCAATTCATCGCCGCCACCGCCGCGAAGGACAGCGCGACCAGCGCGAACACCATGACGCCCGCCGCGTCCATGTCGCCGCCCGCAACCGCTGAATAGACCGCTAGGGGAAGCGTGCG
>QMCE01008777.1_pt1 | contig 12244 bp, 10 predicted proteins | sample 1821851 | NCBI WGS metagenome assembly QMCE01 (sample SAMN09453174, study PRJNA476694) | Termite gut metagenome, whole genome shotgun sequencing project. | isolation source: worker | host: Odontotermes sp. | place: South Africa:Pretoria | collected 2016-01-28
TCAGAACTCGAACAGCTCCGTGGCTTCATCCTGCCCGGCGGCCACGGGTTTGAAGGCCTCGTCCGCGACGTCTTTCAGGGCCTCGCGGGCCGCCTTCAAGGCCAAAAGAGGCGTGTTGTTGGTCTGCGAGAGGTGGGCCAGGACCAGATGCTTGAGGCCGCTGTGATATATCTGGGCGACCAGTTCGGCCGCGTCCTCGTTGGCCAGGTGGCCCGTGCGGCTCCGCACCCTCTGTTTCAGGGGCCAGGGATAGGGGCCTTCCATCAGACGGTCGTAATCGTGGTTGAATTCCAGGATTAAAGATGTAAGGCCCATGAGGCGCTGACGCACCAGATTGGTCACGGCTCCCAGGTCCGTGGCCAGCCCCAGGGCGCCGTCCCGGCCCTCTATGACGAAGGCCACGGGTTCCGCCGCGTCGTGGGATATGGGGAGGGTATGGACGCGGAGGGGGCCGAAATCAATGGCCTCGCCGGTGGTGAAAATTTTTTCCTCTACCTTGTGAAGATAGGGGCGGGCCGCCTCCATAGTCGCTTCGTTGGCGTGGACTTTTATTTTCAGGGCGCGGGCCAGGGGGCCGACGCCGTTTATGTGGTCGCGGTGTTCGTGGCTGATGATGACGGCGGCGAGTTTTTTCAGATCGAGGCCGCGCCGGGCGGCCCGCAGCCTGAATTCACGGGCCGACAGGCCGTTGTCCACGGCCACGGCCACGCCGCCCTCTTCCACCCATATTGCGTTGCCGCGACTGCCGCTGGCCAACAGACAAAATCTCAAGACGCCGCTCCATAATTCAGCCAATATAGCGTCAGGCACACAGTCTTAAAAATCGTGCGCACGCGCGAAGAATTTTTTCGTCTGGCGAGGCGGAGCGAGTTTGCGGCTTGGGGATAGACCTTGACGGTCATCCCCAAGCCGCAAACTCGCGACAACAAAGCCAGGCGGAAAAAGTATGAGCCGCCTTAACTTACTGGCTAACTATTTTCCTCCAAAACCGCGCGGCGGGAGAGACGTATCTTGCCCTGCTTGTCGATGCCCAGGACCTTGACGTCGATCATGTCGCCTTCCTTCAAGACGTCGGTGACCTTCTGCACCCGCTCCGCGGCCAATTGGGAAATGTGAACCAGGCCGTCCGTACCGGGCAGGATTTCCACAAAGGCGCCGAAATCCATGATCTTGACCACACGGCCGTGGTAGATCTTGTCCACTTCCGCTTCCTGGGTGTAGCGGCGCACCAGATTCACCGCCGCCTCGGCCTTTTCGCCCGTGGGCGCGTAGATGGTCACCTTGCCCGAGTCTTCCACTTCCAGACGGGTGTCGGTTTCGGACTGGATGGACTTGATGATCTTGCCGCCGGGGCCGATGACGTCCTTGATCTTTTCGGGATTGATTTCGATCACGGTCATCTTGGGCGCGTACTGGGAAATTTCGGCGCGAGGCTCGGAGAGGGATTTTTGCATGACCTCCAGAATGTGGAGACGGCCGCCTCGCGCCTGCTCCAGGGCCCGGGCCATGATCTCGCGGGTCACGCCGCTTATTTTAATGTCCATCTGCACGGCGGTGATGCCTTTGGCCGTGCCGGCCACCTTGAAATCCATGTCGCCCAGATGGTCCTCGTCGCCTAAGATGTCGGTGAGAATGATGACTTTTTCGCCTTCCACCACCAGGCCCATAGCCACGCCGGCCACCGGGGCGGTGATGGGCACGCCCGCGTCCATGAGGGACAGGGACCCGGAGCAGACCGAAGCCATAGAGGAAGAGCCGTTGGATTCCATGATTTCCGAGACCACGCGAATGGTGTAGGGAAATTTGTCATGGGGCGGAATGACGGCGCGGAGGGCTCTTTCGGCCAGGGCGCCGTGGCCGATTTCGCGGCGGCCCGGAGCGCCCAGGCGTTTCACTTCGCCCGTGGAGAAGGGGGGGAAGTTGTAGTGCAGCATGAAAGTTTTGGAGCTTTCGCCGATCAAGGTGTCCAGCCGCTGGTCGTCGTAGCTGGTGCCTAAGGTGGCGACGCCCAGGCTCTGGGTCTCGCCCCTGGTGAAAAGGGCCGAACCGTGGGCGCGGGGCAGATAGGATATTTCGCAGTCGATGGGGCGGACTTCGTCCAGGGCGCGTCCGTCGATGCGGCGGCCGTCCTTCACGATCATGCCGCGCAGGATGTCGCTTTCCAGATTGTGGACGGCGTGGGCGACGTCGCCCGCGCTTTCGGGATAATCGGGGAGCAGCGCGGCCAGGGCGTCTTTTTTGACCTGGCCCACGTTTTTCTGGCGGGCCTGCTTTTCCTTGGTGGTCAAGGCTTTCAGCATGGCCTTCTTATAATCTTTTTCCACTTTGGCCAGAACTTCGGCGTTGCGCTCGATTTCTTCCACCGCGCGTTTTTCCTTGCCCACCGCCTTCTGGAGCTGCATCTGAATGTCCAGAAGCGGCTGAATGGCTTCCTGGGCCGCGAACACGGCCTCCAGAATTTCCGCCTCGCTCGCCTCTTTGGCCCCGCCTTCCACCATCACCACGGCTTCGCGGCTGGCGGCCACGATGAGGGTGAGGTCGGAAGCTTCCAGTTGGTCCTGGGTGGGGTTGACGACGAGTTTCCCGTCTATGCGCACCACGCGCGCGCCGGCGATGGGGCCGGCGAAGGGGATGTCCGATATGGTGAGGGCGGCGGAGGCGCCCAGCATGGCCAGAAGGTCGGGGTCATATTTGTCGTCCACGCTGATGGCCTGGGCGATGACCTGGGTTTCGTAGGTCCAGCTTTTGTTGAAAAGCGGGCGGCAGGGGCGGTCTATAAAGCGGGAGGTCAGGGTTTCCTTTTCGGAAGGGCGGCCTATTTCCCGGCGAAAAAAATTGCCGGGGATGCGGCCCACGGCATAGAAGCGTTCCATGTAATCTACGGTGAGGGGCACGAAGTCCAGGCCTTCGCGCTTGTCGTTGGAGGCGACGGCCGTGGCCAGGACCATGCTTTCGCCCATGCGGACGATAACCGAACCGCCCGCCTGCTTGGCGACTTTTCCGGTTTCAATGCTTACGGTGGCGTCGCCGAATTTTGTTTCTACTTTCATCTTTTCTCCTTCAACCCGCCGAAGTTCGTCTTTGGCCGGAGGGCCCCGCCCCCCTGTGGGTTCTTATGGTATTAAAAAGTGAAACGCGGGGCTTATGAACCCCGCGTCTCACAGGCAATTTACTTCCTGAGGCCCAGACGGCCGATGAGGTCGCGATAGCGGTTTATGTCTTGTTTTTTCAAATAATTCAGAAGACGGCGACGCTGGCCCACCAGTTTCAGGAGGCCGCGGCGCGAAGTGTGATCCTTGTGATGGTATTTGAAATGTTCGGTGAGGTTGACGATGCGTTCGCTCAAAAGGGCCACCTGCACTTCGGGGCTGCCGGTGTCGCTTTCGTGGGTGCGGTAGGCTTCGATGAGTTCCTGGGTCTTTTCAGTGGTGATGGACATGATTTGCTTTTACTCCTTGCCAAGAGGCTGGGCGGCGTCCAGGCCGCCGGTCAATACCCTGATGGGCCGCAAGAAAGGCCGACAGGGCGGATTAATAGTCGCGATATTTGTCATATCGCCAAGGCCGATTAACCGGCCTTCAGCATTTAACACTTTCAACGGGCCGTCAGCACGGCCTGTAGCATTTAATACTTTTATAAGGCCTTTGTCAAGAATATTTTCAGAAAGGCCTATGGGTTTGCCCTGGCAAAAATCCCGCGCCTCTTTTTCATTGACTGTGATGGCCGACAGGTGGGGGAGAGCCTCGGCCGGGGGGATGAGGCGGGCTCGCCAATCATCGTCGTTCCAGTCCGCCAGTTCCGCGAGGGTCGCGGCGCGGGCGACGGACCAGGGCCCCACGCTCTCGCGGCGCAAGGCGGCCAGAGCCCCGCCCAGGCCCAAATCCGCCCCCAAATCGCGGGCCAGGGAACGGATGTAATAGCCGGACGAAACATGAGCCGTAAAATCCAGGAAAGGCGGGGCGTAAGCGGTCATTTCCAGCTTGAAGGCCGTGACTCGGCGTTTGGCCAGTTCCAGGGGCTTTCCGGCCCTGGCCGCCTTGTAGGCCCTTTGACCCGCCACTTTAATGGCCGAATAGGCGGGGGGCAGCTGCTCGCCCTCCCCTTCCTTTTTTTTCAGGGCTTCCGCCGCAACTTCAAGCTCCGGCCAGGGGCCTTCCGATCGGGCCGTTGCCTGGCCGGTGACGTCGTCGGTATCGGTGGCCAGACCCAGCTCCACCCGGCCCGAATAGCTTTTATCCATTTTAGAGAGGTAGGGCTCCAAGCGCGTGGCCGCGCCCAGAAGGAGGCCTAAGAGCCCCGTGGCCATAGGGTCCAGAGTGCCCGTGTGGCCCACCTGCCTTTGACCGGCCAGACGGCGCACGCGGGCCACCACTTCATGGCTGGTAAGACTCTTGGGCTTGTCAATTAATAAAAGGCCGTGCCGGCGGGGGGCTTGACGCATATTTCCATACAACAAATCGTCATCCCGGCGAAAGCCGGGACCCATTACCAGCAGCATAAGTGTTCGCCGACACCCCATTGCGGCCCTCTTGGCGTTCATCAATTCTCCTGTTTTTTCGGAAATGGGTCCCGGCTTTCGCCGGGATGACGTATGTTGGATATTCCAGACTTTCAAGCGAAGCCCTGGTTATATTAAATGTTTTTGTGCTTCGGCCAGGAAGCGTGCCTTCACGGATTCTGCGTCGTCCGCGCCGTGGTCGTTGTAGGCCGAGGCTTCGCGGTGCCCGCCGCCGCCGAATGATTTGGCCAGATCACGCGCGCTGACCTGATCGCGGCTGCGCAGGCTTACCCGCACCGTGCCGCGCCCCTTGCCCGCGTCCTTTATGAGAGCCGCCAGCTTCACCCCGGATAGAGCCCTGGCCATGTCCACCAAATCTTCGGTGTCCGACATTTCCGCCTGGGCCAGTTTCAACATTTCCGGGGTCACGGTCATCACCGCCACCCGCCCGCCGTAATGGAGCTCCAGGGAATTCAAGGCCAGCCCCATCAGGCGCAGACGGCGGACGTGCCAATCCTTGCGGACGCGGCGGTCAACCTGTTCCAGGCTGCCCCCGGCGGCCACCAGGTCGGCGGCGGCCCGCAAAGCTCCGGGCGTGGTGTTGGCCTGGCTGAAAAAGCCGGTGTCCGAGGCGATGGCCAAAAGCATGGCCTCGGCCGCCTCCGTCGAATATTCCCAGCCCAGGGCGTTCAAGAGGCGCAAAACCATTTCGCCGGTGGAGGAAGCCGCCGGGTCCCAGACCCAGCCGGAAGCTTCTTCGGTCTCCGAGGCCAGGTGATGGTCAATGACCACTATGGGCAAAGGTTTCGAGAGGGCCGCGAACAGGGCGGCCAGGCGCGGTCCGTCCTCCGGCCCTGTGCGTTTGAGGTCGTGGCAGTCCAGGAGCACGGCCAGATCGTATTGGTCCGCGTCCCTGACTTCATCCAAAAGCTTCACCTTTTCAATGACGAAATTCAGATTTTCCTGGCGGCTGCCCGCGCAATAGAGGTGGGCTGTTTTGCCTTTAGCCTCCAGGGCCATCGCCAGGGCCGCGCTGGAACCCAAAGCGTCGCCGTCCGGCCCGTAATGGGTCAGGAGCAAGGCTTTTTTCGCGTTTTGGAAACGCGCCAGGGTTTCCCGGGCTATGGGAAAATCAGCTTGGGTCATGCGTCTCTTTACTTTGGGCTTCGCTTCCGTCGTCCTTGGGCTGGATGCTTTTCAGAACTTCATTGATATGCTGGGCATATTCCAGGTTGCGGTCGAATTCAAATTTTACGGCGGGCGCGTATTTAAGGTTCAGGCTCTCCCCGACGGCCGCCCGCACGAAGCCCGCGCCTTTGGCCAGGGCGGCGGCGGCTTCCACCTTTTCCGCCTCGCCCCCCATGACGCTGTAGAACACCCGCGCCGTTTTCAGATCGGGCGTAACCTTCACCCCGGTGATGCTGATCATTTTCAGGCGCGGGTCCTTGCTTTTGCGCAAAAGGAGATCGGCAATGGTCTCGCGCAGAAGCCCCGCCATTTTTTCAAGTCTGCGTTGGCTCACGATATGTCCTAAAAATATTAAATCGTGATTAATGAGGATTTTTGTTCTCTGGCGAGGCGTGGAAAATTTTTAAGCGGAGGAATACTTGGACGTATTTCGAGCATTAAAAATTTTTCACAACAAAGCCGGCGGACAAAAAGACCATTAATCAGTCCTTATTCAAGGGAAGAAGACGTCAAATTCCATGTCGGAGTCCGCCACCTCGGCGTCGGCGTTGTCTTCGATGAAATCTAAAATGTTGTCCAGAACGGTGTTCAAAACACGTTGATCCGGCCCGCAGACGGCAAAACCCAAAATGGCGGTTTCATAAACGTCCTGCGCGCCCACCTCGGAGACGGCGGCGTTGAAGCGGGCCTTGACCCGCCCCAGGACGCTCTTCACCACTTTGCGCTTGCCCTTGAGACTGGCGTTGCCCTCCAGCCGCAGGGTCACCGTCATGACGCCGACGTGCATGTAATTATTCCTTGGCCTCGGCGGCGGCGGCGCGGTCGGCCTTTTCCTTTTCCTTTGCCGCGCGTGCTAAAGCTTCGTCAATGAGCTCCACCGTGGCCGCCGTTTCCTCTATCTGGTAGGCCTCGATGTGGTCGCCGATTTTTATGTCGTTGTAGCTTTCAAAGCCGATGCCGCATTCATAGCCGCTGGCCACTTCGCGCACGTCGTCTTTGAGACGCTTGAGGGATGAGAGACGGCCGTCGTGGACCACCACGCTGTCGCGCAGGAGGCGGGCGCGGGCCCCGCGCACGATCTTGCCGTCCGTAACGTAGGAGCCGGCGATGGTCCCCACCCTCGAGACCATGAAGGTGGCCCGCACCTCGGCCCGGCCCAGAACTTTTTCGCTCTTCACCGGGTCCAGGAGACCGGCCATCGCTTCCTTGATGTCGTCTATAAGTTTATAGATGACGTCGTAATAGCGGATCTGGATGTGTTCCGCGTCGGCCATTTCCTGCACCTTGGCGGGCGGGCGCACGCCGAAGCAGATGACCAGGGCGTTGGAGGCGGAGGCCAGCAAAATGTCGGTTTCCGATACCGCGCCCGTGGACTGGTGGATGACGTTTATTTTGATTTCCGGGGTGGAGAATTTGGAAACCGCGTCCACAATGGCTTCCAGGGAGCCCTGCACGTCGGTTTTCACGATGAGGTTCAAGCCCTTGACCGCCCCGGCCTTGATGTTGTCGAAAAGGTTTTCGAGGGTCAGCTTGGAGGTCTGGGTGAGTTCGCTCTCGCGCTGGCGCAGAAGGCGGTGCTGGCTCACCTGGCGGGCCTGTTTTTCGTCTTCCAGGGCGATGAACTCGTCCCCGGCCTGGGGCACGCCGGAAATGCCCTGCACTTCCACGGGAATGGCCGGTCCGGCCTCCGTCACCCTTTGGCCCTGATCGTCCAGCATGGCCCGGATGCGGCCGTAAAAGACGCCGCAGACGTAGGTGTCGCCCTGCTTCAAAAGGCCTTCCTGCACCAGAACCGTGGCCACCGGGCCGCGCCCTTTGTCCAGGCGGGCTTCGATGATGCGGCCCCTGGCCTGGCCGTCCGGGCGCGCCTTCAGATCCAGCATGTCGGCCTGTAAAAGAATCATGTCCAACAGCTCGTCCACGCCCTGGCCGGTCTTGGCGGAAATTTCCACGAAAACGGTGTCGCCGCCCCAGGCTTCGGCCACCAGCCCTATTTCCATCATCTCCCGGCGCACCCTTTCCGGGTCGGCCGCCGGCTTGTCTATTTTATTGATGGCCACGATGATGGGCACCCCGGCCGCCTTGGCGTGGTCGGCCGCCTCGCGGGTCTGGGGCATGAGGCCGTCGTCGGCGGCCACGATGAGAATGACGATGTCCGTCACCTGGGCGCCGCGCGAACGCATGGAGGTGAAAGCCTCATGGCCCGGCGTGTCCAGGAAGGTGATGTTGCGGCCCCCGGCCCGGACGTGGTAGGCGCCGATGTGCTGGGTGATGCCGCCGGCCTCGCCGCTCTGGATGTTGGTTTTGCGGATGTAGTCCAAAAGCGAGGTTTTGCCGTGGTCCACGTGGCCCATGATGGTGACCACCGGGGGACGGGGCGCTTCCGGGGAGGCGCTGTCGTATTCCAGGTGCAGGATGTTTTCCTCGTCGAAGGAGGATTTTTCCACCTCATAGCCGAATTCGGAGGCCACGATGGAGGCCGTGTCGAAATCCAGGGACTGGTTGAGATTGGCCAGAACGCCCATGCTCATGAGCTTCTTGATGATGTCGCCGGCCTTGATGGAAAGACGGTGGGCCAGTTCGGAGACGCTCACGGCCTCGTCCACCTTGATGCGGCGTTTGATGGCCTTGGGCACCGTGATTTCCGGCTTGGCCTTAAGATTCTTCCGGGCGTTCTTGCCCCGGCGGCGCACCCGTTCCCAATCGCCTTCGGAATAGAGATCGGCCCGCTCCACCACGTCGCGGCGGCGGCTCTTGGCCTGGCTCTCATCGCCCTCGAAGCGTCCGGCGGCGCCGCCGGACTTCTTCTTTTTGTCGCCCCGGCGGCGGGTGTTTTCGCTGTCCGGCGGAGGAGCGGCGGCCGGTTCCACCCGGCGGAAATCAGGCGTGCGCCCGCCGGGGCCTCCCCGTCCGGGCTCCTGGCCGGGGCGCCGGTTCGCGAAATCGCCGCCTTCGCCCTGCGGCCTGCGGCCAGGGCCGCCTCCCGGCCCGCCGGGACGGCCGCCGGGGGCTTCTTTCCAGTTGGGCCTCACGCCCACCACCTTGGCCGCGTCGAAATTCTTGGGCGGGCTGATGATTTTGGCCGGCGTGTCCCCGCCCAGTTCGCGGGTTATTTTCCGCGCGGGCGCCGTCGGCGGCGCGGGCTTTTTGGGGCTTTCCGGGGCCGTGGCCTGAAGTTCTCGCGGACGCGGCGCAAGGGCGGCGGGAGGCTCCACGAGCTTCGCCGCGCGGGCGGGCGCCTCTTCCGCCGCCTTTTCCGGCTTCGCGGCGGCGACGGGCTCCGGCTCTGGGCTGGGGGGCGGCGTCAACTTTCTGAAATTGGGAGACAGTTTCTTTTCGTCAATGGCCAGCACGTTTTTCTTAACCTGGGAATCCTTAAGTTGGGAAGGGGAGAGCGTGGCGATAATGGTCGCCGGTTCAGATTTGGAACGCGCCGTAACCTTCCGCGTCTCTTGGGCGGGTTCGGCGGTTTTTTCCGGACTTTCCGGTTTTTCCGGCTCGACGGGGGCGGAGGCCGGAGAATCGGCGGCGGAGGCGGACGGGGTCCCGGCTTCGGTGGAAGCCTCTTCGGCGGGCGCGGTCTCGGCCGGCGCGTCGTCCTGCGCCGTCTTTTTGCGGCGGCGCACCACCTGGGGACCAGAATCGCCGCCGCCGGGCTGCGCCAGACGGCGCTTTATTTCTTCAATCAAATAATCTTCAAGCCCGTTGGAGGCCGTCAGAACGCGGCCGGGCATCAACTTCCAGTCATTAATTTTCTGAATCAGGTCGGCGTTGCTCAATGAAAGTTCTTTCCAACTCATGAATTCTCTTATTACCCATCCCATTACCTTCTTGCTCTTGTGATATCCCGCTATTATACATCAAACGAAAAAGTTATCATACTAAATTATTTTCACCCGCCGCCAGGGCTTGCGCCCTGGACCCGCCGCCAGGGCTGCGCCCTGGACCCGCCGGATGCTTCGCATCCTCTCCGTAGTGAGCCGATCGGCTTTCATAGATGGTCAGCCGGGGCGCGAGGGCGCCGTCAATGGATACCGGCTTTCGCCGGGATGAGGCATTGCGGAAGGCGATGCCCGGCTGACCGGTTGCGCTATTCCTCTTCCCGTTCCGCCTCAGGCTCCGGCGTCTCCGCCGGTTCCTCCGCCGGCTCGTCCTCCGATTCGGAGGTGGAGGGCAGGGCCATGATTTCCTTGGCCATCTGCTCGCGGGCTTCCTCCATCGCGTCCTCTTCCGCCAGATTCTCCAGATAGAGGCGGGCGGCTTCCCGCACCTGCTCCACCTTGGCCGCGTCCACCGAAAGGGTCTCGGCCATTGCGGCGGCGTCGGCCTCGGCCACTTCCCTGGCCGAGCCGTAACCGGCTTCGAAAAGGGCGTCGGCCATTGTCTCGCTCACGCCGGGGAGGCGGATCAGGGACTGATAGCCGTCTTTCAGGCCGCGCTGATACTTGGATTCGCTCTTCACGTCGATGCGCCAGCCCACCAGGCGGGAGGCCAGGCGCACGTTCTGCCCCTTGCGCCCGATGGCCAGGGAGAGCTGTTCGTCCGGCACCACCACTTCCAGGGAGCGGGCGGCTTCCTCCACCACCACCCGGATGACCACCGCCGGCGCCAGGGCCCCGGCCACATAGTGGGCGATGTCGGGATTGTAGGGAATGATGTCTATCTTTTCGCCCTTCAGTTCCTGCACCACGCCCTGCACGCGGGAGCCGCGCATGCCCACGCAGGCGCCCACCGGATCGATGTCCGAATCCTCGGTGGTGACGGAAATCTTGGCCCGGCTGCCCGGCTCGCGGGCCACGGAAACGATTTTGACGATGCCCTCCGCGATTTCAGGCACCTCGGCGGCGAAGAGGGCCGAGAGGAAATCGGGGTGGGTGCGCGAAAGGATGATCTGGGGGCCGCGGCTCACCAGCTTGGCGTCGATGACCAGGGCGCGCAGGCGGTCCCCCCGGCGGTAGTAGGTCTCGCGGGGAATCTGCTCGGACGATGGGAGCAGGGCCTCGGCCCGCCCCAGGTTTATGACGATGTTGCCCTTGTCCACCCGCTGCACGAGGCCGCTGATGATTTCGCCCACCCGGTCTTTGTAGTCGTCGAAAATAAGATCGCGCTCCGCGTCCTTCATCCTCTGAATGATGACCTGCTTGGCCGACTGGGCGGCGATGCGGCCGAAATCGGCGGTGTCCAGCTTCACGCCCAGCTCTTCGCCCAGGGAGGATTCCGGGTCCAGCTTTTTGGCCTCGGAGAGGGAAATCTGGGTGTCGGACTCGGTCACTTCCTCCACCACTTCCTTGAACTGGAAAACGTCTATCTCGCCGGTTTCGTCATTATAGGTGACTTCGAAATTTTCGCTCATTCCATATTTGCGCTTCACGGCCGATCGGATGGCTTCTTCCAGGGTTCCGATGAGCACCATTTTGTCGATGCCCCGGTCGCGGCTGACCTGCTCTATTATTCTTTTCAGTTCGTTGTTGTTCATAATTAAACACCTGTTTCGGTTGAATTGACAAAAAGCTCATCCAGGGCGAGGCGCGCGCTCAAAACCTCGTCGAAGCTGAAATCCACCGGCCCTTCCGTCGTGGAGACGGAAAGCGCGCCCGCCTCCGTCCGGCCCAGGCGGCCCCGGAGCGCGAGGTTCCCGCCGTCCCGCCTGATCTTCATTTTAACCAGCCGCCCCGCGAAACGCGCGTAATCCGAAAGTTTCAGCAAAGGGCGGTCCAGGCCGGGCGAGGAAACTTCGAGAAAATACTCTTCCACTCCCTCGCGGTCATAGCCCGCCTCTTCCAGAGCCGCGTCCAGGGCCCGCGAAAAAGCCGCGCAGTCGTCGAGGCTGATCAGCTCTTCCGGCCCGGCGCCCGCCTTGTCGATGAAAAAGCGCAGGACGGGCCGGCCGCCCTCCAGGGGGCACTGGGCCATGACCAGTTCGAAGCCCATTGCCTCCAGAACCGGTTCGGCCAGTTGAACGACGCCGGCCAAAAATTCCCGCAGGACCTCCTTGGAGACCTGGGGGCGGCGGGGCGTATTATTGCGTTTGCGTGGGGGGGCCACTTAAAGAAACTCCTCATAAATAATAAACAAAAAAGCGGGCATGAGGCCCACTTTCAACAAAAACGAAGCGAAAGGCGCTTCAGATATGGAGCGGGCAACGGGGTTCGAACCCGCGACCCCAAGCTTGGGAAGCTCGTACTCTACCAACTGAGCTATGCCCGCCCTTAAGTCCAAAACGCTGGAAGGCGGCCTTTGGGCCACCGTACCGTAAGGTTTTATACCCAATAAAAGAAAAGTCAAGCATATTTTCAACGCATCTAAATCATAGCTGGCAGCGCGGGCAGGGTTTAAAGCTCCTTTCACCGTTCACATTTTGAACATGTATTTAAAATATAAACGGCCTCCTCCCCGCAACTGGTTTACTGTTTGAACTCCGGCGGCGCCCCTTTCGCGAAAAATCCCCGCCGCTAATCGCTTTTCACGTTTGGCGCATTTATTGCTTATAGGTTTGAACTATTTTAAGATGAGCTTCCTGTACCATTTCCGCAAGCGCGGTGGTATAATCCGAAAACT
>QMCE01001665.1_pt1 | contig 12241 bp, 6 predicted proteins | sample 1821851 | NCBI WGS metagenome assembly QMCE01 (sample SAMN09453174, study PRJNA476694) | Termite gut metagenome, whole genome shotgun sequencing project. | isolation source: worker | host: Odontotermes sp. | place: South Africa:Pretoria | collected 2016-01-28
CCGCCCCAGTCGAGGTCGATCTCCTCCTTGTTCTTGACGTTGACCTGCAGATCCTTGCCGTCGACCTTGTATTTCGACGGTTCGGCCATGCCCTCGTAATAGGGTTCGATGATCATCGACACCTCGCCGAACTGCCCCGCGCCGCCCGATTGTTTCTTGTGGCGATAGGAGGCGTTGGCGGTTTTGGTGATCGTCTCGCGGTAGGAGATGCGCGGCGCGTAGAACTCCGCCTCGATCTTGTTGTTGTTCAGGATGTTGGTTTTCAGGATGTTGAGGTGATGTTCGCCCTGCCCCTGAATGATGGTTTGTTTCAGCTCCTTGAGGTATTGCACCAGGATGGTCGGATCTTCTTGCGCGGCTTTGTTGAGGATTTCGCCCAATTTTTCGTCGTCCGACGAGTTCTTGGCCTTCACGGCGGCACGGTAGCGCGGCTCGGGGAAGACGATCGGCGCGATCTCGATGTCGCTCCCTGCCTGCGCGAGAGTCTGGTTGGCACGCGTGCCCTTCAGTTTGACGGTGCAGCCGATGTCGCCGGCCATCATCTCGGTCACCTTCGTGCGCGTCTTGCCGGCGGCGGCGAAGAGCTGCGATATCTTCTCCTTGTTGCCGTTTTTGGAGTTGACGAGCTCCATCCCTTCGGTCAGTTTGCCCGACACGACGCGGAAGTAGGTCACCTCGCCCAGATGCTGCTCGAAAGCTGTTTTAAAGACGAAGAGCACGGTCGGCCCTGCCGGATCGGCGGGCACGGGTTTGTCGTCGGTGGTGAGCATTGCCGGAGCGTCGGCGGGGCTCGGGGCCACATTGGTGACAAATTCCATTAGGCGCTTGGTGCCGATGTTCTTCTTGGCCGAGGCGCAGAAGACGGGGATCAGGTCGCGGTTGGCGAGCCCTTTGCGCAGCCCCTGCCGCATCTCGTCCTGCGTCAGATCGCCCTTCTCGAAGTAGAGCTCCATCAGGCTCTCGTCGTTCTCGGCGGCGGCTTCGACGAGGATATTTTTCAGTTCGAGGGCCGTGTCCATCTGGTCGGCGGGGATGTCGAGGTCTTCGCGGATGCCCGTGTCGCCCTTGAACCTGTACATTTTCATCATCAGCACGTCGATGAAGGCATCGAAATCGGGCCCGGCGTTGATCGGATATTGCACGATGACGGGTTTCACCTGCGAATTGGCGCGCAGCGACTCCATCGTCGCCTCCCAATTGGCCTTCTCGGCGTCGAGTTTGTTGACCACGAAGATAATGGGTTTCTGGTGACGGCGGGCATAGCGGGCCTGGATCTCCGTCCCCACCTCGAAGCCCTCCTGCGCGTCGATGACCATCAGCCCCACGTCGGCCACCTTGAAGGCCGAGAAGAGACCGCCGCAGAAGTCGTCCGAGCCCGGCGAGTCGAAGATGTTCAACTTCTGGTTGTTGAACTCGGTGTAGACAAGGGTCGAGTAGATCGACCGCTTGTAGGTTTGTTCGATGTCGGTGTTGTCCGACAGCGTGGTGCCTGCTTCTACGGTGCCCCGGCGTTCGATCACCTTACCTTCGTAAGCCATCGCCTCTACCAGCGTGGTCTTGCCGGAGCCGGAACTGCCCAACAGCACCAGGTCCTTGATCTCTTTGGTTTGATAGGTCTTCATCTTATTTAGTTTTAGGTTTTTTAAAAAACGATTCGCTAAATTTATGAAGAAAATATTACACTTCCAAACCGCTGAATATAAAAAGCGTCATTGCGAACGAAGCGAAGCAATCCAGCCCTTTTTTCTGGATTGCTTCGCTTCGCTCGCAATGACGGTATGTAATTCTTTCGTCCGGCTCAGAAATACTTCGCCCGGTCGTCGGTCACCTTGCCTTTGGTGTTGATGGCGTCGAGCGCGCGTGTGGCCAGACTATACTCGGCCTCGGCCTCCAACCGGGCCCGCTCCATCTCGGCCGAGGTAGGCGATTCGCTCTGATCGACCGCAGTGATCTCCACCACATAGACTCCCGTCGCACCGCGAATCGGCTTGGAGAGCTGCCCCTGCGGCACTCCGCCCGCCACGGCACCGACCAACGCCGGATCCATCGCGGTCAGCCCCTGGATGTAAACGGTGTTGTAATTGATGCTTTCCATCGTGCTGACGGGCGTCACCAATTCGTCCGAGAGGGTTTCCAACGAGGACGCGCCGGACATTTTGGCGGCGAGCTGCTCGTAGATCTTTTCGCGGCCCAGTTCGTTGACGATCTGCGGGGCGACCTCTTCGACGGGCGTGTATCCATTCTCGTTGGCGGCGGTGAGGGTGGCGATCAGGTAGTTGTTGTCGATCTCCATGATGGGCGAGATGGCGCCGGTTTTGGCGTTGAAAGCCCACCGGGTAAGTTCCTGCGGATTCTGGAGCCCCGAGACGGTGCGTTGTGCGCCGTCGATGCGGGCGGTGCGTTTGATGTAGGCGCTGTCGGCGGCGATCCGGTTGAAATTGTCGGTCACTCCGGCCGTGGCGGTGTAGAAAGCGCTCGCTTTGGCGTAGGCGGCCTGCTGAGTGGCGGAACTCGGTTCGATGTGGTAGGCCAACCGCCCCAGTTGTACCTTCGGCGTCGACGGGCCACGATAATAGAGCTCGAGGATCATTGTGCCCCCGGCAGGATTTTCGATCTTGACCAGCCGCTCGTTCGTGTTGTAGATCTGCTCGCCGAGCTCCATCGGGATGCCCTGGGTGGAAATGCGGCCGGCATCGATGGCGTTTGCCGGAACGATCGAATATTCGGCGGCCAGCGTTTCGAAATTACCCCCGGCGCGCAGCACGTTGAAGACGCTGTCGGCCAAAGCCTCGCTGCCGGCGATGAACTGCATCTGCCGGAAGGCGATCGTGTCGGGGAACGAGCGCGTGTCGGCCACGCGGACAGTCATGTAGAGGTCGCCTTCCTGCACGGGGCCGTAGACCGGCTCACGGGCGGGATTGAAAGCCCATTCGGCCTCCACCGAAGGCAGTTGCGCGCGGGTGTAATAGATCGCATCGAACGGCTCCTGCGAGTTGAGCGCGACGTATTGCTGCACGTTCTCGGCCGTGGCAAATTCGGCGGCCATCTGGTCCACCGCGGCCCTGGCGTCGACATAATCCGCCGCCGAGGGCATCACCTCGAACAGGACGTACTCCACGCTGCGCGAAGCCGCGCGGCGATAATTTTCCTTGCGTGCGTTGTAATAGTTTCTCACCTCACCGGAGGAGATATTCAGCGTGCTGTCGGCCGCCGAACCGTACTCCTGCACCACATAGCGGGCGCTGTATGAGGTGTTGGCGCGCTCGGCGCCCCGGTCGGCTTCGGCGTCGGTCACATAGGCCATGCCGCCGAGCAGGGCCTGGTATTTCTCCAACAGCGCCCCCTGACGCACCTGATCCTGAATGTATTGCCACAGCAGGGCCATCTGCCCCGTCGGGTCGAGCGGATAGTTGGTCACGAAGTTCTGCAACAAAGCCCGGTCGAACTGCCCGTCGGCGTTGCTGAACAGACCCGATCCCGTCAGCAAGGGCGACAGGTTGTTGCCGTATATGCGGTCATAGAGTTCTTCGTCGCTCACCGAAATGCCGAGTTTTTCGAGCCCCGGAAAGAGCAGAATATCGTTTTTGATCGTTTCCCAGGCATATTCGCGCAGTTGATCCTGCATTTCGGCCGGGATGGACTGTCCGCCGTTCATCGTGGTCTGGATCTGGTTCATCTCTTCGATCTTTTGGGCGTATTCGAGGTAGGATATCTTTTCCCCGCCGATCTCGCCGATCTTTTCGCCGCCGGCGCTGAAGATCGAGTTGCCGCCCGCCAGGTCGCCGATCAGGAACGCCAACAGGGCGATGAAGATCACCCCCGTCACGATCCAACCCCCTTTGGTACGCAATGTGTTCAGTGTTGCCATGATTTTTTATCTTATTTTTTTAAGTTATTTTCCTTTACCGATCCGCCTGCGGCGGCCGTCCAATTGAGGGGCGAAGGTACGAACTATTTTTTATTCCGCCAACGCCAGCCGCACCAAATCGAGCCTCGACCCGTTCACTTTGAGGATCCGCACGCTCATGCCCCCCATCCGCAGCGTTTCGCCCTGCTTGGGCAGCCCGTCGTGGTTGAAGATGATGTACCCTGCCAGGGTGTCGTAATCGTCCGATTCGGGGATGTTCAGGCCGTATTTTTCGTTCAGATAATCGACCTCCAACCGTCCCGAGAAGACATATTCGCCTTCCGCCGTGCGTTTTTCGATCCCTTCGGGGGTGTCGTGTTCGTCGTCGATCTCGCCGAATATCTCCTCCAGAATATCTTCGAGGGTCACCATGCCCGCCGTTCCGCCAAACTCGTCGATCACGATGGCCAGCGACGACCGCCCACGGATAAACCCCGACAGCACCCGCTGGGCCTCCATGCTTTCGGGCACATAAGCGACCGGGAGCATCGCCGCGCGGATCGTTCGCGGAGCCCGCAGCAGACTTTTGCTGTTCACATAGCCGATCACGTTGTCGATCGTTCCCTCGAAAACGGGGATGCGCGAGTAGCTGGTCGCCAAAAAACGCGCCCGGAGCTCCTCGAACGGCGCATCGACCTCGACGGCATCCATCTCCACCCGGGGCACCATGCAGTCGCGCGCCTGCAGGTCGTGAAACTCCATGGCGTTCTGAAAAATGCGGATCTCGTTCTCGTTGTCGTGCCTCACGGGGTTGTCGGCCGCCTCTTCGAGCAGGTGTGCCAGATCGATCTTGTCGAAGGTGGTCTCCTCCGTCTGCCGGTCGAGTTTGATCCCTGCCAGCCGCAGAATGCCCCGCGCCAACACCGTGGTGAAGACGACGATCGGATAGAATATCTTGTATAGAAAGTAGGCCGGGCCGGCAAACCGCCGGAAATAAGCGTTCGGATTGGCGCGAAAAATCGCCTTGGGGAGGTATTCGCCCAGGAAGATGATCACCACAGTCGACACGACGGTCGAGAGCCCGATCGACGGCGCCCCCCACCCCAGCCGGTGGCAGATCGCCCCGACGAGCACCGTCATCTCGAGCGAATAGATCACCAAAACGACGTTGTTGCCCACCAACAGGGTGGTGATGTATTGTCCGGGGTGTTGCAGGAAGGTGTCGGCAATGCGGCCGAAGGATCGGCTCTCCTTCTTTTCGATCTCCAGTTTGAGCTTGTTGGAGGAGAGAAAAGCGATCTCCATCCCCGAGAAAAAGGCGGAGAAAAGAAGGGTGACGACAAGGATGGCGAGCGTGGTGATCATGGCATGATGACCGAATCGGTGGTGGCAGTGATCGAATCCACGGGTGTTTCGAGGGTGGTCGAATCGCGGTTGGGCTCCGTGTCGACGGTCACCTGTCCGCGCGGGCCGCGGATGCGGTAGTGATCGAAGGCCGAGTTGGTCTCGAACCCGTCGCCGATGGTCACGTCCTCGCCGTCGGTCATCGTCGAGCGCACGACGGAGTAGATGCGGTCTTCCTTTTCGTCCCAGAAGAGCTGTTCGGTCTCCAGTTTTTGGCCGTTGGAACCGGTGGCGACGACGTTTCCGCGCGCCTCCCAGAGTTGTTGGCGTTCGAGGTATTTGGCATAGTCGGCCACCAGGGTCGACTCGACGACTCCGCTTTCGGCGTCATAGGAGATCACGTCGATCCCCCGCCGAAACTCGATGAAGGGCTCCTGTGCAAGTTCATACCGCTCCAGCAGCGGAGTAATGAGGCGGTAATCGGCCGTTCCGTTTTTGGATTTGATCACCGTCAGGGAGGTGCTCTGCATGGTGACGAGCGAATCGAGGTTGGTGGCTTCGGCCTCGACCTGCCGGCCGCCACAGGATACAAAGAAGGTAGTGCTCGTCAGCGCGAGCACTACCTTCTTATATATAGGTATCCTTTTCATTCTTTCTTTTGATGATTTTTCTTTTGAATACGTTACTTTCTTTGTCTTGATACAAAGAAAGTAACCAAAGAAAAATCGGCTTCGCGCCCGGCTTTTATCTGAACTATGACCCATGTGATCTAAATGACTTGAATGATCTTTTATTAATCTGTCATTTATGTCATTTAAATCACATAGGTCATAGTTCAGATAAGGGGATGAAATCGTTCATAAAGTGCCAAGATGTAAGGCGGGGAGGATTTCTCCATCTATAATGATGGCCCAAAACCGGAGCCCAACGCCACAGATTGGTGCTTTAGGGACGATTTGATTAGCGGACGGTCGTTCGCCCTGCAATCCACCCGCAATTAACCGTATAGGCGTCGCCTTTGTTCAGCCCCAGGAAGAAGGTGTCCTCGCTCGAGGGGAAGTTGGCCGAGAAGCTGTTGATCATCGCGTTGAGCGTCTCGGTCTGCGCGGGGTCGCCACTCAGCAGTCCGCGTGCGCGTTGGAGGTTGTCGACAGCCAGCCAAAAAGCCGCCTGCCGGTCGAACCCGCTGCACGAACTCCCCGATCCCGCGCCGTATGCCTGCCCGAGAATCATGTAAGCCATCCCGTTCTCCGGTTCGACGTCCAGCGCTTCGCGGGCAAAGGTGGCTGCCTGACGGTAGTTGTTCGCCGCAAGGGCGGAAGTGGCGGCACGCATGATATAGCCCACTCTCTCCTTCGGATCGGACTCGTTGTTGATCGACTCCTGCCAATAGAACAGCGATTTTTCGAAATCCTCCTTCTGTTCGAAGATCGTTGCCAGAAAGACCCCGGTTTGCGGCTCGGGAGCCACCTTGTAGAGGTTTTCGGCCACCGTAAGCATGAAATCCGAGCTGCACTGCGCGCGTCCCATCATGTTGACGATCTTCCGCATCAGTTCGACGTTGTTCGGATCGGCCTCATACTGGGGTTTGTAGACCTCTTCGAGTTTGTCGCAGTCGGCCGCACCGCTCGCCACGAGCATCGCTTCGAGGCTTTTCAGCCCTTCTGCCATCTTCGGATCGGCGCTCGCGGAGAAGTAGCCGCTCAGCCGTTCGAATTCGTTCATCAGCACGTCGGTCTCGATCAGGTCGGAGGCGTAGTCGTCGACCAGCACCTTGAAGTAGTTGTTGTTCAGGTTCGGATCCTGTCCCGCGGCAGCCTCGATGGCATCCTGGAAGAGTTTTTGGATCGTTTCGCGATCTATCGCCTGAAAGTTGAGGTAGTCCCCAGCCTTTTGCGCGAGGATGTATGCGCGGCCCTGCGTGGGGCTGTCGCCGAAATGTTCCAGCCGTTGGTCGTAGATATACATCAGGCTGTCGACCAGCATTTTGCGTTCGGCCGGCGTACCTGCCTGCATGATCCTGGTTTTGTAGATATTGGCTCCGCGGACGTAGATGTTGACAGTGCTTTTGGGCGCTTTTTCCATCAGGTCGTAGATATAGCCGAGCGCGGTGTCGTAGTTTTTCATTTCGTAGGCATCGCGCAGCAGGTTGATGTCCAGGATGGTTTTTTGCCGCTCTTCGGGCGTCGCGCCGTACTTGGGATCGTCTGCCGGATTCTGAGCCAGAGCTCCGAACGCGACTGTCCACAAGGCGACCAGGACAAGGAGTTTTTTTGCGTTTTTCATCACTCGAATTATTTTTTTTAGTTTGATTAGTTAGTTTTTCCTTCGCGGTTTTGTCAATGGTACCTGAGTTTCATAAACCAATTGCGGTCGAAGAGCGTGACGCCGATCGAGAATTTGATGTAGTGTTCCTGCACCAGCCGCAGCCCGTTCGGCGTTCGTCCGGTGCCTCCCCGCTGTCCCAGTTCGACGCCGAGACTCAGTTCGGAGACGGCTCCCCGGCTCAGGGGAAATCCCACACCGAAGCTCAGGGCGGTCTCCTCGATCGAGCGGCTGTCTTTGATCAGGTATCCGTCGTTGTACCGCACCCCGGCGCGATAGGTCCACCGGTTGAGGGCGCGCCGCACGTCGGTCGCGTTGGGCGTGTAATGTACGCCGAGGGCGAGGTTCGTCGTTTTTTTCAGACTCACCCGGTCGGCCTCGGCAAATTTCATCGCGCCCGTCCAGTCCTGCTGGCTGTAATCGACCCCTATGCCGAATTTCTGGGTGCGGTAATAAACCCCGCCCGAGATTTTCTGCGGCACGGTCACCTCCTGGCTAAATTCGTCGGAATAGAGCAGGTTGACCTGGCTTCCCTGATAGACCTGCCGTTTGTTCATGCTTCTCAGGCGGGTTTCGGGCTGGAAGGTGGCGCCAAGGGTCAGCATCCGGTTTCCCGTCCGCAGGATGTCGTACTGAAAGCCTGCGTCCATCGTGATGTCGGCCACCTCTTCGCGGTGCAATTCGGTGATCGAGCGATAGCTTTGCCCTCCCACGGGAGTGACCGTCTGAGCGGAATAGCGCGAGATCGTCCCGAAGTAGGTGACAAAATCGGCCCCCAGCGAGAACCCCTTGAACAACTGCGCTCCGATGCCGATCTTGGCGCGCGTGATGCCTCCGTCTCCGGTGTAATCGTACATCACGTGTCCCACGTCGGTGAGGATGTCGGGATCGGTCTCTTCGATCCGGGTGTGGTAGCCCACGCTGCTGTACGGATTCACGTTCAGGGCGATCCCTACCCCCTGCCCCAGCGGGAACATCAGGCCGAAGTTACCGATGTTGAATGCATTGTCGTACGTTTTGGCCTCGGTCGTGCGCAGTCGTACGGTTTTTCCCGAGAGGCCGAACGACAGGGCGCTCGACTGCCGGCTGATCCTGCTGTAAGCCGCCGGATTGGCGGGATTCACCTCGTAGGGAGTCCAATAGGCCTCCTGTATGCCGCCCATGGCCGCGTTGGCCGGGGTTCCGATCGGTTGCAGGTCGCCCAACCCGTAGAAGGTGTAGGGCGAAAAGGTGTTCAGACTGTTGTCATGTTGGGCCGAAACCACCGACGGAACGGACACTGTCAGCATCGCCGCGATCGCCAACCCTTTGTATATTCTATTGCGCATTGTATTCTAAAATCTTGTTCAGACCGGTCAGCACCAAGTCTAAGGATGCAAATATGGGAAATTTTACTCGTTTTTCAAAAAAATGTGCATCGCCTCCCGTAAAAAGGATGCGCAGGGAGGGATAAATTCCATACAGTTTCTCGGCCGTTCCCTCCACTTCGCAGATAATTCCGCCCGCGACACCGTTTTCGATCGCTTCGGCGGTCGATGTGCCCAACAGTCCGGCCGGTTCGGTCAGTTTTCTCAGCGGGAGTTTTGCGGTATATTCGTGCAACGCCGAAAAGCGCATCGCCGCCCCGGGGGAGATGTTCCCGCCGCGGAAGATTCCGTCGGCCGTGACCAGATCGAGGGTGATCGCCGTGCCGAGATCAACGACCAACACGTCCTCGTCGGGAAAAATGGCGGCCGCGCCGACGGCGGCAGCCAGTCGGTCGCGGCCCAACGTCGCAGGCGTTGCATAGGCGTTGCGGATCGGCACGGGCGTGTCGGCATCGAAATGCACGACGCGCTTCAGCCGCCCCCTCAACACCTCGATCAACGCCTCCTCGCCGCCCCGCACCGAGGAGACGATGGCTCGGTCGACAGCGGGATATTTCGCCAGCAGCCGCTCTGCATCTTCCGTCGTAAACGCCTCTGCCTGAACGGTTTCGACGATTTTTTCGCCGTCGAACACCGCCGCCTTGGCCCGCGTGTTGCCGATGTCAATTACTAAATTCATTTCATAAATTTTTACGAAATCGAATCATTAAAAGCCGCAGGCGAGGCCTGCGAGGATTTTGGGCTTGAGCGTACTTTGTGTACGTGATAGCCCAAAACCGGAGCATAACGAAGCATCCGGCTTTTAAGGGGCGATTTCGGCGAGTGCAGCGAGCGCCTCCGCGCTCCCCTTAACCTGCCGAACGGTGAGCTGCAGGCGGTTATTGTGCTGCTTGAAGACGAATTTGGCCGGATGCGCGGTCACGTACCGCAAAATAGCGGTAAAGAGCGGCGTTTTGTAGTATTCCGACTGCTGATCGCCGACAAAATGGAGGATCATCAGGCCGTTTTTGAGGATGATTTTTTCGAACCCCAGCGCCATGCACGCCCTGCGCAGGCGGACGATGTTCAACAACTCCCGCACCGGTGCGGGCAGCATCCCGAAGCGGTCGCGCAGGCGGCTTTCGAACGCTTCGAGGCGCGACTCCTCGGTGATGTTGTCCAGCTCGCGGTAGAGCGCGATCTTTTCCGTCGTGTTGCCCACATAGTCATCCGGCAGGTAGGCTTCGATGTCCGTATCTACCTGTACATCAGATACATATGTTTGTGTGTCGGTAGCAGAAGGGGTCTCTGACCCCTCTTCCTTCAGTTCCCGGATGGCTTCGTCGAGAATTTTCTGATAGGCTTCGAAGCCGATGTCGGAGATAAATCCGCTCTGTTCCGCCCCGAGGATGTTGCCCGCCCCGCGAATGTCGAGGTCCTGCATGGCGATGTTGAAGCCCGCGCCGAGGTCGGAGAACTCCTCGATCGCCCTCAGCCGCCGCCGGGCGTCGCCGGTGAGCGACTCCTCGCCGGGGGTGAGCAGGTAGCAGAACGCCTTGCGGTTCGAGCGCCCCACCCGGCCCCGCAGTTGGTGCAGGTCGCTGAGGCCGAAATTCTGCGCGTTGTTGATGATCATCGTGTTGGCGTTCGAAATATCGATGCCGGATTCTATGATCGTGGTGGCCAACAGGATGTCGTACTCGCCATAAATAAAGTCCATCATGATCTTTTCCAGCTCTTCAGGCTTCATCTGGCCGTGGCCGACGGCGACGCGGGCCGCCGGGACGAGGTGGCGGATTCGGTCGCGCACGGAGTGGATGTCCTGCACGCGGTTGTGGACGAAATAGACCTGGCCACCACGGCGCAATTCGTACTCGATGGCCTCGCGGATGATCTCGTCGTTCCACGGATGTACCTCGGTTTGAATCGGTTGGCGGTTGGGCGGCGGGGTGGCGATGACCGACATGTCGCGCGAACCCATCAGCGAAAACTGGAGCGTGCGTGGGATCGGCGTCGCCGTCAGGGTCAACGTGTCGACCTCGGCGCGGAATCGGCGGAGTTTCTCCTTGCTCGCCACGCCGAATTTCTGCTCCTCGTCGATGATCAAAAGGCCCAGGTCTTTAAATTCGACGTTGTTGCCGAGCAATTTATGGGTACCTATAATGATGTCGATTTTCCCGGCCCGCAATTCGTCGACGATCTCGTGCACCTGTTTGGTCGATTTGGCGCGGGTGAAGCTCTCGACACGGACGGGAAATTCTTTGAAGCGTTTGGAGAAGGTGCGGTAGTGTTGCAACGCCAGCACGGTGGTGGGCACCAGGATGGCGACCTGTTTGCCGTCGGCGGCGGCTTTGAAGGCGGCGCGCATGGCGACCTCGGTCTTGCCGAAGCCCACGTCGCCGCACACCAGCCGATCCATCGGCGAGGGGGCCTCCATGTCGGCCTTCACGGCCTGCGTGGCGGTCTGCTGGTCGGGCGTGTCCTCGTACATGAACGACGCCTCCAGTTCGTATTGCAGGTAGGTGTCTGGCGAGTATTGAAAGCCCTTGCTCTGTTTGCGCTTGGCGTAGAGGGCGATCAGCTCGCGGGCGATATCCTTTACGTGCTTCTTGGTGGCGGCTTTCAGGCGTTGCCACACGCCCGAACCGAGCTTGTGGATTTTGGGGGGCTCGGCATCCTTGTCCTTGTATTTGGAGATGCTGTGCAGGGCATGGACGTTGACCAGGAGCACGTCGCCGTCGCGGTAGACCAGCTTGACCTGCTCGATCGTGCGGCCATTCTCCACCGTGCGCACCAGGCCGCCGTAGCGGCCTACGCCGTGGTCGATGTGGGTGACGTAATCGCCCGGCTTCAGCGAATTGAGTTCCTGAACGGTGAGCGACTCGGAGCGGTCGATGTCCTTGTGGAGCGTGTAGCGGTGGTAGCGGTCGAAGATCTGGTGGTCGGTGTAGACCGCGGCGCGCATCTGCGAACTGACGAAACCCTCGTGAAGCGTCTTCTGCACCGGCGTGAACTCCACCGAACCGTAGCCTATGGAGTTGAAGATATTGCGCAGGCGTTCGATCTGCGCCTTGTTCTCCGACAATATATATGTAGTGTAGCCCCTCGCGGCATTGGCGTCGATATCGGCGGCCAGCAGGTCGAACTGTTTGTTGAAGGAGGGTTGTGGCGCTGTCCCGAAGTCGAACGCGCAATCCGGCTGCCGCTCCTTGCCAGGCGCACGCCGCAACACGAAACGACAATCGGCCGTCTCGCCCAAAAACGAACGGCTGCCTATCACGCGACGGTCGGCATCCTCGGGGTCTTCCTTGAAAATTTGTGTGCGTATGGCGGTGAGGCGTTTGAGGGTGTGGTCGAGGTCGTCGATCCAATAGGTGGC
>QMCE01001666.1_pt1 | contig 12241 bp, 6 predicted proteins | sample 1821851 | NCBI WGS metagenome assembly QMCE01 (sample SAMN09453174, study PRJNA476694) | Termite gut metagenome, whole genome shotgun sequencing project. | isolation source: worker | host: Odontotermes sp. | place: South Africa:Pretoria | collected 2016-01-28
GCAGGATGGATGGTGCCGACCTACTCGCATCTGAAAGATATGCTCGCGAACAGCACGAAAAGCTCCGAAACAGGCTGCCGGATATTCACGGACAATGTCGACCCCACCCAGGTGCTGGCCATGCCGCTGCCGGGGCAGATGTCCTCGACAGGCCTGTTCTTGCCGGGGACGTGGGCCAATTACTCTGTCGTGACGCCATATCCCGATAACATTATGGACACATACCGCTTCTTTGTCGCCACGTCGTCCAACGAGCTTTATAGCGGTGGTTATGCCGACGCCGGAAGCGTGCGGTGCGTCAGGGACGACGGCGCGCGCTATGAGCTGAACGTCGTATCGGACAACACCTCCGAGGGCAATGGCATGGCGACGCTCTCCATGTTCGACAGGAGCGGGTGGGTTCACACGATCCCCGGGCTCTATTTCGGCGCTATGGCTATGATCGAGGCCACTGCAGAGGACGGCTATGTGTTCGACCGCTGGGTGGTCGAGGAGGGTAGCGGCGGCGAGTTCTTTCTTCCCACATTCCCGCAGACCTTTGTTATGATGCCCTGGGAGAATACCAGCATAAAGGCCACGTTCGCTGTTACGTCCGACACCGGCCCCGGTGTGCAGATCGGCTCTACGATATGGGCGTCGAGCAACCTGCAGACCCTCCACGAGTTCGCGCCGCGGCCCGAAAGCCCCGGACAGTTCTTCCAATTCGGGCGCGGAAAGGAGAGTTACAGCGTGAACGATTACGGCATCGTCGTCTCATCCTCGACCGGCGCATCTTTCGTGATCGGAACGAGCGATTGGGACGAGGGCGGCGTGATAGGGGTGGATTACAGTTGGAAGATGACGACCGAGAACCCGTGCCCGGCAGATTGGAGGGTACCGACGAAGGCGGAGTTCAACGAGCTGAACACTTCGAGCACCGTCGTACATACCACGCGTAACGGCGTGCCGGGTGTTCTTTATACCGATACGGCTACCGGCTCCGTCGAGCTTTTCTTTCCCGCGGTGGGTTATCGCGAAAGGGAAGACCTGGTTACGAATAACGCCCTGCCCGACATCAGCGGATACTATTGGACCGACGACCGCAATACGGCATGGTTCAAGTACAGTACCGCGGGCCAGAAATTCCAGCTCAACTCCTCGATCAAACCCAACCAGGGGCAGTCGGTGCGGTGCGTGAAGAAGAAACCGTCGGACACGAGCGCGAATTAAGAAATAGCTATGAAAAAGATACTGTTATATCTGTATTTGTCGGTCGCGGTTTCGATGGGAGGGTGCGTGCACGAGCGCCACGATGATGCGAGCGCCTCGGGGCCACGATACGAAGATATGCTGACGCTCGACCTTTCGCTGCCGCGGACGTCGATCCCGAGCGCTACGACGACCCGTGCCATCGCTGCCCGTAGCGAGGAGGACAATGCGATCGAAAACCTGTTCCTGGCATTCTTCGACAAAGATGACGATCCCGCAGGGGAGTTGTTCGTCGCCATGATAGCGGTTCCCGGCTATGCGGTCACGACCGACGAGGATGATTACTCACTCAAGAGCGTGACAGTCGCGATCCCTGCTGCGATAGACCTCCTGGATAACGATTACACTGTGGTTGTTATGGCGAATTGCTATTCCGCGAATGCCACGGCGCTGCTTGCGGCATACACGGAGCTCGCCGCCGCCGTGACCGACCCTGAACGCGAGGCGGCACAAGGCGACATTACAGATCTGTTGGAGGCATACGACGGCCAGACTCCCGCTACGTTCACGTTCAACCGTAAAGTAGAGATGACCGCCTCTGCATCAGGCTCCGCGCTTTCTGCCGCCGTGGGCCCCACGAGCTTCTGGAATGCCGACCCTGCGGATACGCCCGGCTACCGCCCATTCCCGATGGCCGGTTATTTCGACACCGACGGATCGGGCCACGTTTCGGTTAAGTTGTACCGCGCGCTGGCGAAGATCGATGTGGTCGCTTCGGCAGTCGCATCTAAATTTACGCTCATAGGCATGGTGGTCAACAACCACGCCACAGAGGGACTACTCCTGCCCGCGCGAGAGTGGGCTGCCACATCGAGCACAACCCCCGCTTCGCCCTTCGTCCCCGGCCATTTGAACGCCTCGGCGACGCCGTTCGGCAGCCTGACAACAACATCATGGGCAGCTTACGGTGCATCGGTGGTCGATAACAACAGTATCATAGACGAGGTTTTCGTGTTCGAGACACCCGCAAAAGCCGCCTCTGTCTATCCGGGGCTTGTCGACGATCCCGTAGGAACCGCATGGCAGGACGCCACGGCGCTCTATCTGCTGGGCATGGTCGCTGCTCTGGACGACGAGCCTCGATGGTTCCGCGTACACCTGAGAGCAACCGACGGGGAGGTACACAAGCACGTCAACATCTTGCGCAACCATCGCTACATACTTACCCTGACCGGCTTGACGGGCTTAGGGTATGCTACTTTGGACGAAGCCATGGACAACAAGCCCGAGGGCTTGTCAACGCAGCTCGTGGCCGCGAACGAGATGAACCATATCGTCTACAACGGCTCATATCAGCTTTCCACGGATAAGGCGGTGGTCGAGATCCCCGCCGATGGCTCGGCGCAGCCCCTTGTAGTATTCTCCGACTTCCCCGACGACGGAACATGGACGATAGATACCTCGGCGCCCGATTTTCCCGACTGGATCACTGTCGATGCCGTCACCGGCAACTGTCTCGATGACGGCCCCTCAACTATTTCTATCTCGGCGGCACGTTGGTGGAATATGTCCGAGTCGCGAAATGCCGTTATCGTAATTCGTTCGGGAAGCCTGAGGCTCGAGGTTGAGGTCATGCAGTTGCGGAGCGATGAGCAGGCACCGGAAGAGGGCGTACAGATCGGGAATTTCATCTGGGCCACGGCCAACGTCGCGGCGCCGCAAACCTTTGCTCCGCAGGAGACCGACTGGGGCCACCTCTATCAATACGGACTGGGGCATGTGGGGTGGAATACCGATGCCGGCCCCGGAGGAACAGCCGTCTCGGAGCCCGTCGCGGGTGCCACATTCCATACCGTCGAACGTACCGATGTCGATCAATGGAACATGGAGACCGAAAACCCATGCCCCGCAGGATGGGTCGTCCCATCGTTCGCCCACTTCCAGGACCTGTTCGACAATGATGTCGAGTACGACGCTGGATTGAGCGCATATGTCATTACGGACAAGGAGGAGCCTTCGCGCCGGGTAGTTCTGCCCCTCGCATTCCACGAGATCGGCTCTGCCGCGGCCAACATCTCATGGTCGACCGTGTGCAGTTATAATTCCAGAACTCCCGACGAGAACCAAACCACACGCTTTACAACGCTCGTACTCAGCACGAATATACTTTTCGCATATAGCGAATTCAATTACGACCCGGGTTCTATACGTTGCGTGAAGGATTCTCCAAAGCGCGGGACGCTGACCCTCGAACCTGACGACGAGGCGCATGGCACTGTCGTCGCAACCACCTCGGTCAACGGGAATCCGGGCAAAACGGGCGCGACCATAACAGGGCTGCCCTTCGGCGAATTCGTGATGTTGTCGGCGCGTTCCAAACCCGGTTTCAGCTTCGACAGGTGGGAGATCATCGACGGAGAAGTGCCCGGCGGTACATGGACATACTATGAAACGCAGTCGGTGACTGTGCTGTGGGCCTCGGACGAAGACATGACCATCCGTGCGAATTATGTGCCGCTGAACAGCACCGACCCTGGAGTACAGATCGGCTCCCATATCTGGGCTACGAGGAATGTCGATGCGCCCGGTTACTTCGCGCCCCGCCCCGAGAGTTTCGGCCTGTTATATCAGCTCAACCGGGGCACGGTAGGCTGGAGCGCCAACAACCTCGGCGAGGCGTGGCCGACCCCCGATACGGGTATGCCGTTCGACAACACAAGTTATACAAGGACCCCCTGGGACATGACGCCGCCGAATAACCCCTGCCCGGCCGGTTGGACAGTCCCCACGGATGCACACTATAAAAACCTGATGGACAGTACCACACCGAGCTATACGTTCATCGAGGACTCGAACGGCAATGAGGTACACGGCAACTGGTTTACGGATAACATTACGGGTAACAAAATATTCTTCCCTGCGGTAGGCCGGCGGGAAACGGCCTTCAACGATACCGATGTGATGAATGGTATCGTACAGGGCCCGGCATATTACCGGACGGTCGATGCGAGCTTCTTCTTCTTCCAGGCAGCGGGAAACCCGCGCGGGAAGGCGGAACTCCAGCAGAACAACAGCTCCTACCGCGCCGAATATGCCGCCTCGGTCCGCTGTGTGAAATTATAAAATTATGGCAACATTCGGGTTCGTATACAGGGACGTGTGCCTCGACCTTAAGGTCGAGCACCGGGGTGTGGAACGCTATGTCCCCACACGCTATGAGGTGCGCGAAAGCGAGTGGGACGCAGATACTCAATGGCTGAAGCTCGGCCCTGTTGTAACTTCGCGCCACCGCAAATTGCTTCACTATCATCGTGCCATGGCCCGCGACCTGCGCTGCCTTCGTATCGCCGTCAACAATCTGGCAAATGCCCGGCCGGGTTCAAACAAGGGGCCGAACCGGGCGAACGCGCTATCCGCCGACGATATCGCCTCGCTGTACCGTCGAATGGTCGCAGATTATCAGATGCTCGGCACGTATGCGCATATACTCTCGGAGGAGGCGCTGCATGCCGAAAAACCGCGCACCGCACGTGGATACATCACGGCAATCCGCCGCTTTATCGACTTCAACCGCGGCTACGACATACACCTCGGTGACCTGAGCGCCGAGATCGTCGCCATGTTCGAGCACGCCCTTGAGCGCGAAGGCCTCATGCCGCCAACCATATCGTTCTACATGCGCAACCTTCGTGCGATGTACAACAAAGCCGTGTCGGAGAGTATAATCCCGCCCCGCCTCGAAAATCCATTCGAAAATGCCTACACCCATATCGAACTGACTAAACAAGGCGAACTTATCACCCAAGACACAACTGTCTTGAGCGAAATATAAAGATAATCATTAACTTTGAGCGGGGTTCATTTCTTGGAGGCACCGCTTGTTTTAGGACAGGCCCTTGAAATGTATTTATTTCGAGGGCTTTTTTGTGTTTTATGACTGAGACCGAAGAACATCCTTTGGCGCCGTTCCTGCCTACAGGGGCGAGAGCGCTGATATTGGGCAGTTTCCCGCCTCCGCGTAAGAGGTGGAGTATGGATTTCTACTACCCCAATACCCAGAACGATATGTGGCGCATCATGGGCTTGGTGTTTTTCGGCAACAAAGATTATTTCATCACGGGTAAAAGTTTCGACAAAGAGCGGCTGGAGAGATTCCTGACGGATAAGAAGATTGCGCTGAGCGATACGGCACATAAGATTATACGCCTAAAGGGTAATGCGTCCGATAGTTTTTTGCAGATCGTGGAACCGGTTGATTTACGCGGCCTGCTCTCCCGAATCCCGGAGTGCCGCACGATCGTCACCACGGGCCAAAAAGCCACTGATACATTGCTTACATTGATAGATGCCCGGGCGCCGGAAGTAGGCGGTTCGGTGGATTTCGTCTATGAAGGGCGAGATATGAGGTTCTGGAGAATGCCTTCCTCGTCGCGTGCATACCCGAAACCTCTCAAAGATAAAGCCGAGGTATACGCGCGTATGCTTCAGGATGCCGGTTTGCTATAACCGGACGCTAAAAAAGCCCCTGCGAGAACTATTTCTCGCAGGGGCTTTTGTCGATGGCGCTCCGGTCAGAACGTATGTACGTTCATCGCTTTGTCCACCAAGTATCCGTCCACTGCCTTCAGGCCGAAAGTAACGTTCCTGCGCGCCTTGAGCCTGATCGTGAACAGCTCGCCGTCGCCAGACAACACCTCTTTATCGCCGATATTCACGAATGTGGGGTATAGCGACTTCACGCCGTCGGTGTGCAACCTGTCGTTGGTGAGGTTCTCCATTCCTTTCATGCCCGGGCTGTCCACTCCCGCGAATTCGTAATCCGCGGGGTCGTAGGGCAGGGCGAAGCTGATGGCGTTCACATTGCTCAACCCTGCCCCTTTGACCTTGATCTCGACGGTCTCGCCGGCGGCGTAGTTGCGTTTCGGTGTGCTTATCGTGATGCCGCCTTCGGGTTTTTCGCCCGGCTTGGCTTTCGCGCCGCCTTCCAGTTGTGTTGCCACTGCCGAGATGTCGTATGCGTCAATCAGGCCGTTGCGGTTCAGGTCGCCGTTGCTGATATATCCTTCGAAATCGGCGTCGCCGCGTCGCAGGCCGGTGTAGTTGGTATACGACATAAGGTCGTTGCGGTCGATCAACTTATCGTTATTTATATCGCCCGGCAGATAACTCTCCGTACCCGGCACCTTGAAGACGTACAGTTCGCGCCCCGACCCGTAGTTGCCCACCGCCTCGGTTACGCTCAATCTGATGTATCGCGCCGTGGGTTTCTCGGCGAATACGAACTCTTTGGCCTCGCCGTCGCGCGCCCATTCGAATACTCCGGCCCCGGCCCATGTACGGTTGTCCATGCTGTAACTTACCGAACCTTTGAGTATGGTCCCGTTTCCGGCCTCGCCGCGCGGCAGGTATTGGAACTTGTCGATGCGGTTTATACTCTTCAGGTCGATTATCATATCGAACGGCACAGCATTTTCGTTGTACCTGGTGTGCCACAACTCGCCCTCTTCGAAGTCGAACAACCTGCGCAGCGAACTACCCTGATTGGGAACCGACGTCCTTGCCGTGATGCCGTGTATCGCGAACTCCAGCGGGTCTCTCTTGGTCGTGGCCGCGAATTCCGCCCAGTCGGAGTGGCCCTCTTTATTAACCGCGCGGATCCGGAAACCATATTCGGTCTCCACTTCCAGTCCGTCGAACAGCAACTCGGTATTCGTGATCGTACTGTAAGTCATACCGTCGAACTCGATCTCGTAGTAGTCGGCGTTGTCCACTTTGTTCCATGTGGGTTTCAGGGTGCGTGCGGCGATATTTTCGTCTGTGATGGTCGCTTCGGGGGCGGCCAGGCGGCCCGTGGTAACCCTGTGGCTGTCGGCGGGAGCGAACTCGAACCCTTTGACCGTGACCTTCGTCGCGTTCGCGGTGATGTCGGTGGCGGCGAGTTTCACTAACAGTTGCGGGTTTTTCGTTATCACCTCTTTCTCGAACTCGCTACCCGGGGTTGCGAATTTATTGAGGTTCGGGCGGGCGTCGTAGAAGTATACGTTCTCCTTAGCGAGGAACTCGTTCATGTCGGCCGCTTCGATGAACTTAACCTTCTTTCCGCCTACCGTGGCCGAAATTTTCTTGGGTTTCGCCGTGACGTTGACCCTCAACTCGGTGGTTTTCTCTTTCACGAAACCGTCGAAGCCGCCTTGCGCCGGATGAATGGTTATGGCCACATCGCCTTTCTTGCCGAGCGACGACTCCACGAGTGTCGTCACCCCGCGGCCATCGCGGTACTGCTCCGTCACCCCGTCGTCGTCGTACTCGGTGAAGCTGCTGCGCCTATAGGGATAGAGCTCATACACACGCACGTCTTTCGCCATTTCGCGGACGTTGTTGTGCGGGTGCGACATGGGTATTATCGCTCCCCTTTTTACGAATACGGGCAATTTCCACAGCGGCGCGTCGTAGTTGTTTATCACGCAGCCGCCCTCGTAGGCCTCGCCCGAGAAGTAGTCCACCCACTCGCCCTCGGGCAGGTATATGCCGTCGCGAATGTCGTTACCCGCATCGTCGGCCCCGGTCGCCTGATATACGGGTGCGACGAGAAACCACGGGCCGAAGAGGAATTGGTATTGGGTGCGCCTGCCCAAAGTGTACGCGTTGGGGTATTCGAGCATCATCGCCCTGACCATCGGCATCCCGTCCACCGCCTCGCGAGCGATGCTGTACGTATAAGGCATAATCTCCGATTTCATCTTCAGGTACCAGCGGTTGATCGACGTTGCGGGTTCGCCGAGTGCGTGGGGGTATTTCTCGTTGGTGCCCCATCCGTCCATGTTGAGCTGCATGGGGGTGAATGTTTTCCATTGGAAATCCCTCGTGTTGACGATCGGGTCTTTACCGCCGAAGATACCGTCCATGTCGGAGCTGATATTGGGATTGCCCGACAGCCCCGAGCCGATGTATGTGGGTATATGGAACCTGATGTACTCCCACTGCCCCCCGGTCTGGTCGCCCGACCAGATGCCGGCGTAGCGTTGCGTCCCGGCCCAGCCGTCGAGCGAGATGATGAACGGGCGGGCGTCATTGCCGTATTTGGTCATGATCTGCGCCACGTCGGTTATGCCGTTCAGCCCGAACGAGTACCCGGCCCCGACCCATGCCACGTCGGTCTTGAGAACACGAACCCCCGCGTCGCGCACCTCTTTCACGATATCGCGTTGCAGCAGCGCGCTGACCCCTTCCTTGGGATGGAGGTCGGATTGTGTCCACAGGCCGATCTCCACACCGTTCGCATGGGCGTAATCGGCGAGTTCTTTCAGGTTCGCGATATTTCCATCGAGCGTCTCTGTTTGTCCGTACCCGGCGCCGTAGCCATCGTTGGGCAGCAGCCATCCGAGGGGCATATCGTGTGCTTTGTAGCGGTCTATTACCGCGCGTGCCGAGAATTGGTAGTTGTCATTCTCTCCGTTGAGAGACTCCTTGACTCCGCCGTTATCTTTTTGGTCTTCCCTGTAACGTCTGCCGTCTTCGAAAAGTATCCCTTTCTCGTCCTCTTTCCAGTAGTCGCGGTTGTAGGCGTTGAGGTGCCCTTCATAGAAACCGAACTTGGGCATCAGCACGGGCTTCCCGGTGAGCTGGTAGAACCCGTCGAGCAGCTCCACCGCGCCGTCGCCGACGATTACGAAGAGGTCGAGATAGTCAGTCTCGTGAGACAACTTCACCGTCCCGGGCTCCTCCCTGCCGAAGTCGTAGACGCCTTTCTTGAACGTGTGCCACATGATGGCATATCCGCCTGTCGACCAATAGAACGGGTTCGGCGACGCCACGCCACCGTCGGTCCAACTGTTCTGGTTCTCGATAGCTATCGCGCGCCCTTTATGTGAGAAGCGGCCGTTCTGCACGCCGCCGCCATAGAAGTACTCATCGGGGTTCTCTTTCAGTTTGAGCGTCACGCTGCCGTCGCCGAACGCCACAGGCTCCACCTGCTCCATCACCGTAGCGCCTGTCGTGAGGTCTACCACCTTCATCATTTCCGCGTCGAACTCCACCCTGACCTTCGAGGTCGAGGCCGACATTTTATCGCCATCTATCGCGAGGTCTACCGTCGAGATTCCGCTCCTCGGGTCTGCCACCAATATTTTGGCTTCGGGTTTCGCCTCCGGATCGCGCATAGGCCCTCCCGAGTTGTCTTGAAACACCCTGAAGATGTTATCGCCGTAGAAGTCGAGTATCATCTTTTGTCCGTTCGAGAAGACAATATCGACCGTCGTCGTTTCGAGGCCGGTCACACGTTTGGAAACTCCGGCACTCGTACCGGGGAAGATCACCGCTGCAAGCAGTAGGGAGGCAAGTAAGAATTTAAGTCGCATAATTTTATGTTTTTTATTGTTTTTTCATATCCGGTTCGAATCCCGTTTCGGCAAGGACTACTACATCGCCTTTCTTCATCGTCAGCTCTATTATGCCCTGTTCGCGGTCTGCGATCCCGGCTCCGGCGAGCAGTTCTTCGGGCAGGGCAAGGTCGGTCTGGATGGTGCATTTGCCGTCGGCGGTGGCTTTCACCTGGACGAATTTTGTCTTCCCCTCGCGCCTCAACGCGCTTATCAGGAACCCACCCGCCGTCCTGAAGTCGATGAACGACGCCTCCTTCCACGCATCGGGAACGGCGGGGAATACCACCGTGCGCCCGTCGCGGTACTGGATATACAGCTCCTGCAACGATGCGGCGGCCGATAGCGGCGTCTCGATCACCGGCCCGGCCTCGCGGTAGAGCGTATTGGGCTGAATATACCTCGACAGAAGTGTGCTCAACTGCGCCGCCGCCCTATTACCGTCGCCCATCAGTGCGTAGATAGAAGCCGAACCGCTATACGAATACCCCTGTAATGCGCCCTCCATGCCGATCCAATGATCGAGGCTGCGGGCGATAATATCCCTGTTCGCGGGGTTCTCCCATGTGATCTCGCGCAGCGGGTATATCATCAGCAGGTGCGAGTAGTGGCGGTGCGACGATTCGAGCCTCACGTCGCGCCCGATCATATAGCCTTGCGCAGGGTCGGCCGGATAGGGCACGAGGTTCTGCGCCAACTCTTCCCACCGCTCCCTCATCGGGTCGTTAAGTTCATACTGCTCATCTATTTCCATGAGCGTCGCGAGCCCCCATCGCATCAGCGCGAGGTCGTAGTTGCAGTCCGCCGCGGGTTTATACTCGGGCGAGGCGGTCATAGGAAGATGGTACATCCCGTCGTCGCCTTTGTAAGCCAAGTGGCTGTAATGCGCCATGCTACGCTTGAGCAGGGGATAGAACCGCTCCAGCAGCTCTTCGCGGTCGGCCATGAAGGTGCAGTATTGCCAATAGTAGAACAACGCCCACGGCAGGTTGCCTGTCTCGTAGCGGTTTTCCGGCGCGAGGCCGGGATCGAGCGGCGCCACGAGGTCGTATGACGATGAACGCCCTATCGCCGCCGCGTCATGCCTCCATTCCCTCTGCGGTATATTGTCGATCAGCGACCGTATATTTTCGTTCATCGATCTCCACAGGGGCTCGGATAGCCCGGCCCTGTCGGCCGCAAAGAGCGGCGAGTAGGTGAGTTGAATGTTCAGGTTCCACCATATTGCGGGCCACGGCGTGGGGTGTGTCCACGGCCCCATCAGGTCGATTATGTTCTTGTCGGCGCGTGTCAGGCAGGCGAACTTGTACTGCTGCATCCAATAGAACTTCTCCAACCGCTCGTCGGCGAAGCTCGCGAAACTCGCCGGGTAGTATTCGTGCCACCATTGTTTATGCCCTGCCTCCGCCGTTGCCGCATCGTATCCTGCCAGCGTTGCCTTTGCCTTGGTCACCGCCTCGTCTACCGAACGTTCGAAAGATACGGTGGCCAACAGCGTTCCGTCGGTTTTTCCCCACGCTACCACATACGCCATCCCCGACAAAAGCGGCTGGATGTGGAATGTGTAGCCTCCGTTGGCTTCCCTATAAGGCGCGGGGTTCGGGTTGTCGATATAGCTTTGCGGCATATCGCCCCGCGAGTGGGGGAACAGCGACCTCGGACTGACGGCTTTCTCGGGGTTCCACACGAACACCGGTTCCGGTTCGCCACCGTGCGATTGCGTCTCTATTACTATGACGTCATGGTTTGCGTCCACCCGCGTTTTGAATAATATCTCTCCCTTGTCGGTTTTGAGCGATCCTTGTGCCTCGGCGTCGTAGAGGCCGAGCCGCATCTCCGACGAAACGATATTCCCCGCCGTCGTCATCGAGAACCAACCTATCGGGAGACGCGCTTTGTCGTAGAGAATGGCCGTACCTTCGCGGCTTTCGGCCACGTCGCTGCGCCCGACATCCCAGCGCAATGTGTTATCTTTGCGCGCGGCGTAGATGTTGGTGCCCAACATTCCGTTCCCGAGTATAGCACCGGTATAATAGTCGGGAACGATGCTGTCCCACACCGGATCGTGCGGCGCCAGGAACGCCAGCCAATCTATATCGCGTGTCGAGACCGTTGCCCAGGCCGGCAGCGAAAACAGGAAAAAAACGAGCGCCGCAACCTTTCTCATCCGGCGATGAACCTTTCCGCGACGCTTATCAGGAATCCTAACACCAGGGCGTTGAGGACGATTATCGGCCCCGACTTACGGTCTTTGCCCACCAGCGACAGCATGACGGGGATCGACATCATCAGCGTCACACCCATGCCGTCGGCCCACCATGGGAGGTATGGCAGGTTGCCGTAAAAGATTATCAGCGTAGCGAAAAAATATAGCAGGAACGCCGACAGGCAAAAGCGTCCCGACAACCGCCGTGCAAGCATCGGGATTATGTCCAACACCCCGGCGACAGCCCCCGTAATCAGGGTCAAAGTAAAGTGGTCGATTTTCATTTCGCGAAGATAGTTACTTTAATGGAAAATTGATAATGGAAAATGGAAAATTGGTGGCGAACGGAGTGAGCCGCAATGCAGGCCTCCGCGTGGAACGTCATCGGGGCTGCCGCCAGCGGTGGACGCGATAGCGGTCGCCGCCGGGGGTGGCGGCTGCCCGCTTGAGGCTCGCTCCGCTCGCCCGC
>QMCE01001668.1_pt1 | contig 12234 bp, 10 predicted proteins | sample 1821851 | NCBI WGS metagenome assembly QMCE01 (sample SAMN09453174, study PRJNA476694) | Termite gut metagenome, whole genome shotgun sequencing project. | isolation source: worker | host: Odontotermes sp. | place: South Africa:Pretoria | collected 2016-01-28
GCGCTGGTCGTGCCGACGACGAGGTTGTTCGCGGCGGGGGTTTTGAACTGCGGGTCGAGCTCCCTAAGCAAAAGCACGCCGTTTGAAACCGTGCCCGTCATCATGCCGTACATCGAGACGATGCCCTCGTCCTCGTAGCCCTTATAGATGCGCTTGGCGGCAAAGACGCAGTACCACAGCGTCACGACGCCGCCGAGCGTGGTCATCAGTATAAACGGAATCCACATCCCCGCGAGGTCGCCTATATTTATCGCGCTGATGCTGGCTATGATCATCAAATCGAACGCGCTGCCGGAGATGCGATTAAGCAGGTAATTGTTGGTATACCGCCGCTTCATCACGCCGGTTTTGCGCAGCCCCGAGAAGATGGCCTTTAATATGAGCGCTAGCACCGTGCCTATAAGGAAGTTAAAGCCCCACAGCAGCGGCGTTATCGTTTTGGCAACGCCCGAGAGCGCGGGCGTATTGGCAAGGAACGACGCCAGCCCCAGCGTTATAAGATACGTCGCCAGGTATACCATCGCGCACATCACGACCTGGATCGTGAATTTATCCACGGCGTCCACGAGCGGTATTTCGTCGGCGTCCGCGACGGGCTCGGCTATTTCGGTATCGGATTGCGCCGAGCCCAGCTCGATTTTAAGCTTCTTTTTCCTCACGATATAATTTAAATACGCCACGCCGCCTATGCACGCCCAGACGAAGCCCATAGCCGCCAGGCCAAGGCCGAACGCCGCGCCGCCCTTAAAGCCCAGGGCTTCGTATGTATTGCCGATATTGTTTGCCTGCCCGGGCCCCTGGCCGTAGCCCATGGGCAAGAGCAGGCCGGACGCCTTGAAAAAGCCGGGGGCAAACGTCTCTGCGGCGATGATGGCGATTGTCAGGCCCAGCAGCGCCTGTACGAGGTAGCACGAGACTATGAGCGCGCCGCTCTTCAGGCCGTCGTGCCGCTCCCGGGCCGTTTGGGTGATCTCGTTCTTGCGCGGTATGCGCAGCGTCAGCGCGATAAAGCCGAACGCCGTCATATGGTACGTCAGCCCTTCCATGAACGCTGCGTCCAGCGGCACGATATTCAGCAATCGCAGGGCGAGCGCAAGAAACCCGCCTATGACGGCCGTCGGCAGCAGCGACTTCCGAAAGAAGGGAATCTCGCGGCGGATAACGTTGGCTAAAAGCATTATCGCGGCCAAATACCCCAATTGCAGCACCCATTGCCACAAGCCCTGGTTAGATGCCGATAAATCCATCCGGCTCGCCTCCCGAAGCGTATTTTATATAGTAGAACGCGTTTACGTATTTCGATGCGGACATGGGCTTTTGGCGTCTTATCTCGAACGCGGCCTCTTTTGTCGCAAATTGCAGCGTCTGCGCCATGAACACGCCTATGCCCAATATATCCTCATATAGGAATAGGTTGGAGCCGAGCTCCAGCCTGTCGGGATACGCACAAAGCTCTCCCGTCTCTATTAGCTTGGGCTCGCCCTCCAGGCGGTACAGCGCGCAGCCCTCGTCGCTGAAAAGCAGCGCTATAGCATAGCTTTCGGCATGCGGGCGCGCAATCAGCTCCTTCAGCTGCGACTTTTGCCAAGCGTCCCACGCATGGACATCCTCGAAAGGCGGTACGTTACCTTCAGCGTCAGATATTGGCTTGTTATCTCGCAAACCTGTAGGGGCGAACTGTGTTCGCCCGCCGTTCACACAAGGCTCGCGGTTATCCACGGGCGAACATGGCTCGCGGTAATCCACGGGCGAACACAGTTCGCCCCTACAATGCCCCAAAAAACCGTATTCATCATAATCAACCGAGAAGCCGCACGCCTCGCAATAGAAATTATGCCCCTTCGACGCCATGGCGCCTATAGCGCGGCATTGCGGGCACATATACAGCGCGCGCTGCAAATATTGCGCGCGCCCGGAAGCGAGCCTGTACTTCACGGGCTTCGCGCGCTGCATGGCGAAGGCGTCCACGAAAAGCGCCGCCCGGACTTGGGCCAATAACTCGTCCACCGCCATGGCTTGCAGCTCTTGCGGCGATATAACGCTATGGACATACCCGCGCACCTGCCCGCGCCGTATCCCCTTGCCCCAGCGCGGCGTTGAAAGATACGCGCCCTCGACGCGATACAGCACCAGCGGCAGCCCGATTCGCTTCGCCAGCTTCGCGGCGGCGGGCGCGATATAGCCCGTACGGCCGTTGAACGAACGGTTCCCCTCCGGGAACAGGCATACCGAACCGCCCTCGTCTCGAATGCGCAATATTTGACGAATGCTCTTTGCGTCCAACTGCGACTTTGCGATAGGAATGGGCGCGACGAGCCAGCCGAGCAGGCGGCTGATCCAGCCAAGCCGGAATACGGCGTCGCTCGCGACGAAATATATGGGCATTTTAAAGCTCGCCGTTACAAAAAGCGGGTCGAGATTACAGTTATGGTTTGCAAAGATTAACGCCGGCGTTTTAGGGCAGGGCGCGGGCGTAGGATGAAAGCCGTACGCCAAGCGCGTATAGAGGCGCGCAATAGGCCGCAAAGCGCCAAAAACGACGCGGTGCCGGAAGCGGACAAGCTTATTAACGGCCCACACCCCCTTCGCGGACTAATTTTCCATGCGCAAGTATACATTACAGCATACGACAAAATCTTGCAAGGGCTGGGCGGGGCGGCCCGGTGGATGGGCATGATATCATTTACTTTATTGTTCTATTGTTTTAGTAAAATCCCCTAAAGTGAAGAGCGATAGTTACGATATAACTGGGAGATGGTATTTTGCTATCGCAAGGAGTCAATCGCGGAGATCGTGCCACGGAAAGGCAGTGAGTATTAATGCGCATCAACAACAACATTATGGCGATGAACGCGCACCTGCAGCTGGGCAAGAACAGCGCAAAGAAGACCAAATCCACCGAAAAACTGAGCTCGGGCTACAGGATAAACCGCTCGGCGGTCGACGCGGCGGGCCTCGCCATAAGCGAAAAGATGCGCGCGCAGATTCGCGGGCTGAATCAGGCGAGCCGCAATATCGGCGACGGCATAAGCTTGGTGCAAACCGCCGAGGGCGGCATGCAGGAGATTCATAATATCTTGCAGCGCGGGCGCGAATTGGTCGTTCAGGCGCTTAACGACACGAACGATACCGAGGTGGATAAGCCCGCGATTCAGCAGGAGCTGGATCAGCTTTCGGCCGAGATCGAGGCGATGGCTAATAAGACGGAGTTTAATGGGAGAAAGCTGTTGACGGGGGGAACGCCGGTTCCGCCGAAGACCCCCCCCCCCCGCAATTGGGCCACCGCCCGCCGTCCAATTATCGCCGCCAACAGGTAATGCGGCATATAGCGTAGACGCCATAACATCAACAGTTACGATTACCGGCGACGGGACGCTGGATTTATCCGCGTTGGGCGATATTACCGGATATACGGTCCAAGTGGATGCGGATTATGTGCTTTTGAGCCAGAGCGGCGCGCAATTGAGTAATGTGTCTATCAATTGCGCAGAGAGTACGAATCTTTTTGTGAATGGGCTGGATATTCTGAATACCGAGGATAAGAGCGCTATTAAGTTTACCGATGGGAAAAATACGCTTAATTTGATGGGGACTAATACGTTTTTGCAGAATGGGACGGACGTAGCACTTGCCGGAGGTCTGGATCCTTCGCTTTATTCTGCTCTCATTCAAATAGACTCGCATGCAGATTTGGAGATAAAAAATGCCGCAGGTAATAGCGGCATACTGAACGCGACAATCGAACCAAGTTGGTCAGGTTCAGGAGTATCGCGCACTGATATTTTTGGCGCTGTAATCGGCGCGGGAGGAAACAGTCTCATCGACGGCGGTAATTTGACCATATCCAGCGGCGAAATATCGGCGAAGATAACTGGAGACTACGATCCATTGTGCTCTGTGATTGGATCAGGTATGAACACTTTTGGGAATATAACAATAACTGGAGGTACAGTCAAAGCCGAACATGATAATTCTTCGTGGGGCCAGGGCGGTGGAGGTTCTGCGATTGGCGGTTACGTTGGGAATATCACCATATCTGGCGGCGATGTATATGCAATGTCATCAGTTCCAGCGACCAATGGGGCCGCAATCGGGGGTAACCATTACAACAGCATCACTATATCCGGCGGCAGTGTAAAAGCTGAAATCGAAAGGGGTATGGGTGCCGCAATTGGAGGAGTAAATACAGGCAGTGGTATTACTTTTTCAGGAGGCGAGATTTGGGCAACAGTAAACGACGATTCTTCTTTCGGTGCGGCTATCGGCGGCAGCGGAATGTATGGCGCTGTTGGTATGCCGGAAGACGGCTCGAATTTAACTATAAGCGGGGCCATCCTTCATATCACCGGAAGTCATATCGGGGCAGGACGCCATTTAAGTGATCCCAGCTATATCGGTGACCCCGGCACAGTCACTTTCACAAACAAAGACGATATAAACGCCCTGTTCGACTACATCCAACCTCCGATATTTGAAGAGGAAAGCGTAATACTTGACGAGAACGGCACGCCACTCTACAGGACGAAAGTCGACGGCGCGACCTTCCCTCCGAATTCCTACATTGATTATACTATCGATGGAGAAGAATATACCTCGCAAGTTCACAGCGACGGCACTTTTTACCTTTATCTGCCTTTGAGCGACAACGGTAAATCCATCGAGTTCTCCGCTGGGGGCATGACGTTTAGCGGCACGGTCGATTCAACGAATACGCACGATAATGTTCTATCGCTCACACAAACGGGCAGTCCTTCGTCTGACCCCGAAACCGGCGACCTCTGGATTCAATCCGGCGCAAACCAAAACGAAGGCATATGGCTAAGCACCTACGACTGCCGCGCGACGACGCTCGGCGTTTCGAAGCTATTTACCGACCCGCGCGACAAAGCGGAGCAATCCCTTGATGATATCAGTAAAGCCATAAACACCGTATCCATGTACCGCGCCGACGCCGGCGCAAAGCAGAACCGCATGGAGCACTCCCTGCGCAACGTCGAAAACACCGCCGAAAACCTAGCGGCGGCGGAATCGCGCATACGCGACGTCGACATGGCCAAGGAGATGACGGAATACGTCAAACAGGACATCCTAACGCAATCGGCTACGGCGATACTGGCCCAGGCAAACCAAGCCCCACAAGGGGTATTGCAGCTGCTAGGCTAAAATCGGAGGCAAAGATAATGCGAATAAGTCACAACATCATGGCGATAAACACGCACTGGCAATTCACCGTAAACAGCAAGAACAAATCCAAGTCCACCGAAAGGCTGAGCTCGGGCCTTGCACTCAACCGCGCGGGGGACGACCCTTCGGGCCTCGCCGTAAGCGAAAAGATGCGCGCGCTGCTTCTCGGGCTGGAACAGGCTTCAAGGAATACCGGCGACGGCATAAGCCTTGTCCAAACGCAAGAGGGCGCGATGCAGGAAATCCATAACATGCTCGGCCGCATGCGCGAGCTGACGGTGCAGGCTATGAGCGACACCTACGACAGCGAGGTGGACCGTCCGGCTATTCAGGCGGAGATGGAGGTTTTGAAAGCCGAAATCGCGGATATTGCTGAGCAGACGGAGTTTAATGGGGTGAAGCTGCTAAGCGGTCCCAGCGAGGGTCAGCTTGTATCAAGGAGGGCTCCCGCGGACGTTATTATCGTAATGGATATTAGCATATCCATGGGTACTGAGCTTGGGGCCGTTAAAGCGAATTTAGGCGCGCTTTTTGACAGTATGCCGGAGGGTTCAAGAATAGGATTTAAATTCTTTGCGAACCATACCGATAATATTCCCAATACTCCTTTGTCCGGCAATAAGGCAGACCTTCAAGCGATAATTAACGCTGTCGAAATAGACGTGATGGGAGCTACGGAAAACGGTTTGGCAGCAATACAAGAAGCTATTGGCATGTTTGAGCCCGATGGCGCCAAATTTAGGAAGATAATATATATTGCTGATGAACCGGATGATTATTCCGGGTTATCGCCATCGGATATTAACGAGGAATTACTAACCAATGGCATACAGTTTCTGGGATGCGGCCCCAAAGACAGTGTCATTGATCGTGAGCAGCAAGCGATTACGGAGATGGAGGCGCTTGTAGCGGGAACGGGCGGTGATATATTCGACCTCACTCTAAGCGGCTTATCCGATGGCACGTTTGCCGAGACGGAGGAATATCTCGAATACGAAGAGGATCCCGATGATACTCTCATCGTCCAATCCGGTTCCAACGAAGGCGATATCATATGGCTTCGCACCTACGACTGCCGCCCGGAAACGCTGGGCATAGCCGATATCGAAATCGACCCGCGCGATAAGGCGGGGCAAGCCCTCGAAGCCATCAACAAGGCCATCGACACCATAAGCGCCTACCGCGCCGACGCCGGGGCGAAACAAAACCAATTGGAGCAAAGGCAGAAAAACCTCGACAGCACAGCCATAAACATCGCCGATGCGGAATCCAAGCTGCGCGATATCGACATGGCCGAGGAGATGACGCAATACTACACCTACAGCGTTTTATCGCAGGCGTCCACGGCGATTCTCGCCCAGGCGAACGGCATGCCGCAGTCGGTGCTGAATCTGATCGGATAACGCGGCGAGATCAGCCATAATTCCTGCGCCGCTTCAAACAAAAGAACGAGATGAAAGGATGCTGTATTCATGGAAAAGGAAGCAATTGCCAACCTCTCCCCGCCCTGGTATTCACAGCAGCGAAAACTCGACGCTCTGCTGGGGCCTGATCCCGACATCGACGTACGCGACCTCGTTGAAACAATTGATGATAACTTCGTCTGCTCCGTCAAAGTAAATAACGGTGCAAAGGCCGCCGCTCTGAAAGAGCTGTTGATCGACCGCTATGTTTTCGGCGGCTGTGAAGTAATGGTATCGGTTGAAGGGGCGGAGGGCGCAGCTCCCCCGGACGGATTAGAGGCACTGTTTGAAACCGCGCTGGACGGCAACCCGCTCTTCGAGGAGTTTGTATCCGTGCCAAAGGGTGTTTTTGAAGTAGCGTATTGCGTACTCGCCAAAAAGGTCATCCAGTTTTGGAACGACGACCTGAGCGATTTGTACGGCAACTATTCCTGCCTGCCCACAGAGATAGCCCGCTCCATTTTCAAAGATACGTTTGCCGTGCAGTACTGCGTATCGAATAAGGATTGAATGCCCTGATTGATTGCCAGTATCCCCGCAGAGAGGCTTTGCGGGGATTTTTGCGTTGAAAAGGCTCTGCGCTTGCAATATAATAAGTACATGGAGGGCTTTCAAATGCCGATAATCTCTCAGTTTTACGGAATACTCATTTACATCTATAAAGAAATAGGCGGCCGCCATAATAAGCCGCATTTCCACGCAAAATACGCCGAGTTTGAAGGTATATACGACTTCGAAGGCAATCTTATCGAAGGCGAGCTGCCAAAGAAACAAAATAAGTTCGTCGAGGCCTGGTGCCTGATTCATACCGACGAGCTCAACGCGGCATGGACAGCATGGAACGAAAGCGGCGAAGTCATAAAAATAGAGGGCTTAAGGTGATATTATGATAAGACCTAAAGCTGTAAACGTTGTTCCGCAGGACGACTATTGCCTGCTCGTCACATTTAGCAACGACGAAAAGAGGGTGTTCGACGTAAAACCGTATCTCGATTTCAAGCCGTTTATCGAACTCAAAAATCCGGCGGTATTCAATACCGTTAAGCCCGCTGGGCTGAGCGTAGAATGGATACACGGCCAAGATATCTGCCCAGACGAGCTTTACTACAATAGCGTGCCAGTTCAATGACCCCATTCATCCACCTCCACACCCATACGGCATACAGCCTGCTCGACGGCGCTGCCCGCGTGAGGGACCTTACCTCGCGCGCGAAGGAGCTCGGCATGAGCGCGCTCGCCATGACGGACCACGGCGTCATGTACGGGGCGGTGGACTTCTATACCGAGTGCCAAAACGCTGGCATAAAGCCGATATTGGGCATGGAGGCGTATATCGCGCCAAGATCGCGGCTGGACCGCGAGGGCAAGATGGACAAGGAGTACGCGCATCTCGTCCTGCTCGCAAAAAACCAAACGGGCTACCAAAATTTAATGGCGCTCTCCTCGATGGGCTTTACGGAGGGCTTTTACTACAAGCCGCGCATAGACTACGCTATTTTAGCCGAATATGCCGAGGGGCTTATATGCCTTTCGGCCTGCCTGGCCGGGGACGTGCCGAGGCATCTCATGGCCGGGCGCTACGACGAGGCCAAGGAGCTCTGCTTGAAACTAAAGGGCATCTTTGGCGAGGATTTCTATATCGAGCTTCAAGACCATGGCCTGCCGGAGCAAAAGCACATACTGCCTTCGCTGCTGTCGCTCTGCAAGGAAACGGGCATAAAGCCCGTTGCCACGAACGACGTCCACTACGTCTTCGAAGACGACTGGGAGGCGCAGGACGCCCTTTTATGCATACAGACGAACAGGCAAGTTGGCGACATGAACCGCATGCGCATGGATTCAAATGAATTCTACTTAAAGAGCGGGGACGAGATGGCGGAGCGCTTTTCGTTCATCCCCGAGGCCATATCCAATACCGTCAAAATCGCGGAGCAATGCGACGTAGCGCTGGACTTCTCCTCGCGGCACCTGCCCGCCTACGCGACGCCGAACGATACGCCGCACGGAGAATATCTGCGCGGATTATGCCTCGAAGGGCTGAAGGCGCGAGGCATGGAAGAACATATCGAACGCCTCGATTTCGAGCTTTCCGTCATAGAGAAGATGGGCTTTGTGGACTACTTCCTGATCGTGTGGGATTTCATACGCTACGCGAAGGAAAAAGGCATATCCGTCGGCCCCGGGCGGGGCAGCGCCGCCGGGAGCCTCGTCGCGTACTGCTTATACATAACGGATATCGACCCTATCAAGTACGGCCTCATCTTCGAGCGCTTTTTAAACCCCGACCGCGTGACGATGCCCGACGTCGACATAGACTTCTGCTACGAGCGGCGGCAGGAGGTTATCGACTACGTCTTCGCGAAATACGGCCAGGATCACGTCGCGCAGATCATCACCTTCGGCACGATGGGCGCGCGCAGCGTCATACGCGACGTGGGGCGGGCGCTGGGCATGCCCTACGGCGACGTCGACCGCATAGCCAAGCTCGTGCCAAACGAGCTCAATATAACGCTCGAGCGCGCGCTGTCCATCAGCGCCGAGCTGAAAGCCGCCGTAAACCAAACCGAGGAGACGCAAAAGCTCATCGCGCTTGCGCTCAAGCTCGAGGGCTTGCCCCGGCACGCCTCCACCCACGCCGCCGGCGTCGTCATAACGGAAAGGCCCGTTGTCGACTACGTCCCGCTGCAAAAGAACGACGAGGCCGTGACGACGCAATTCGCCATGGGCGAAATAGAGCGGCTGGGGCTGCTTAAAATGGACTTTTTGGGGCTGCGGACGCTTACGGTCGTGCGCGATACGGAAATTATGCTCGAAAAGGACGGGATTTTCGTCGATTACGGCGCGATGGACGACCCGGACGTGTATAAGATGATCTCGGCGGCGGATACGGACGGCGTGTTCCAGCTTGAAAGCGCGGGCATGCGCAGCTTTATGCGCGACTTGAAGCCCGACTCCTTCGAGGATATCATAGCGGGTATCTCGCTCTTCCGCCCCGGCCCGATGGATCAGATTCCGACCTTCGTAAAATGTAAGCGCGATCCGAAGGCCGTGCGCTACGAGCATCCGCTTTTGGAGCCGATTCTGTCCAATACCTACGGCTGCATGGTCTATCAGGAGCAGGTCATGCAGGTCGTGCGCGACTTGGCGGGATATACGCTGGCCGAGTCCGATAAGGTTCGCCGCGCCATGTCCAAGAAAAAGGCGGACGTCATGGCCAAGGAGCGCGAGCATTTCATACGCGGCTGCGGCGAGCGCGGCGTCGACAGCCAAACGGCGAACCGCATCTTCGATTCCATGACGGATTTCGCGCAGTACGCCTTCAACAAATCCCACGCGGCGGCCTACGCCGTCCTGGCCTACCGCACGGGCTATTTAAAGCTGCACCACCAGGCGCAGTTCATGGCGGCGCTCGTCAACTCCGTCATGGGCGTTTCCGACAAGGTCGCGGAATATGTCGGCGTATGCCGCCAAAAGGGCATCCCGATTCTGCCGCCGGACGTGAACAGGAGCGCGGCGAGGTTCTCTGTGGAGGGCAACCAAAAACCTGTAGGGGCGAACTGTGTTCGCCCGCAGGATAACGGCAACGATAACGCTGTTGGGGCGATTCGCAATCGCCCGCAGCAAACCTGTAGGGACGCGATACATCGCGTCCGTGATACCTTCGGTCATCCTTCTGACACGGACGCCATATATGGCGTCCCTACAGAGACTGCGGATAATCACGGGCGAGCACAGTTCGCCCCTACAGAAAGCGCGGATGTACATGGCGCGGACGCACGCGGGCGATTACGAATCGCCCCTACAGAAAGCGCGTCTAACATCGGTTCGTCCGTCCGCTTCGGCCTGGCCGGCATACGCAACGTCGGCTTCGGCGCGGCGGAGGCGCTCGTCGCCGAGCGCGAGGCGAACGGCCCGTTCGAAACGTTTCTGAGCTTTGTGGAGCGCACGGGCTTCAATAAGCGGGCGCTGGAGAGCCTCGTCAACGCAGGGGCTTGCGATTGCTTCGGCCATACCCGCGCGCAGCTTTCGGCAGTCGCCGCCCGCGCCGCCGACATGGCCTCCGGGCTTAAAAAACGCAGGGACAGCGGCCAGACCTCCTTCTTCGACGACGAGGTGGCCTCCGAGATCGACATGCCGGATATCCAGGACGACCACCCCTCCCGCAAGCTCCAGCTCGAAAAGGAGGCGACGGGGCTCTATATAAGCGGGCATCCGCTCGCGGCGCTGGAAAAGGAGCTCTCGGCGTTCAACCGCACGACCTCCGACATCAACGCCACGGGCTTCTATGCCCTCAAGGACGGCGCGCGCGTGCGTCTGGGCGGCATCATCACGGGCTTTCGGACGAAAACGACGAAGTCCGGCAACGTCATGGCGTTCGCGAATCTCGAAGACCTGCGCGGCACGTGCGAGCTAATCATATTGCCTCAGATACTGTCTAAATACCGTCCCATGCTCGAGGACGACGCGCTCGTCGTCATCACGGGCAAGGTAGACCAGCGCGAGGAGGGGCCGCAGCTCGTCGTGGACGAGGCCGCGCCGCTGGGAGGGACGGATAATAAGCCCCCCGCGACGCTGTACTTGCGCATTGCGGAGGGCAAAAGCGTACCAAAGGCGCTGACGGAGGCGTTATCCCGCCATCCGGGGCATCATCCCGTGCGCGTGGTATACGCCGAAACGAATAAGGTTCAGCAGGTGCCGAGGGAGCTATTCGTAAACGCCTCGGAGGAGTGTACAACCGAGCTTAGCGCGCTTATCGGGGAGGAAAACGTGAAGAAAAAGGGATAATAAGACGGGGCTCCACAGTGTAGCTTGCGTTCGCTATCGTCTCTATAATAGCCACCAGCGCGTCCAAGGAGACATCGCGGTGCTTAAACAGATATATGAGCTCTACAATGTTCTTCCTCCCGATGGTTATGGCCGGCAGCCTTTGAAACGCCCTGTACTTTTTTGTCGCGCACATTATCAAATACAAGCAGTATGTTTCGTTTATGCGCTCCCAATAGACGCTTTTCGCGCTTATTTCCGGCCTTATCGGCTTATACTTTAAAATCCAATAGCAGAGCGCTCCGATTTGTTTGAGCTCGTTCCAGCTTATGAGATCGTGATACATCTTATAATGCAGCTCGCGCTGATCCATGCGCACGAGCGCTTCGATCATAGCCGTTATATCGATATGGCATTCGTTTGGATCGAGACCAATGCGCTTGAGCCATTTCGCCAGCAGCAGCTCATAATCCACGAGCGCTTTATTTAGCTCATACTTGCTTGGCTCTTTATAGGTATAGTACACGAGCCCATTATGAAGCTTGCTTGGCCACCTCATATTATTGTCCCCCGACTTCTATAATGCCGCTCAAATCTGAGATATCCTGAGAATCGAGCAGGGACGCGCCTTCGAGCAGGAACTGCGAAAACGACATGCCCTGCGGCCGTAGCTGCGTTTTTGTAGCGCGTTCGCCCCGCTGGCGCGACAGAGCCTTCTCTATTAAGCTGAGTCTTTCTTCGTTGTTTTCCATGGCCGCTCCAAATCATAGAATATATTGATAAAACAATTATTCCATATAATCGGATTATTTAAACCGATCAT
>QMCE01001670.1_pt1 | contig 12229 bp, 8 predicted proteins | sample 1821851 | NCBI WGS metagenome assembly QMCE01 (sample SAMN09453174, study PRJNA476694) | Termite gut metagenome, whole genome shotgun sequencing project. | isolation source: worker | host: Odontotermes sp. | place: South Africa:Pretoria | collected 2016-01-28
GACCACCCCGAGGTGCTCGGCGCGCGGAATATGGAGACGTACGGGCCGAAGCTGCCGTTCCTGGTCAAGATTCTCTCGGCCGACCATGCGCTGTCCTTGCAGGCCCATCCGACGCGCGAGCAGGCGCTCGACGGTTTCCTGCGCGAGAATGAGGCGGGGGTGCCGATCGACGCCCCTCAGCGCGTCTATCCCGATGACTGGCCGAAACCAGAGATCCTCATCGCCCTCGAACCCTTCGAAGCGCTCATCGGTTTTCGCGACCCCCACGAGACGGCCGCACTGTTCGCCGGACTCGGCGTCGCGGATCAGATGGCCTCCGTCATCGGCCCGCTCACGGAACGCAAAGGGTCCGCCGCGCTGGCTGAAGTCTTCTTGGACGTCCTCAGCCTGGACGGCGACCGCCGCCACCTGCTCGACGTCGTCGGCTGCGCGGCGGTCCAGCATGTCGACGACGAGGGCGCGCTCGGCGACTTCGCACGCACCGCCGTCGAGCTGGACGGCCTGTTTTCCGGCGACCCGGGCATCCTCGCCGCGCTCCTGCTGAACCGGGTGACGCTCCAGGCGGGCGACGGCTGCTACGTGGCGCCGGGCCAGATGCACGCCTACCTGCACGGCACGGGCATTGAGGTGATGGCGACCTCCGACAACGTCATCCGCGGCGGCCTGACGTCCAAGCACATCGATGTCGGAGAACTCGTGCGCGTCGTCGATTTCACGCCGCTCGTCCCCGTCGTCACAGGGCCAGAGGCGATCCGTCCAGGTGTCGAGCGCTACGAGACTCCCTGCCAAGAGTTTGACGTGTGGCGGGTGTGCCCGGCCCCGGACGCCGAGCCCGTCATGTTGCCCGGCGCCCTGTCGGCTCGCATCGTCCTCGTCATCGACGGTGAGGTCATGCTCGCCGCCGAAGGCCAGACCATGACGCTCACCCACGGGCAATCCGCGTTCCTGCGCGCCGATGAGACCGACGTCGCGGTCACCGGTCACGGCCTCACCTTCGTCACGTCTTCTGGGCTGCGCTGAGCGCGTCGCGAACGGCTTGTCCGGGCCAGTCGGTCCGGACAACACGGACCGCGTGACCCCGGTCTCCATTGAGCTCAACGGCAGACGCTCCACGCGTTCGGCGAACACCTCCCGCGACCGCAAATAAGCTACGTTATCTCTTATGAGTTCGAACGAATACCCGCCAAGCGGCAACGGCGTGCCCCCCGAGGGAGCGTGGACACCACCAGCCGACCAGCCACCGTACGCCCAGCCGACTGAACCGTTTGGCGGCTCGAACCCGACCTGGCAGAACGCCCCCTATCCCCCGGCGTCCCCGCCTGCCCAGCCCTACGGGCAGCCCGAGGCCTCGCCGTACAGTCAACCCGCCGGCCCCTCACCATACGGACAGCCCGATGCCACCACGTACGGCCAGTCTTACGGGCAACCGGCGCCCGGTTACGGCCAGCCCGGCGTCCCCGCCTACGGCCAGCCGCCTGAGCCGTCGCCGTACGGCTCGTACGCCGAACCGTCCAGCTACGACCCCTACGCCACGCCACAACCGAACCCCTACGGCGCCTACCAGAGCCCGGCCGAATACAACATGATCACGCCCTACCCCACGCCGGGGCGCAATTCCCAAAGCAATGGGCTCGGCATCGCGGCGTTGATCTGTGGCATCGCGAGCTGGTTCTGCTTCGGGCTCTTCACGGGCATACCGGCGATCATCTGCGGCGTGTTGGGCCGGAAAGCCGCCGATGAAGGCCGCGCCAATAACAAAGGGCTCGCGACGGCCGGTCTTGTGCTCGGCATCGTGGGCGCCATCGGGACGATCTTCATCTGGATCGCGATAGCGACAAGCTAACCAACGCGTCCACACGACAGTGGGGCGGCCCCTCTTGGGAGCCGCCCCACTGTCAGTTCAACTGAAGACTCAGCCGATCGTCTTGCCGACGGAACGCAGGCGCTCGCACGCCTCGACGACGCGCTTGCTCATGCCGGCCTCGCCAGCCTTGCCCCACGCGCGCGGGTCGTACTGCTTCTTGTTGCCGACCTCGCCGTCGATCTTGAGCACGCCGTCATAGCCCTTGAACATGAAATCGGCCACCGGGCGCGTGAACGCGTACTGGGTGTCGGTGTCGATGTTCATCTTGACGACGCCGTAATCGACCGCGTCCGAGATCTCCTGCGCGGACGAACCCGAACCGCCATGGAACACCAGGTCGAACGGCTTGTCCTTGCCATACTTGGCACCGACCGCGTCCTGGATCTCCTTCAAGACCTCGGGACGAAGCTTGACCGCGCCCGGCTTGTACACGCCGTGGACGTTGCCGAAGGTGAGCGCCGTGATGTAGCGGCCCTTCTCGCCCAGCCCGAGCAGCTCGATGGTGCGCATGCCGTCAGCGACCGTGCTGTAGAGCTTCTCGTTGATCTCAGCCTTGACACCGTCCTCTTCGCCACCGACGACGCCGACCTCGATCTCAAGGATCTGGTGCGCCTTGCGCGTCAGTTCGAGCAGCTCAGCGGCGATCTGGAGGTTCTCTTCCATCGGGATCGCGGAACCGTCCCACATATGCGACTGGAACAGCGGTTCCAGGCCCCGGTCGACCCGCTCCTGCGAGACCGCGATCAGCGGACGCACATAGGTGTCGAGCTTGTCCTTGGGGCAGTGGTCGGTGTGCAGCACGATGTTGATCGGGTAATTCTTGGCGACGACAGTCGCGTACTCGGCGAGCGCGACAGCACCGGTCACCATGTGCTTGATGGTCTGGCCGGACGCGTACTCCGCGCCGCCCGTGCTGATCTGGATGATGCCGTCCGAGCCGGCTTCGGCGAAACCGGCGAGCGCCGCGTTCACAGTCTGGGAAGACGTGACGTTGATGGCAGGGAATGCGTAATGACCCGCCTTCGCTGCGTCAATCATGGCTGCGTATTTCTCTGGACTTGCTATAGGCATGGGTCTCTTTCCTCTTAGTTGGTTGCCGTCAAACGATGGAGACACCTCTAGTGTCTCAAATCAGGCCGCGCCGAGCCGACAGACGACACCGCGTGGTCGAAATCCAGGGGCGTCGGTTCACACATCGAGACGCGACCAGTCGACGCCGACACGTCCGCCGGACAACGCCCGGACCACGCTGTCGAGCCAGCCCGGCACCGCGTCTGTGTAGGCCAACGGCAACCACACACTGCGGTCGTCACGCGCCTGGATGACGAGCCGGTCCGAGCCGCCGAACCGCCCAGGCCGCAGCCACATCGTCGCCACATCGGCCCACGGCAGCCACGTCTGACCGACGAGCGTCCCCTCACGATTGAGGCCAAGGGCGAGGCTCCCGACGACCTGCGTGGTGTCGATGCGGACGGCGTGCAGCCGCAGGAGATCTCGAATGACGCCGATCACGGCGTAGAAGCCGAGCACGGCCAACGACCAGGGCCCGAATGCGTTGGCCGACGCGGGGAAGACCACCCACAGGACGCAGACGACCACCGCGAGCACCACCGGCACCGCGAGACGCCACACCACCGCCTGGCGCGCCTGACGCAAGCGCCCGGCGACAGCGGCGGCGTCGTAGTACACGCCGAGTTCATCGACCATGCCTTCAGTCTAGAGGCGGCCATGGCCCGGCCACGCGGGCAGCCGTTGGGCGCTCGTCGCCGCCGACGGGAATCACTGGGCCGCCGGCCATTGCAGCCCCCAGTGGTACATCGCGATCGCCGCGGCCGCCCCGGCGTTGATCGAGCGCGTCGAACCGTGCTGCGTGATGGCGACGAGCTTCTCGCAGGCGTGGGCGAGGGAATCGGTCAAGCCCGGGCCTTCCGAACCGAAGATGAGGCAGCAGCGTTGTGGCAACCGTTCGCTCTCGATCGGGACGGACCCGGGCAGGTTGTCCACGCCGATCGGGACGACGCCCACGTCACCAAGACGATGAAGAAAGTCCTCCTCGCTGTCGTGATGCTCGACGGTGAGGTAGCGGTCGGTGACCATCGCGCCCCGGCGGTTCCAGCGACGGCGGCCGATGATGTGCACCGCGGCCACGTTGAACGCGTTCGCCGTTCGCACGATGGACCCGATGTTGAAGTCGTGTTCCCAGTTCTGGATGGCGACGTGCAACGGCGCGCGGCAGGTGTCCAAATCGGCCTTGATGGCCTCGACGCGCCAATAGCGATACCGGTCGATGACGTTGCGCCGATCCCCCTGGGCCAGCAGTTCCGGATCATAACGCGGGTCGGACGGCCACGCGCCCGCCCACGGCCCCACGCCGGCGCCGCTCGCCGCAGCCATCTCGTCCTCATCCATCACGCCGCCAGGCTATCGCGCCCGCGTCGACGGCCGGCGCCTACGGGAGACGCCCCGGGCCCATTCGAACCGACCCGGTAGCCTTGGTCCTCGTGAACGCTTTCGTCCTCCTGCCACTGCTGCTGCCCAGTTGGCTCGACCCAGAGTTCATCATCAATTCTCTGGGAAACTGGGCCCTGTGGGGGGTCGCGCTCATCGTGTTCGCGGAATGCGGCATCTTCTCCATCCTGCCGGGCGACTCCCTGTTGTTCACCGTCGGCATGTTCACCGCCTTGGGGAGCATCAGTTTCGGCTCCCTCGACAAAGGCTGGGTGCTCACCATCTGCTGCGTGGTGCTCACGGTCGCCGCCGTCCTCGGCAACATCAGCGGCTACTGGATCGGTCGGCTCATCGGACCGCCGATCTTCAAGGAACGCGACGGGCTCGCCGGCAAGATCTTCAACCCCAAGTACGTCGCTATGACGCACAGCTTTTTTGAGCGCTACGGCAACCGGACGCTGATCTTGGCGCGGTTCGTCCCGGTAGTCCGGACGTTCGTCACGCTCGTGGCGGGCATCGCGAAGATGGGCTTCAGCTCGTTCATCGGGCACACCGCCATTGGCGGCGTGCTGTGGGCCTGCGGCGTGACGATTCTCGGCTACTTCCTCGGGACCGTCCCCTTCATCCACGAGAACATTGAGGCCGCGCTCGTTCTCATCGTCCTCATCTCCTTGATCCCGATGGCGGTGGAATACATCCTCGCCAAACGCCGGGGGAAAGCAGCGCCGGTGGACGACCCGGTCGTGTCCGTCGTCGGCGACGAGGACTGACGAGCGGCCCGAAAACTGGGAGCGCTGGAGTTAGGCCCGCGGCGGCTGCTCGTATGACGTGGGCGGCTGCGGCCCGGCGGCAGGAGGCAACTCCTGGGGCAGCGGGAACGCCTGCGGCGGCTCGGACGGCTGCGGTGCAGCGAATTGCCCCGGCAGGGGAGCCCCCGGCACCGTCTGTTGGTAAGCCTGGGGGTTGGGCAACGGCTGCGGCTGCGCCGCCTGGGCGATCTGCTCATTGGTCGGCTCCGCGGCACGCGCTTCGGGCCGCTGGCCGATCTCGCCGAAATTGACCTGCGGCGCCTGGCGCACCGCTTGATCGTTGACCTCGAAATACGTCGCCTTCTCGAAGTGGGCGGCTCCGGCGATCAAGGTCGACGGGAACGATTCGACTTTCGTGTTGTAGTTGCGCACGTTCGCGTTGTAGTAGCGCCGGCCGTTCGCGATGCGGTCTTCCGTCTCGGTCAGCTCCTGCTGCAACGCGAGGAAATTCTGGTTGCTCTTCAGGTCGGGGTAGGCCTCGACGCTCACCATCAGGTTGCGCACGGCCCCTGACAACTGCTGCTCGACCTGGGCCCGTTGCTCGGTCGGAGCACCGCCTGACTGCTGCGCGATCGTCGCCGCCTGGCCGCGCAGCGCTGTGATCTGCTCCAGCGCGTTGCGTTCGTGGGCCGCGTAAGCCCGGACCGTCTCGACGAGATTCGGGATCAGGTCGTAACGACGATTCAGTTCGACGTCGATCTGCCGCCACGATTCCTGTATCAGGTTGCGTGCCCTGACGAACCCGTTGTAGGTCGCCACGCCATAGATCACGGCGATCACGACGAGGACGATGACGACCAGGATGATCCACCCGATGATGCCCATTGGCGTTCTCCTTAGCTGTGGGACCGGCGGTCTCCTCCGGCGGAAGACTTCCGTCGCCAGCTTATGTCCTCACCCCGTCCTCCCGCCCGCAGCCGGTCAGCGGCGACGGCGCAGACGTTCAGACCGCAGCCTCGCCCACCGGCTTTCCCGTCGGACACTCGCGAAAATGAGACAGCCTCGCGCCGCAGGCAGCCCGCGTCTCGCCGACCCGCTCCGGCCCTGTCCATGTGCGCGTTTGTCCCACTTCCCGGCCACCAGGCAGCCGTTCTGGGGCCCGGGAAGCGGACCGCGCACAATAGAAGGCATGTCAGTAGCACAAGATGCAGCCATCAACCTTCGTCTCGCCCAACTCGGCCTGCCCCGGCCCGAGGGGTTCGAGCAGACAGAAGCAGCCCGGCTGGCCGCGCCGATCATCGCGCGGCAGCGCGAGCTGAACCGCCGTCTCGCCAATCGCTATTGCTCGGCCGACCAGCGCATCCAGGACTTCCTCGACGCGTACTTGGCTGACACCGGCGAGCAGCCGACTTTGCCGCGGCGCACCTTCGTGCTTGATGAGCCAGGATTGGCTCGCACCCTCTCCCTGCCGTTCGACTCCGACGAGGTCATCTCGCCGCGCCTGTCGAGCTACCGCGTCGCCAACGGCGTGCTCCACAACCCGTCGAGCGACCGCCGCACCACGGCGGGCGTCTTCCACATCGCCGAGGGCGGGCTCCCGATCCCGGACGACAAGATCGCCGTCCCGAAAGCTGTGTTCGCCAAGCTGCTCACGCTCGCCTTCCAAGCCCCCCACGAGGAAATGATCCTGCCGTACACGGCGAACCAGCCCGAACCGGCCGCCTGCTACGTCTCACTGCAACTCCGCCCGCTGGTCGCGCCCGCGGTGCCCGGCTACGTGCGGGAGAAGCGGCTCGAAGTGCGGTTCTTCGTCCCCGGATCGCTGGTGTCCAACCTCGATTTCGTCGAAGGCATCTTCGGCAACGCCGGCGACCCCTACCTGCCCGAGAACGACGCCGCGCTCGCCCCCGAAGGCTGGACCGGGCACACCGGCTGCATCGTGTTGGCGCCGCACCTGACGTCGGTGACGAAGAAGTCGCTCGGCCTGCCGCGCCGCAGCGACGCCACCGACCGTCAGCGTCGTGACGGCATGTGCTGGGAGAACGAGGACGAGCTGTACAACGACGGCCACGCGTTCAAGGTGTGCGCCCGCGACGAACGCGGCGTCATCGTCACGATCATCGCCGACAACTACTACGGCTACTGCAAGAAGGAAGTCAAGACCCACATCTCGTATTCGGCCAACCTGTTCGGCAACGCCGAAGAGGAGCATTCCGGCGGCGCACGTGTCTATCCGAGCTACGACTGCGGTCAGGAATATCTCGACCATTCGGCGGGCGCCGACTACACGCTCGACGAGGTGCTGGCCCGCGACCCCGAGCGCTTCGTCCTGCAGCCGGAAGGCCATGCGCTCGACCGCCAGCAGCCGAACGTCGTGCTCGTCCCGGCGAACTCGCATTACTCTCTGCGGACCCGGACGGTCACCTGGCCCAAACCAGACGGCGCGCACGGTTCGATCCCGCTGCTCGCGGATCGCGTCTACGTCGGCCCGAACGGCGTTCAGGTGCGCATGTCCCGGTTGAACGCCGACCGCCGGAAGTGGACGCTCGTCGACACCATCCCCCGCTCGACGACGTGCCACAAACCGAGCACGGTCTCGGGCGGCGGGAAATCCGAAATTTCCAAGGCCATCACGGACGCCTTTGTCACCGGCAACGCGTACGTGCCGGATTTCGACACCGACATGGATGCCGTGGCGGCCATCCTCTCCACCGATTTCTGCAACCGGTTCGCCCACCCAGCGCACAACGGCATCGACCAGCGGCCGATCCTCTCCGACGACCGCAGCATCGGTTCCGTCATCAAACTGTTCACACCGTCGTCCGACTACAACGACGACTACAACGCCTGGCTTGGCACGATTCCGCCGCACGTCCTGGATCTCATCTACGTCATCAAGCGTTACTACCGGCCGGAATGGGGCGAGGACTGGCGCAGCCATTTCACGGTGGGCATCATCAACGGGCGTCGGGGCAACCAACTGCGCCTCGACGGCGAGAAGATCTCCGTCAACATGCTGCGTGTTGGCTTCGAGCGGGACGGCTCGTGGCGCCTGTTCGGCCTGCGCCACGACTTCCACCCGGCGGTCAAAGTGCAGACGGAAGACGACATCACCGCGTCCACCGTCGTGCCCGGCGACTTGATCGGCCTGGACCACGACCACTCCTACAAGCTCGTCGAAAACTGCGAAGAACTGCTGTTCCAGCGGCCAGACGACGCGATCCACCGCGGCTACGACAAGCAGACCGAACGTGACATGGCGGCAGACGACGTGTTCATCTCGAACTTCGAGCCGCTGACCAGGGATGACGTGCGCGCGATGCGCGACGACGCGGTGGCGTTTGACGCGTTCACCACGCCGATGGCGAAGAAGCTCAGCCGCTTCGCCGATTCGACAGACGGCCCGGCGTTCATCGTGAGTTCGGCCAACCCACGGTTGGTCGACGGCAAGCCGTCCACCAACCCGCGCTATCTCCAGAAGCGCCCCGACAGGGTGCGGGCGCAGGAGACCGCCATCGCCGACCTCGCCTCGCACCTGCTGCGAAAACTGCCGACCACGCAGCCGCTTCCCCTGCCGATCGACGTCGTCGCCGCCGGCCGGCGCAACAACCCGTCCGGCGGGCCGGGCAAGCCCGCGCTCTGCGCGTTCAACCCCCTGCATTACATGGAGCTGCCCGAGCTGTTCATGGAGTTCATCTCGTCCATGACGGGCAAGTCGCCGTCGACGACGGGAGCTGGCTCTGAAGGCGCCCTCACCAAAGGCCCATTCAATGCCATGCCGACCGTGTTCGACCTGAACGCCGCTCTGCTCTCCTACATCTTGACCGGCTATGACGGCTGGGTGTCCTGCGCGGGCTACGTCGGGCCGTACATGCGCGTGGACCACGACATCTCACTGCTCGTCCCCGAGGTCTTCTCCCGCATGTCCCCGGAGGAACGGGTCGCCTCGCACCTGATCGACGAGGGCAGCCTCGAAAAGCTGGAAGATTTCGAGTACGAGGGCCGGACCGTGCTCGCCAGCCGTCTCGGCTACCGCATGACGTCGAAGTTCTCGCTCCGCTACTTCGGGCGGCTGTTCTTGCACCCGCACCTCGTCTTCACCGACGAGATGCTCCGGCCAGAGAAGCAAGACATCAAGGCCTTCGTGGACACCATGGACACCATGGTGACGACCCACCGCCGGGTGGCCCAGGCCTACATCGACGACGGCACGATCGCGATGGCCATCCCGCCCATCCGGGCGCTGCTCGACATCATGGCGCACGGGCACAGCGCCGAAGGCTGGACGCTCTCCAGCCCGGACTTCCGCGCGATGTTCACCCGTTCATCGGTGATGGCGTCGGACTGGTACACAGCTCGCCTGGAGGCCAAGAAGAACGCGGCGCTCGGGCGTGCGAAGGCCGGGCTCGCCACCATCGAACGCTTCGGCGCCGCGCCGGGCAACGAAGAGCCATCCGCCCGTCTCGACATCCCCGGCCGCATCGCGGCCGCCAAGGCCGAGGTGGCGCGTTTCGAAGGAGCGGAGTACCACCGGCAGCTCATCGGCACGACGGGCGGCGAGGCTCTCCTGGAATGCCAGGATCAGCCGTGCACGTCACTCTTCGACGAGGCGCATCAGGTGGAAGACCCGTCTCGTCGCGTGTGAACGCCGACGCGGCGGGCGGCCCCTGGGGCGCGCCCGCCGCGGTCCGCATGGTACGTTGAAGGCAACAGGGGAGCGCCACCAGAGCGCTGAGAGTGCGGGCAGCCGCAGACCCTCGACCTGATCCGGTTAGCACCGGCGTAGGGAGTTGAGTATCTCCTTGGCTTCGCGCCAAGCCCTCCGCTTGAAGGAGGCAGTCCATGTCCATGTTCACAACGTCGTTGCCGCGGCTGGCCGCGTCGGCGGCCCTCGTCATCAGCCTGGCGCTCGCGGGATGCGCCAGCCAACCGACGCCCAGCGCCAGCCCGTCCGGTCCGACGGAGTCGTCGACGCTCACGGTCATCACGCACGACTCGTTCGCGATCTCCGACGAGGCGAAAGGGCGCTTCGAAAAACAGACCGGCTACGACGTGACGTTCGTCGCGTCGGGAGACGCTGGGACGATCGTCAACCAGCTCATCTTGACCAAAGACTCCCCCATGGGCGACGTCGTCTTCGGGATCGACAACACCTTCGCGGCGCGGGCGACCACCGCCGGGGTGCTGGCGCCCTACAAGTCGCCGGCGCTGCCGGCCTCCGCCAGCAGCTTGGCCGCCGACGACTCCCACACGCTCACCCCGATCGACTACGGCGACGTCTGCATCAACGCCGACGACCAATGGTTCGCAGCGCATGGCCTGGCCGTCCCGGCCACCCTCGACGACCTCGCGAAGCCGGAATACAAGGACCTGCTCGTCCTGCCCAATCCGGCCACGTCGTCGCCCGGCCTGGTGCTCGTCGCGGCGACCGTCGGCGCCTTTGGCGACCCCGGCTACCTCGACTACTGGAGCAAGCTCAAGGCGAACGGCGTGAAGATCGTCAAAGGCTGGACGGAGGCGTACACCGTCGAGTTTTCCGGCTCATCCGGCAAGGGCAGCCGTCCGCTCGTGTTGTCCTACGCGAGTTCCCCGGCGTCCGAAGTCGGCGAGGACGGCACAGCGCGCACGTCGACGCTGCCGCAAACCTGCTTCCGGCAAACCGAATACGCGGGCGTCATCGCCGGAGCCGCCAACGAAGTCGGCGCGCGGAAGTTCATCGACTTCATGCTGAGCGACGAGACGCAATCCGAGATCCCCACGTCGATGTGGATGTCACCCGTCGACCCAGACGCGACGCTCCCACCCGAATGGGCGAAATACACATCTGTGGTCACCGACCCGATCCAAGTGCCTGCCGACGACATCGCGAAAAACCGCGACGCGTGGATCAAAGCTTGGACGCAAACCGTGATCGGCTGACCGCATGCGCACCGCACGCGCACAGGCGTGGACACGACGTGATGGCTGACCGCATGCGCACCAGAACACGCCTCTGGCGACCAGGAGGCGGCCCAGCCACCTGGGCCGGCGCTGCCGCGATACCGGTGGCCTTCCTCGCCGTCTTCTTCGTGTTCCCCGTCGTGTCGCTCGTCCAGCGCGGGTTCGTCGGCAGCTCCGGCGTGACCGCCGTGCCCGTCATCGACGTCTTGGGCGCGGCCCGGACGTGGCGCATCATCGGCCAGACGCTGCTGCAGGCCGTCGTGGGCACAGCCGGTTCTGTGGTGCTGGGCGTGCCCGGCGCGTACGTGTTGTACCGCTGCCGGTTCCCTGGGCGTCGCTTCGTGCGGGCCTTGGTGGGCATTCCATTCGTCCTTCCCTCGGTTGTGGTCGGCGTGGCGTTCAGCTCGCTCCTCGGCGTGACTGGCCCGCTTGGTTGGCTCGGCTGGCACGACTCGTTCGCGGCGGTCGTGCCGGCACTGATCTTTTTCAACTACTCCGTCGTCGTCCGCACGGTCGGAGCCATGTGGTCGCGCCTCGACAGCCGCGCCGAAGACGCGGCTCGCACGCTGGGCGCAGGTCGCGCACGTGTGTTCTGGACCGTCACGCTTCCAGCGCTCACCCCGTCCATCGCGTCGGCGGCGTCGCTGGTGTTCCTCTTCTGCGCCTCCGCCTTCGGCATCGTGCTCGTCCTCGGCGGCGTCGGTTATGGGACGGTCGAGACAGAGATCTGGTACCAGACGACGCAACTCCTCGACCTCCCCGCGGCGGCGGCGCTGTCCATCGTGCAGCTCGTCATCGTCGCGGCGACGCTCGTCGGGGCCAACGCCGCGCGGGCGCATCAGGAACGGGCGCTCGCCATGCACGCGCCGGTCGCCGACCAACGACCGCAGGCGTCCGATTGGCCCGCGGTGGCGGTGACGGCGCTGGTCGTCATCGGCTTGATTGCGCCGCTGGCCTCGCTGGCGGCACGATCGTTCGTGACGTCGGACGGCATCGGCTGGGCCAATTACGCCCGGCTCGCCACCGCGGACAACGCCACAGTCGTGCCGGTCTGGCAGGCGGTTGAAAACTCGCTGGTGATCGCCGTGATCGCCGCGGCTTTGGCGGTCGTGCTGGGCCTGTGCGTGAGCTACGTGCTTTCGCGGCGCCCGGTGTCATCCGGGGGACGACGAACCATGAGTGTCGTCGACGCCGTGTTCATGCTTCCGCTCGGCGTCTCGGCGGTCAC
>QMCE01001671.1_pt1 | contig 12226 bp, 9 predicted proteins | sample 1821851 | NCBI WGS metagenome assembly QMCE01 (sample SAMN09453174, study PRJNA476694) | Termite gut metagenome, whole genome shotgun sequencing project. | isolation source: worker | host: Odontotermes sp. | place: South Africa:Pretoria | collected 2016-01-28
TTTGCGTTTCCACGATTAGATTACAAACAACAAATTCCCCATTCCCTACTCCCCAATCCCCAGTAAACTTTGTCATTCCGGGCTTGACCCGGAATCTCCGCTGTAATATTGCGGAGATTCTGACTTTCACCAAAATGACAAAAGAGTCGTTATTGACGAACGGAGCGAGATCGCGACCGCGCTTGCGCGGGCTTCCATTTTGCAATCTGATCGCGAAAGTGACACGCTCCGATAACTAAGCAAGCCCCCGCTCATTGCCCGCAATGGAACAGCTCTGTTCTTTGTGCTACTATGACCGCATGAACAGAAAAGCTGTACGCGCTGATATTTTACTGCTTCTGACCGCTGGCATTTGGGGCTTCGGATTTGTCGCCCAGCGTTCCGGCATGGAATATGTCGGGCCGTTTGCGTTTAACGGGCTGCGATTTATTTTAGGAAGTCTTTCACTAATTCCCCTCATTCTGCTGAGGGGGCGAAACACGGCTGTGTCCGGCGGCGCGGCTTCGTCATTCAAACAATTTTTGCTTTATTCACTCGCGGCGGGAAGCTGTCTTTTTATCGCGGTGGAACTGCAGCAATTCGGAATCATGTTTACGACAGCCGGCAACGCGGGTTTTATCACCGGGTTGTACGTGGTGTTTACGCCGATCATGGGAATTTTTATCGGCAGAAAAACAGGGACCGCCACATGGCTTGGATCGGTTTTTACGCTGACCGGTTTATTTTTCCTCAGCGCGGCGGGGCATTTGAACGCGATAAATCCCGGCGATTGTATCGTTGTGATCAGCGCGGTTTTCTGGGCGTTACATGTCCTGCTCATCGACCGGCTGGTATGCCGCATCGATCCCATCACGCTTTCCGCCGGGCAATTTGCCGTATGCGGAATTTTTGCGCTGGCGGGCGCGTTTCTTGCCGAACCTGCCATCTCCGCGCTGGCGGCGCGGTACATCGATCCCCAGATGTTAAGCTCGTCACTTTTCGCGTGGAAACCTTTTCCTGCGCTGCTTGCGGGTTTAAGTTCCGGCGCGGTTCTCTTTCCCGCCGAAGCGATCATTCCCGTACTGTACGGAGGACTCGGCTCTGTCGGCATTGCCTATACTTTGCAGGCTGTCGCCCAGCGTGACGCGCCGCCGGCTCACGCGACCATCATTCTCTGTTTTGAAGGCTGTTTCGCGGCATTGGGCGGAGCGCTGTTGTTAGGTGAAACTATCGGAAAATGGACTTTGCTTGGTTTTATTCTGATGCTTTTTGGTATGCTCGTCACGCAGTGGGAAGTCATCACCGGAAAGTCAATTCGTGAGTAATTTTCCCGCGCAAAACAATAGACTTCCTCGGAAACCCGGTTAGTTACCTCGGAAGTCCTTGCATTTGCTCCCGTTTTGTTCCAAAACGCTGCGCAAAATGCAGTTTTGCTATAGAAGTTCCTCGAAAACTGAAGTTTCCGAGGAACTTTAATTGGTGGCAATTCATGGCTGGAGTTTTCCTCTGGAAAACTCCCAAGCTATTCGCCACAGGCGAATAGCAGCGCAAGGGATAGAAGCGGAAATCCCGCAGACTTTGCGTTTGCAAAGTCGAGGAATTGAAGCGAATAGCCCGGTTTTGCCGCTTGGGTCAAGCGGCAAAATGCGCCCAGAATCTTAGAAGTTTACCGGCGCGTAAATGCCCGGTACGCCGAAATGCCCAGAAACACCGTTCCCGCGATTATCACGGTTACGGCCCCGACCGGAAGATCAAACGCCCAGCCCGCCGCAAGACCGCACACGGAAAAGAACGCGGAAAACACGCAACTGAGCGCCATCATTCCGCCGAGACTGCGGGAAAATCCTCCGGCGCAGCCCGCCGGCAAGGTAAGCATGGCAATCACCATGAGAATTCCCACAAAAGTTTGCAGCAGAACTATCGCCACAGCCGTCACCGCAAGCAGGACAAGAAATACCGCCTGAACAGGCACGCCTCGCGCGCGGGCAAATTCCTCATCAAAAGACGAAGCCTCAATCTGCGGATAAAAACGCCACGCCAAAAACAAAACCACGCAGCCAAGAATTGCCAGCAGCAATAAATCTCTGCCCGATATAAGCAGTATATTTCCGAACAAATACACGGCGGGATCAGTATAGCCCGGAGTTTTTGCCATAAAAAGAACGCCCAGACTCATTCCGACAGCCCATATCGCGTTGATTACCGTGTCCTCCCGCTGTTTTGCTTTGAGCGATACCATGCCGATAATGACGGCGGCGAAAACGGCGAATAACAACGCGCCCGCGACAGGAGGAAAACCAGGGACAATTCCGGCGGTGGAAATATACAGAGCAAGCCCAATGCCTCCCAAGACCGCGTGCGAAACAGCTCCCGCAAGACTGGCAACACGCCGCACAGTCACCACAGCGCCGATTGTGCCGAAAAGTATTGACGAAAGCAGACCCGCGATCAGAGCGTTTCTGATAAAAGGAAAATCCGCGCCGGTCAGCGCCGCAAAAAAATCACTCATAGCAGTCATCGGCGGGAAAATTTTCGCCATGCAGCACCCGCGCCTCACTGATCGCAATATCGCCGTGCCGCCCGCTCTGCTCTGTCGCCGCGATCCGGTGCTGCACGATAGCGCGGCGTTTGTTCCCGTCCATTCCCAGACAAAGCACCCGGTCTGTCAGCGCCGAAACAAAATCCGTGTCATGGGTGACAATCAAAATCGTCGTTTTTCCTTTCAGATTTCCCAGCGTTTCAAAAAGCTGGTGTTCGCTTTCGCTGTCCATGTTGGCAGTCGGCTCATCGAGGATAAACACTTCAGGACAAGCCGCCAGAGCGCGGGCAACCAGAACGCGCCGTCTTTGTCCGCCGGAAAGAGCGCGGTACGATCTGCCGGAAAGCTCTCCAATTCCGGCCTGTTCCATCGCCGCGTCCACGGCGGAAATATCGCGTGAGGCATAACGCCCGAAACGGCGCAGCAGCCCCATTTTCACGACATCGCGTACCGTTATGGGAAACGATTGATCCGAAGGCGGCTGCTGGGGAACATAGCCCAGCCTGCTCTGCCAGCCGGAAGATTTTTTTCCCGAATCGGCGCGGACTCCAAACAACTCAACGCTCCCCGAAGCGGGCTGTTCCAGTCCGAGCAGAAGCCTGAGTATGGTGGTTTTTCCCGATCCGTTCGGGCCGACCAGCGCGACAAATTCGCCCTGATGAATATGAAACGAAGTATCTTCCAGCACCGGCACATTTCCGTATGAAAAAGAGACAGTATCAAACCTGACGGCGATTTCCCTGTCCACCGGATGCAAGGCGCGTCCTTCCTGCCGGTTTTTTTTTTCGCTTGCTGCGCGTAAAGTCATAGCGAACTCAATCGTCCGCGTCCACGGCAAATTGCAAAACATCACGCGCCGCCGCTTCTTTGAGCGTATCGCCCATAAGCCTGATATTGGCGAACCAGTCCGGCGCAAGCGGGTCCAGATTGACAACCCGCGCCCCCACAGCGTCCGCGACCGTTTTCGCCGCGCTGACAGGAAACTGAGACTGCACAAAAATCGCGGCGGCATTTTCCCGTTTTGCTTTTTCGATCAAATCGTTGAGAGCGCGAGGCCCCGGCTCCTTGCCGCCCGACTCGACAGCTTCCTGATGTATGCCGAATTCATCAAGAAAATATCCGAAACTCGGATGATACACAAAAACGCTTCTCCCCTTGAGAAAAGCAAGCTCCTCACGCAACGCGGCAAACTCGGCGTCGATTTCCCCAATCAACGCCGCGCAATTTTCGTCATACATTTCTTCGCCAGCGGGATCGACAAAAACCAGCGCGTCTCTGACATGGGCGGCAAGTATTTTTGCCGCCGCGCTGCCCAGCCACGTATGCCGGTCAATTCCCTGTTCTATATTTTCTTCGGAATCGCTCTCCTCAAGACTTCTGAAACTAACGCCTTCCGCGCCGTCAATAATTTTCAAACCGGGAAAACTTCGCTGTATCTTCGGCAAAAGGCTAATCTCAAATTCCGCGCCGGACAAAACCCACACCCCGGCCTGCGACAATTCACGCATCTGGCGCGGCGAAGGCTCGTAGCTATGCGGACTCTGCCCCGGCCCAACCAGAACAACCGTCCGCGCCCGCTCCCCGGCAATACGCGCAACAAACCATGTCTGCGGCAAAATACTCACCGCCACGACAGGTCTCGACTCCCCACCGGAATTGCCCCCGTTGCGCGAAACATCGCCCCGCTTCGCGCATGACAGCGCGACAAACGGCAGACACAGCAGCAGAAACAGCGCGGCTTTTCCCGGCAAAGAAATCATTTCATCGCGCCTTTTCACGCTTTACGCCCAGAAAAGCTCTCGCGCAAACGCCGATAAATTTTACCCACAACGGTTCCATGCGCCGCCTGACCCGCGCCAGATTTTTCATGATCGGCAGATGCTGAGGACAATGCGTTTCACATTTACCGCATTCAACGCACAAGCTGGGACTGCTCGAACGCGGCGTAGTAAGACCGGTACTCGTGATAAACTGCTGCATTCCCGCGACAAAACCCATCGAGTACATCGCGTTGTATCCGGCAAAACAACCCGGAATATTAACCCCGCGCGGACACGGCATACAGTAATTGCAGCCCGTGCAATGAATCTTGTAATTGCGGTTTATCACTTCGAGCGCCTGCCGGTACACATCAAGCTCTTTTTCGCCAAGCATTTCCGGGCGGGCGGCATCCGCAAGCCGAAGATTTTCCTCAAGCTGAGACATCTCGTTCATGCCGGACAAAAGAAGCGTCACTTCACGGTGATTCCACACCCAGTTCAATCCCCACGCGGCAGGAGAAAGATCAGGATTAGCCCGCTTGAAAACCTTCACCGCGTCATCGGAAAGCCCCGTGGCGAGTTTGCCTCCCAAAAGCGGCTCCATGATCATCACCGGCATTTTTTGCGCGGCGCGGCGCAGTCCCGTCACTCCCGCCTGAAAATTTTCGTCAGAATAATTGTACTGTATCTGGCACATTTCCCAGTCATAATCATCAACAACTTTGAGAAATTCGCTTTGACTGCCGTGATAAGAAAAACCAATCTGCCCGATTTGTCCGGTCTTTTTTTTGCCAGCAATCCATTCCTCAATTCCCCAACTTTTCAATTTCGCCCACTGTACCGAATCGCAAATCATGTGCAGCAAATAATAATCAATATGATCCGTCTTGAGCCTTTTCAATTCCTGATCAAAAAATTTATCAAAATCACCCGCGCTCTTGAGCATAAGCAGCGGCAGTTTTGACGCGATATACACCTTATCCCGCGCCCCGTTTTTTTCCAGAATCGTCCCCAGAGCTTCCTCGCTGCCCGGATAAATCCACGCAGTATCAAAATAATTAACACCGCCTTCAATCGAACGCATAATCAGCTCTTCGGTTTTACGCATATCGATACTTCCCAAAACATTAGGAAGCCGCATACACCCGAATCCAAGAACCGAAAGTTTGTTACCCGAAATTGTGTCTGTTCTGTATTGCAATTATAACCCCCACTATTGTGAACCAGAATGTTTAAGCCCTTCAACCATTTTCAGAATTCCAGGAATCTCCGCTTCCATAAGCTCGTCCCATTCATCCTCATAATCATAGCAAAGGTTTTCATACGGTTTTTCATTTATCGCTTTCACATAATTTTTAAGCAGCGGAAAATCTTTTTCGTAACAATGCATCGAATTGGAACGGTGAGTATACGTCCCCGCCGGAACTCCCAGCGCCGCCGCGACTTTTTCCTGCAGCATAATAAGAGCGAACGCATTGAAAAAAAACGCCTCCGGCAAATCATTCGAACGGAAAAGCGTCATACAGTCAAGCTTCCCCTCTCGAATAAAAAACTGAATCGATTGAAGACAAGCCGCGTCCTTGCTGCGAGTATCAGCCTCGTTGTCCCGCACAGAAATAATCGCCCGCCTGCTCTCCGCATTACGTTTCAGCTCGTCAATAACAAAAGGCAGATATTTCGCAAAACGATCATGATACGTATAATCCCAACCCGAATTAATCCTGAAATCCAGTATCCCATCGAGCAATTCCATAATATACCGCTGGAGATCGTAAGCCCCCCCAATGATAAGCCGCGAAATTCTCGGTTCCGCCGTAGACTGCTCAACATGAACCGTCATAGCGCATTCCTTTTGCCTCTGATTCCAGTCAGAACAATCAAGCAGACTCCCCTGCGTTTCCAGTTCCACAAGAGCTCTGTGATACGCCTCAGTCAAATTACGACCGCTGATAAAAATTTCTTTCACTAATTGCCTCAGTTAAAATTTATACTCTGTCCCCGTCCTCCGGTCAAGGCGGCTGACCGCCTCCGGCGGTCAGCTCCGGAGTTTTACCTTACGGTAAAACTCCACACATTTTCTGTATTAAGAAAGGGGGGCTGTTTCCAAAATTTTTCCGGCGCATAGCCACATTCCCCGTCCGCCCCCCTTACGCTCCAGCCCGCTATCGCGGTCTGACGCTATCCCCCACCGCTTTCGTCATTGCGAGGAACATTAGTGACGAAGCAATCTTGTTAATGATTGGATTGGATTAGATTGCTTCGCTTCGCTCGCAATGACGGGAGGGGGGTGTTCGCAATCAGCACGTACTGTTTTACGATTATATTACAAACCCCAATCCCCATTCGCAAATACATTTGCCGGAGTTTTGCCGCAAGGCAAAACTCCGAAGCTATTCACCGCAGGCGAATAGCCGATGAGCCAGACTGTTGCGGTTTTAGCAAATTACGGCTACTATAAGGGCGGAGTACAATGAATGTTTCAAATTAAGCGTGTTTTCATTTTTTTGATTTTAATAACGGCGGCCTTTGCGATACAGGCACAGCAATTCAATTCAGTTCCGCTGGAGCATGATGCCTACAAACTTATCGAAATGGGCATTTTGCGTGGAATGATTTCATCTCCGCCGGCGGCGCGTCCGTGGTCAGAAGCGATCATCAAGGAAAAACTGCGGCAAATGCAGGACAACCCCGCAGACAATCTTTCACCCGCAGAGCTCGACATAGTTTCCGACACGCTCGCCTCATTTGACCGGAAAAAAGGCATTGATTTCAGAGCAGGAAGATTCACCACCGAAAATACCGTCGCAAACCACAAATTCACGCTCGAAGCCGGCCTCAACTGGGACAGCAACTTCTCCATCCAAGCGCCCCAGGCCGCCATCGCAAGCGTCAACCGGGGGACATTCTACACCGGCGGCGACATGGGCAACCATCTTTCGTGGGACTTTACCATCTCAGGCGGCTTCCTAGAAATTGACCGCGAATTACTCGGCAGAAGGGAAGACCCGCCCTACATTGATCCAAAAAACGGCGACTACGACGGCAACCCCAACAGCGACGGCCATCACTATTATTACAATATCCCCGCTCCCTCAACATCGCCGGTGTATTCATTTCCGGCATATTTTCCCTACACTTTCACGCGGCCCTGGGAAGGCGGCGTATTTATGCCCGATGATCTGGCAGGCTACGCAAGCTGGCCGGAAACATTCGCCTTTTTTTACGAAATGTTCGGCGAACTGAACGCCAGCTTTTTCGACAACCGCCTGTACATGCGCCTCGGCAGACACCGGCGCGACTGGGGCCCCGAAGAAAACGGCTCAAGCCTTTTCCTCAATGCCACCGCCCGCCCCCTCATGGCGTTTGAAGGAACCGCCGTTCCGTTCCCGTGGCTGCGGCTTTCATTCATGACCGGCACTCTCGAATACCTCAATGACGGCAATCAGTGGTCAAACGCCGAGCCGTTCCAGAACCTGCTGTCAATGGCGCTTTTAGAATTTGACACCGGCAAACATTTTCACTTTGACTTCGGATCGAGCGCCATCTACGCAAAACGCCTTGAGTTGGGATACATGGCCCCCCTCACCAGCAATTTCTTCTATCAAAACAACATCGGCGACTTTGACAACCTGGCAATGGTCGGAAACATCGCCCTGCGGTTTTCCGGCCTGAAAATCTGGGCAAGCGCGTTCGTCGACGAAATGCGCCCCACAATAGGCAGTTTTTTCACACTTGACCGGAACATGTACGCCTACCAAGGCGGAATCAAAGCCCGAATCTCATGGCTGCCCTTCGGCGCGCTCACCCTCCGATACACAAAAGTCGAGCCATATTGTTACACACACGAATACACCGAAAACCCTTGGAACAGCTCGCCCGTGGACACAGCATACCTCAACAACGGCGAAAACCTCGGCTTCTACCTCCCCCCAAACAGCGATGAACTGTTAATCCGCATGGAAACCATGCCCCTGCGCGAACTAAAAGGCCACGTCCAATACCAGCTAATCCGCCACGGCGCGGACTGGGGCTACCGCAGAGTCGACGGCTCCTCAATCCGCGACAAAATCGTCAAAGACGACAACAGCGAAAAATACTTCCTGCGTGACGGCGCATACCAATGGGATCACGTCCTGAAAATCGGCGCGTCCTACAGCCTGAAAACTCGCGACATCCCAATTTCCTTCTATTCAGAAGCCGGCCTCGTTATCACCCGCTTCACCGACAGCGACGCTGAACTCGGCTCAGAAGGAAATTACTCCCCAATCGACAACGCCGTCTACCGGGCAGGAACCGGCTTCATCTTCTCCCTCGGCCTGCGAATTTTCCCGTAGAGCTATTTGTCTCTGGAGCTTGTCGTCATAAGAAAGGGGGCTGTTTCCAAATCGCCCCCCGCATACAGCCCCCACCCGTCATTGCAAGCGAAGCGTAGCAATCCTGCATTTCATATGGCGAACGGGGTGACAGTCACCCGAAAGGCATAGTGTTGTTGCGGCCGGGGTACGCTATATATCCAGTATGGTTTTGCGAGAGGGGCGGTTTCGCCTCTTTTTTTTAGTTTAACAACAAATGCGGGGAGTTTTCGCGCAGCGAAAACTCCGAATCTATCCGGCAAAGCCGGATGGCCGGGGGATAGCGCAAGACCGCGCAAGCGGGCTGGAGCGTAAGGGGGGCGGACGGGGTATGCGGCTGTGTGCCGATGGCCGTGTGGAAACAGCCCCCCTTTTATAAAACTAACGGTAGATTGGATAAAAAAAAGCCTTGCGTAATAGTGTGGAAAAAATGTATTATAATCGTAACTATCTTGAGAAACAGAGTTTTTCGTTTCTATTTTAAGGGGGAAGCAATGAAAAAAAGCGTGTTGATTGGAGCGGCGGTGGTTTTTGCGCTGAGCTTGGGCGGGTGTAAAAAAGCGGAATCGGTTCGCATGGCTACGGGGGGGAGTACCGGAACTTATTATTCGTTTGGCTCGGCGGTTGGTCAGGTTTTGACCGAAAAAACTGGTGTGCAGACTAGTATTCAGTCTACCGGCGCGTCCAAGGCGAATATTCAGCTGATTGACGCTGGGGAAGTGGAGCTTGCGATTGTGCAGAATGATGTTATGGATTACGCATGGCGTGGTGTTGACCTTTTTAATGGTGAGCAGATTAACAGTTTTTCTACGATGGCGGCTTTGTACGCTGAAGTTTGTCAGGTAGTGGCGAATCCTGCGGCGGGAATTAGGACTATTGCTGATCTCAAGGGGAAAAATGTTTCGGTTGGTGACGCGGGAAGCGGTACGGAATTCAATGCGCGGCAGATTCTTGAGGCTTACGGGGTTACTTTTGACGATATTGGGCGGCAGAATCTGAGTTTCGGCGCTTCGGCGGATGCTTTGCGGGACAACAAGATTGACGCTTTCTTCTGTGTTGCCGGCGCTCCCACTCCCGCGATTATCGATCTTGCCACGAGCAAAGATATTGTTGTTTTGGAAGTTGACGATGAACACGCGGCGAAGCTTATCGAGAGTTATCCGTTTTACACTCAGTATCCTATTCCGGGCGGAAGTTACCGGGGTATGCCGGGTGATGTCAAAACTGTGGCGGTGAAGGCGACTTTTATTGTTAGTTCCAAGCTGTCTGAGGATTTGGTGTACCGGCTGACGAAGTGTCTTTTTGAAAACAAGCCCCAGATTGAGGCTGCCCATACCAAAGGCGCGGAGCTTTCGAGTATATACGCGGTGGAGGGGATTTCTGTTCCGTTCCATCCGGGAGCTGCCAAATACTTTAAGGAAATTGGCGTTCAGTAATAGCGTGTGGTACGTTTCGTAAGCCTGATATGCAATTCAGGTGGTATGGTATTGTACTGAACATGATACTTGCCGCCCTGGTGATTTCCGGGGCGGTGTTTTATGCCGCTTTTTTTCAGGGCCGTTCCGGAGAAAGCCGGGTTTTGGAAATGCGGGACGCCGCGTCCGGCAAACTGTACGGGAAATGGCCGCTGAAAGACGGCGAAGAATTTGCCCTTGAATTTATCCATTCGGTACATCAGAGTCCTGTGCGGGAAATCTTCACAATCGAAGGTTCTATGATCTGTCCTGTCGCGGCGCGTTTTTCCGCGTTTGGCGCGGGTATGCAGAGCGATTTGGAAGAGGGTCAGATTTTGAGCCGGGACGGAGATGTCCTGGTTATTACCGGATTTAATTCCGCGTTCACAGAGCTGCGATATATTGTCGGAACTGTTTCCGATCATCTGCTTTTTATCATGGGCGAAACTGTCAGTTTATCCGCGCTTTGCGGGAAGAACGCTCACATTGTATTACGCATAACCGGAGGAAAGAATCGATGAGTCATCATGAAAAACATGAGCATATATTGACTGAACAAGAAACGGAGGATTTAATTGCCCACTTTGACCGGGAGTCGAATGTGCGCCGTTTTACGGGCGTACCCGGTATTTTGATTAAGGGGCTGCTTCTTTTGTTTACCGCCTATGTTTTTTGGGTGACGTTGATCGCAAATTTGCCTGAGCAGGTGAGGCGCAGCGTGTTTCTGGGGATTCTGATATTTACTGGTTACATGCTTTATCCGGTTCGGCGCGGCATGACAAAACGGATAAATTATATTCCCTGGTACGATTTTGTTTTGGGGATACTGGGGGCGGCGGCCTTTTTTTATTACGCGGTTAATTTTGACGCGATAACTTTCCGGGCAATCCGGCTTCTGCCGCTTGATGTCGCAATGGGACTTATGGGAATTGTCATTCTGGGCGAGTTGTGCCGCAGGGTGGTGGGAATTCCTATTCTTGTTGTCGCTTCCGGGTTTATTATTTACGCTTTTGCTACTGGCTTGTCACTGAGGCGGGTTGTGCATCAGCTTTTTTACACTACGGACGGAATTATCGGCACGCCTATCGGGGTGTGTTCGACTTTTATTGTGCTGTTTATTTTTCTTGCTTCTTTTCTGGAGAAGTCGGGGATTGCCGCTTTCTTTATTGATTTGGCCAATTCGGTGGCGGGTTTTACTTCGGGCGGCCCCGCGAAAGTCGCGGTTATAGCGAGCGCGTTGATGGGTATGATTTCCGGCAGTTCTGTGGCGAATACTGTCGGTTCGGGCAGCGTGACGATTCCTGTTATGAAAAAAACCGGATACAAGCCGGAATTTGCCGGGGCTGTCGAAGCCGCCGCGTCAACCGGCGGACAGATTATGCCGCCGATTATGGGAGCCGCCGCGTTTTTGATGGCGGAGCTTACCGGCGTTTCTTATCCGGTGATTGCTATTTCGGCGATTCTTCCGGCGGTTTTGTATTTTACCGGAATTTTTCTGATGGTGCATTTTGAGGCGAAAAAACTCGGCCTCAAGGGGCTGGCCAAAGATTCTATTCCGCATTTCGGGCGGCTGCTCCTGAAAAAAGGCTATCTGTTTCTGCCGGTGGTAGTTCTCGTGGCGATGATGTCTTTTGGGTTTACTCCGGCATACGCCGCGTGCTTCGGCATACTCACGGCTTTTATCGTCAGTTTTTTCAGCAAGGACACGCGCTTTTCTCCGGCGACTTTTACGGATGCTCTGACTGGAGGCGCTCGTAACACTATCGGCGTTGCTATCGCCTGCGCTGTCGCCGGAATTGTTGTCGGCATTGTTTCACTCACCGGGATCGGGCAAATGCTTATCGGCGAGCTTATTGCTATTGTCAATCTTCCTTTTTTCAAAATGACTGGAACAAGCTTGTTTGTGGCGCTTTTTTTCACCATGATTGCCTGTCTTATTCTGGGAATGGGCGTGCCCACAACGGCGAATTATGTAATTATGGCGACTATTACCGCGCCTATGGTGATGCGTACCGGAGAGGAAATGGGAATTGGCATACCGGTTCTCGCGGCTCACATGTTCGTGTTTTATTTCGGGATTGTCGCCGATATTACCCCGCCGGTCGCGCTCGCGGCTTACGCTGGTTCGGCGATTGCAAAATC
>QMCE01001672.1_pt1 | contig 12221 bp, 13 predicted proteins | sample 1821851 | NCBI WGS metagenome assembly QMCE01 (sample SAMN09453174, study PRJNA476694) | Termite gut metagenome, whole genome shotgun sequencing project. | isolation source: worker | host: Odontotermes sp. | place: South Africa:Pretoria | collected 2016-01-28
TGATGACGACGACGATGAGGATGATGAGGATTTCGACGATTACGAAGAAGACTTCAACGATTTTGATGAGTAGGGGCGAATAAAAAACTTCGTTTTTTATTCGCCTGGGGAGAAAACCGCGTTGCGGTTTTCTCCGGGCAATGCGGTGTTACTCGCTCTGTTTCTGTTCGCTGATTATTTTGGCATGGGGCGGCGGGTATAACCGTTCGAGTTCGTAGAAAGAACGGGCGTTCGCGCTCATAAGGTGAACGACTACCGCGCCCAAATCCAAAAGCCGCCACTCATCGTCACTCGTGGAGGGTCTGCGCGAGCGTCTGAGCACTTCGATATTTTCCCCGGCGCAGAATTCCCGGACGTGCCGTTCGAGGCCGTCTAGGTGGGTGTTGCTTGAGGCGGTGGCTATGACGAAAAAGTCTGTCCACGCATTCATTTCCCGCAAATCGATCACAAGAGAGTTGTCGCCTTTGTGATCCCGTAAGATTCCGCCCAGAGCAAGAGCGGTTTCCTTGCCGGCGAAGCCTTGTGTTTTAGTTTCCACTGACATATCTGCCATCAAAATCCCTTCCAATTATCAATGTAAAATCAGAGCTGTATTCATAACTCTGCAGCGCAAGTTCTGGTTCGCCGTTATCCGGCAGTGGTGATTCGGAGCGCACATCGCGGCAGCGGATTATTTCGGCCAGCGCGTTTGCTTCGTGCTCGAAGCCGGAGCGATCAAAAATTACGGTTTTTTCATAATCGCTTGTTTCGGCGTTACCTGTGGCAATGACATCGTAGCCGAAGCTTCGCAGGAGTTCGGCTGTCCGCGCCGCAAGGCCATTGACCGCCGTTCCGTTCAGCACTTCCACGGTAAAAACCCGCTCGCTCAACGCGCCGCTTGTCTGCCGGGTCAAAGCGCTGAGGGTTTGTCGCGTGATTTCTTTTATTAGATTGCCGTCAAAATGGGGCAAGAGCAATGTCTGCCCGGAAACGTCCCGCGTATTGCCCCCGACTGCCTGGATATTGGTACGCTCAAAATCTATCCGGGCAAATTCGTCAAATAGCCTGATTCTCGTGCGCTGGCTCATGTTGGTATCGAGCAGCGACTGGTAGAGGCGCGTGACATCGGGATTTTTTAGGAAATTGTTTCTCTCGCCGAGCCGTTTGAGAAATGACATAAAAAAACGCTGCCGCCGGGCCGAGGCTGTTTCGCGGTCTTCGTCGGGAGTTTCGTAGGAGATATACAGCGACGCTTTGTCGCCGTCCAGGCGGCTTACCCCGGACGGGAATACGGCTATTGCGTCTCCATACTGAATTCTTGAGCGGGCGGGGATAAAAAGTTCGACTCCTTCCAGCAAATCCACGATTTTTCCGGTATTTTCGGCGCTTATCACCAGTGAAAACCCGATTTCAACTCCCAAAAGTCCTTCGATTTCACTGACAAACTCAGCGGTATTTTCCGAATCATAAATGCTGTCGATGCGATCCACGCGGTTGATCCGCTTGATTATCAGTCCCAGATCGCCGGGTATGTCGAAAACAGCCGCGCGCCCGGTCGCCGGATAATACATCAGCACATAGGAGCACAAGGGCTTTCGATCCTGTTCGATGACAAAAAGCATGTTGATCACCCGGTCGGCCGACAACGCTTCTTCGACCGGATCATCGCGCAGTCCAAAAATAACCGCGATTGTTCCTCCCACAAGGAGCAGCGCCATAGCGGCGATTAAAAACGCGCTTGCGTCAATTTTTGTCTTTCTCAAATATTTTTCCCTCTCTTTTTTCGAGGAGGCGCAGAGTTTCCTCCGATAAATCAATTTTGCGGGAACGCAGCCATGAAACGGCGTCATCGAACACCGCGAAAAAAACGCGATCCAGATCATTTTCCGTGTAACACATGGCGCGTAACGCGGGATCGGCTTTTTCGCGGGAAACTTCCATTTTGTCGGCAATGTAGACGATTTTTGCCAGCGGACACATATTCGCGCCGCCGCCGGTGTGCATTGCCACAGCTTCAAGAACATCGGCATTGTCCACGCCGAAACGCTCCCTGAGCAGCAGAGCCGCCGCCCTGCCGTGAAGCAGCGCGGGTTTTTTTCGTTCAAGTTTGGAAAGCCCCCCGCCGTCCTTTTTGGCTAAGGCGAGCAAAGTTTGCTCTTTCAGCGGCTTACCCAGGTCGTGGGCTATTCCCGCCAGATACCCCAGCTCCGGATCAATGCCGAAACGCCGGCAGAGGTCCCACGCGAGCAGAGCGGTGTTACGCGAATGAATAAACCGGTTGAGGCTCATTTCCCGCCGCGCGGTCTGCTCGACACTGAAAATGAGATTTTTCCTTCCCTGATCCCGCTCCGCCGTGTCCCCGCGAAACGAGCCGCCAGAGTCTTCCGCCGCGCTGCCGTACAATCCCCTGTCTTCGATAATCGCCCGCGCTTCGGCGGGGATCATGTAATGCCAGGCTTTTTTTTCAGCGATCCGGTTACGAACCATTTCGGAAGAAATATTTATAATTTCGTTGGTTATTCGTTGATGGGGAAATGAACAGGAAAATCCGTCCGTGTGAACGCGGCGGGCGATAATAATATCCGCCAAATCGAGAATCTCGGCGGATTTATGCCAGTCAAGAAAATTCGCGGCAAGATCGTCGCCGATAATAAGCCCCGGCTTACCCGCCGGCATGTACCGCCCGATAATATCTTTCAGGGTGTCGATTGTATAGGAAACGCCCTCGCGCTTGAGTTCGCAGTCGTCAACAGTCAGGCGGGGATCGCCGGCTATGGACGCGGCCAGCATTTCCAGCCGGTCAATGCCGGTGCTTTCCATGCCCGCCGCGGCAAGTTTGAACGGAGACCGGCAAGCGGGAATCATCACGATACGGTCATAGTCAAGTGACGCGAGCGCTTCTTCCGCCAGAAAAAGATGTCCGACATGCACTGGATTAAAACTGCCCCCCAGTATCGCCAGCCTCATTCCCCGCTTTCCTCCGCCCAGTCTTCCATGTCCACGTCCGTGTCTGTGTCAGCGTCAGTGCCGGCTTCAGCGCGCGCCTCAGTGTCCGATTCAGCGGCAACCGTCAAACGCGCAAGATCATGTGAAAGCCCGGCGATTCCGTCACCCGAAAAAACCGATATTCCCCGGATAGTCTCCGATGGATATTTCGCCGCCAACTCTTCAAGCCGTCCCTCGCTTTCAGGTAAATCCGTTTTTGTTCCCAGAATCAGCCGTTTCTTGTTTACCAGTTCAGGAGAAAACGCCTCCAGCTCCCGGACAAGTATGTCGAACGCCGTAAGGTAATTGTCATCACTCAGATCAATGAGAAAGGCAAGCGCGGCGGTACGCGAAACATGCTTGAGAAAACGTATGCCGAGTCCCGCCCCTTGAGACGCGCCCTCGATAAGCCCCGGAATATCCGCCAGAATAATATCCCGCGAATCCGTGCCGTCACCCGAATCACCCAGACTCAACACGCCCAGATTGGGAATTTTCGTGGTAAAAGGATACGGCGCAATTTTCGGACGGGCATTGGTAAAACGGTCAAGCAGACTCGACTTGCCCGCGTTGGGAAAGCCGACCAGCCCAATGTCCGCCATAATCTGCAGCTCCACCTTGAGCCGCGCCGTTTTGCCCGGTTTTCCCGGCAGTGCTTTACGGGGAGCTTGATTCACGGCGGATTTGAAGTGAATATTTCCCCAGCCGCCGTTGCCCCCCTTGAGAAACACAAATTCGCCTGACGCGCCCGTAAAATCACGGATAAGCTCGCCCGAATCAGCGTCCCGGACAATCGCGCCCGGAGGCAAAGGAATAATCACATCTTCGCCTTTGCGCCCGTAACGCCCCCAGCCTTCGCCGTCATGCCCGTTCTCCGCCTTAAACGTATGTTTGTAGCGCAAATGAGCCAAAGTACGCAAATTGCGGCGTACCGCGAAGATCACGTCCCCGCCCCTGCCTCCGTCCCCGCCGGACGGTCCGCCCTTTGGCACATATTTTTCCCTGCGAAAAGCGGCGCATCCGTTCCCGCCATTCCCCGAAAATACTTCAATAAACGCTTCATCAGCAAATTTTTCCACAACGGAAATTTACCAGAAAAACGCGAAAATTGCTATCCGGCTATTCGCCGAAGGCGAATAGCTTCGGAGTTTTCGCGCAGCGAAAACTCCACGCAATTATTGTGAAAAATTGTCCAGATAAAAAAGGGGGGACACTTTCCACGCTTTTCCCGGCACGGGTAGACACAAAAAACATTGACAAAATATATATACAAATTGTATATTAAATATGGTAGCTAAGTTATAAGCAAAACAATCGTTCATGGACGGCTTGAATGGGATGAAGATAAGGCCGCGCACAATTTAAGCAAGCATAAAATTTCATTCGAGGAAATACTGCCTATGTTCGATGACCCGCTTTTCTGGGAGCAATTAGATTTAGAGCATTCAACCGCCGATGAAACTAGATATACCGGTATCGCAAAGATAAACAGTTTCGCGGTTGTTGTTTCCAGTTATACAGAGCGTGAGCGGACAAGAATCATATCCGCCCGAATTTCAACGAAAGAGGAGGAACGGAAATATGAAAAATGGCGCAAACAGTTTTACGGCTGAAAGAATTGAGAAACTCCGAAAAAATATCAATCTTTCGGATATTCCCGAAATCAAGGATTTTTCCGGCGGATACCCGAAGAACTGGAAACCGGTAAAAAAGCCCGTGTCCTTTCGGATAGATTTGGATAATCTGGAATGGGTACAGAGCGCGGGTGTAAAAGGCTATCAGAAAAAAATGAACAACGCGTTGCGCTGGGCAAGACAGAACGGCTGCCCTATCAATTCTTTATAACCGCTAATCCTCACTTTCATTACAGTTTGACTCTCATGTAGCGCACATTCTGCTATTATCATTTGATATATACTCTATTTTGGTGTATAATTGGTGTATAAGGAGACAGTTATAATGCCAACTAAAACGAGGCTGAATGTAAATATTGATTCCGCGCTAAAAGAAGAAACATCAAAGATGCTTGAAAAATTGGGTATGGATTTTACAACAGCTATCACGGTTTACTTTAACCAAATCGTGAGGAAAAGGAAAATTCCCTTTGAAATATCAGACGTTCGCTATTATTCGGTTGAAGAAGTGGCCGGCTCCCAGTGGCGTGATGGGCTTGAAGAAGTTGTGGACGAATGGGAATGAAATACATACCCAAATTTACGGAGTTCTCAAAGTCGGATTATGACAGATTGGATGGAAACCAGAAAAAGCAGGTATTGAAATCTTTAGTAAAGTTGGAAGAAATTGGAATGAATGCAGGGCAGCCTTTGCGCGGTAAGTTATGGGATTACCGTAAACTCAAACATAAAAAGCTGGGGCTTAGAGTTGTTTTCCGTCAATCTGCTTTGGGTATTGAAATCATCGAAATCGTTATAATCGGAAAAAGAGAAGATGATGAAGTGCATGAAACTGCTGTCGAACGCTTAGGCAGGTAATAGTTTTACAAAAGAAAAAATAAGTGGGGGTGACGGGCTATTCGCCTTCGGCGAATAGCTTCGGAGTTTTCGCGCAGCGAAAACTCCACGCATTTGTTGTGACAGGTTTTATGAGTGGGGGTGACGGAATAACAAAATTTTGCGCGGGGACGCGCAAAATTTTTTATGGAGGCAGGGGGAGCAGCGTAATTAATTGTTTTATATATACGGGGAGAATGCGCGTGATGTGAGGGGTGTGCTCCCCCTCTTTTGTATTTTTCTCTCTATTTTCTTTTGCCGAGAGCGAACCAGTACAAGACGCCGACCATGAATCCGCCGCCGGTTATATTGCCGAGTGTTACGGGGACGAGATTGTTGATGAAAAAAGTTTTCCAGTTTAGGTTGGCAAGTTGTTCGGCGGAGGTTTGAGAGAGGGCAAGCCATTGGGGGGTTTGTTTGGCGAATATTCCTGCGGGAATGTAGTACATGTTGGCGACTGAATGTTCAAAGCCTGATGTTATGAATAGGCAGATGATGAAAAAAATTGCTAGAATTTTTCCTGAGAGGTCACGAGAGCCGTAGGAAACCCAGACCGCGAGGCAAACGAGCCAATTGCACATTACGCCGAGAAAGAACGCTGAATGGAATGGCAGGGCGGTTTTGTATGCGGCGATTTTTATTGTCATGCCGCCTAATAGGCCGCCTGAGCTGTTGAACAGGCCTGAGTGATACATCATCCACGCGATAAAAACGCTGCCGAGCAAATTTCCCGCGTACACTAAAAGCCAGCTGAACAGCATTCGCCGCAGACTGATTTTGCGATCTAACACGGCGACGACAATTAAGGTATTTCCGGTGAATAGTTCTCCGCCGGCAAGCACGACCAGCATGAGTCCTGTTCCGAATACTGCTCCTGCCAGAACTTTTCCGAGGCCATAAGTGTCGGGATTGGCAAACAGATTAAATGCCGCCATGTTAGAGCCTTCGGAGGCAAACGCGATAAAAACTCCCGCCAAAAACGACAGGATCAATACTGAAGAAATATTCCGCCGCGCTTTGACTACTCCCGCGTCACTGGTGTACGCCAAAATTTCCGCCGGTGTTCTGGCTTCCATAAAAACAAACCTCCGTTATGATTTTGCCGCGATTGTCTCTGATTGCCGCTGCCCGCAAAAATACCCTGTCCGATTTCCGATGTCCGCGTTACGGCGCAATTCCCGCGAGCGAGAGAATTTCCGGGACTTTGCTTTCCCAGCCGAGCGCCATGATGTGAACGCCTTGGCAATAATCTTTGCACTCCCGGATAATGCGGGCGGAAATTTCCACGCCGGTAATGCCGGCTTTTGTTTTTTCTTTGTCCGCATTAAGCTCGTCGATCATTTCTTGCGGGACGCTGATTCCGGCGACATTGTTGTTCATGAATTTTGCCATGCCCGCTGATTTGGGAATGACAATGCCGAGCTGAACGGGTACGCCGAATTGTTTCGCTTTTTCCATGAACCGGAAAAATTTTTCAGGTTCGTAGACTGCCTGTGTCTGAAAATATTCCGCGCCCGCTTTGACTTTCCGCTCCATCTTGGCAAGCTGCGCGTCCACCGAATCACTGCACGGGGAAACTACCGCGCCTTTTGCGAAAGAAGGCGGCGTACCGGACAGCTCGTTTCCGCCGAGATCATATCCTGATTCCAAAGTTTTGACGGCGTGAATGAGCGACACGGAATCCAAATCGAACACGGGTTTTGCCTGCGGGTTGTCGCCCATTTTTGTATGATCGCCTGTCAAGAGCAGCAGATTTTCAATGCCGAACATCGCCGCGCTGAGTATGTCGGACTGGAGGGCGATACGGTTGCGATCACGGCAGGTTATTTGATAGATGGACGTAAAGCCCCGGTTTTTCAGGGATACGCAGGCAGCGAGGCTGCCGAGACGCATGACCGACGACTGGTTGTCCGTCACGTTAATTGCCGTAACGCCTTTCAGATATTGGTCAGCCTCGTCAAGGAGATGCTCGATATGAAAGCCTTTCGGAGGGCCGACCTCCGCGGTAACAACAAATTCGCCGCGTTTGAACAGCTCGGTTATTTTCATTATGTGTCGCTCCTTTTTTATGAATGAATTTTCAGCTGGTTTCGCTGTCCGTAAGTTCCGCCGCGTAATTGCGTACTTTTACGGCTTCGTTCAGCCTGTCCAGCCTGCCCAACTTTTCAAGGCGGCGGTAAATCCGCTCCCAGCCGCATTCCATGCCGCTGTCCACTTCGCACTTGCCGTTTTTCGAACCGCCGCACTGGCCGTTCACGAGGCTTTTTGAGCAGGCCGTGACCGGGCAAATGCCGCCGGTGCTGTTGAGGTAACATTCGCCGCACTGCTCGCAATCGTATTCCAGCGGAGTCACGCCCTGAAATCCCGGCAGGGGATATGTGTCGCACGCGGCGAGGACTCTTTTATCCTCAAAAATTTCCGCCACGGTCTGCACGCCGACACCGCAGGAAAACACCAGCACGGTTTCCGCGCTTTCCGCTTTGTCCGCATGCTTTTCCAACTGGAGCCGAAAATTATCGGGATTGCAAATATAATCCGTAGTAACGGCGGCGGCGACATTTCCGCCGGAAACAAGCTCGTCCCGGAAAGCGGCGGCCTGTTCAGACGGATAATAAACCTCTTTACAGCCCTCACAGCAAACGATGAACGTCTTGCCTTTCAGAAGCGGCGTGACAGAATCTTTTTCTTTTAATTCGGTTATCAGCATATCATTTCCCCGCCTGCGCCTGAGCAGCCGCCGCGCGCGCCGCTGTTTCGGCTATTCCTTTCTTTCCCGCTTTGATCGAAGCGACCAGCGGAATTTTCGAAGAACAAATGTACTCGCAGCACCGGCACTCAATGCAATCCCTGACATTCCGCTCGTTCATGGCCGCCCAGTCACCTTCTTCGGCATACCGGGGATAATGCAGGGGCGCAAGTTCCATCGGGCACACGTCCACGCAGCGGCCGCAGGTAATGCAGGGCGACTCCCGCGAAACAGTGGACTCCACGGCGATAATTCCATTGCAGCCCTTGATAAGCGGCACGTCAAGATTCGCGCAGTCGAATCCCATCATGGGGCCGCCCAGCTTGACCGTCACATCATCGCCTATTACGCCGCCGCAATATTCGATAATGTCCCGCACCGGCGTTCCGATTTTCACGATAAAATTTCCCGGCTTTGCGATACGTTCGCCTGAAACAGTGACGACACGCTCGATCAGCGGCATACCCGTCCGTATTGCCTCAGCAATTGCCTGCGCCGTACTCACATTGCTCACCACACAGCCAGCGTCCATCGGCAGCCCGCCCGAAGGCACAGAACGTCCCATAACGCGCTTGATAAGCATTTTTTCCGCGCCCTGCGGATATTTTGTCTTCACCGCAATAACTTCGATACTAGAAAAATCCGCGCTTTTTAATTTCATCAGCTCAACAACATCCGGCTTGTTATCTTCAATACAGATAATGCCTTTTTCCGCGCCCACCGCTTTCATTATCGCTCTGAGGCCGAAAATAATGCCGTCCGCGTATTCGCGCATCACCCAGTGATCCGAAGTAAGCAGCGGCTCGCACTCGCAGCCGTTCAACAGAACCGTGTCGACGGGTTTCGCCGGCTTGAGTTTAACGCTCGCCGGAAACGCCGCGCCGCCCATGCCTACGATTCCCTTTTCCCGCGCTATGTCCACGATGTCCTGCGCGGACAAATCGTTCAGATCGCCCGCCGGCTGTACCGATTCGTGAACAATGTTTTTGCCGTCATTTTCAATAACCACCGAAAGCGTGTCCGCTCCGGTAACAGGATGCCTGCGCGGTTCAACCGCCGTCACTTTTCCGCTGACACTCGAATGAATCATCGCGCTGACAAAACCAGCGGCCTCCCCTATCTTCTGCCCAACTTTGACATAATCGCCCGCCCGCGCAAGAGGCTGAGCCGGAGCGCCCGCATGTTGACTAAGCGGAATAACCACCGAGGCAGCTTCGGGAAACCGCGCAAGCTTTATATGTTCACTGATTTCCTTGCGCTCGTCCGGGTGAACGCCGCCGTAATATCCCTCAAACCTGCGCTCGCGTATCGACTTGACATACGCGCTGACAAAAACGTGATTGACCTTCCCGTAATCCCTCAGCCGCGCGCCCTGTTCCAAAAATTCAGACAACCGCCCCTGTTTTTCCAGACGGCGATAAATGTTCTCCCACGCGCAGTCCTTGTCCGCGTCAACCTCGCACTTACCCTTTTTGCAGCCCCCGCATTGCCCGTTCACCAGACTTTTGGAACAATCCACAACCGGACAAATGCCGCCCGTCAAGTTCAAAAAACACTGCCCGCACGCATCACAACGAAGCGGAGTCAACGCCATCCCGTGACTGCCGCCGCAAGAACCGGAAGAACCGTAAGAAATCGAATCACACGCGGCAAAAACCGGAATCTCCGCAAAATCCGCGACAGTCTGAACACCCAGACCGCAAGAAATCACACACACATTTTTCGCGTCAGACGGCAGCCTGAGTTTTTTCATCGTCACCGGCTTATTGCACAAAAAATCAATTTCCGCGCCGCCCGCAACCGTTTTCCCCCGCTCCCCCGCAAGAGCCTCAAACACAGCCCGTTCAGGCTCCCCGCCCGGCTTCAATTCCTTGAAACACTTGTTACAAGCAACAACAAAAATACCGTCCAGATCATCGACCAGCGCAATTAACTCGTCCCTTTTCTTCAGCCGGAATTTAGTATAGTCTTCCAAGTCGAATTTTCCTCCTCGCGTGTCAGAAAAAAACCGGCAACCCGGCCATCAATACATCACAAAATTGCGTTTTTAAGCGGAAACTGCCGAAACGAAAGGCTTACGAACAACTTTAATAAACAAACCGGTTTCAAACGTACAAAAAACCTACCCGAATCCCCCCCTGTTTGTCAACGGCTATTCGCCTGTGGGCGAATAGCTCCGGAGTTTTCGCGCCGCGAAAACTCCACACATTTCCTGTTCAGACTAAAAGGGGGGCTGTTTCCTCACATTTTCTGGCGCATAGCCACGTTCCCCGTCCGCCCCCCTTACGCTCCAGCCGCTCCGCGTCTTGCGCTATCCCTGTGTGGGGAATGGGGAATTTGCTGTTCGCTGTCTGCGTGTGTTTCTTTCATGATCTGCGCGTGTTTGCGCGATCAGCTCTCGTCCAACAAAATCCCCGTTCCCTATTCCCCACTCCCCATAAAATAACCTACAATCTTACATTGAGGAGCGCGTGTGATGAAAAAGGCGGCATTTTTCTTGTTGTTATTGGCGGCGGCGGTGAACGCGACGTATGCGCTCAACGCAAATTCTAGGACACTGGAAACAAATAAAATTTTTTCCGCGCCAATACTGAATGTGGAAAACGCGGAACAGGCCGAAGGCAGCCAAGAGCGCTACAGAATAGTATCCGGTGAATTGACTGGAACGCCGCCTGGCGGTGAAAGCACGGCGCTTCCGGCAAACTTTGTGTTTATTGAAGGCGGGACATTCTTGATGGGGAGCAACAACGGCACGCGCTATGAAAAACCGCCGCATCAAGTAACAGTGAAAAGTTTCAGCATGAGCAAACATGAAGTGACACAGAAAGAATGGGTGGAAATAATGGGAAGTAACCCCAGTCATTTCAAGGGAGACAACCGCCCGGTAGAGATGGTGAGTTGGAATGACGTGATTGAGTATTGCAACAAGCGGAGTCTGAAAGAAGGCATGACTCCCGCGTACCAGAATTCAGGCGGAGTGATAGTGTGTGATTTCAACGCGAACGGATATAGATTGCCGACAGAAGCGGAATGGGAATACGCGGCAAAAGGCGGAAATAAAGATTCAATAACGCATGCATATTCAGGGAGCGACAACATAGAAACAGTTGCGTGGTATAAAGACAACAGTGATGACAGCACGCATGACGTGGGAACAAAACCGCCGAATAGTCTTGGCTTATATGACATGACTGGAAATGTCTGGGAATGGTGCTGGGATTTGTATGGGCGTTATTCAAGCGAATCACAGACTGATCCCGCAGGCGCGCCTTCGGGGTCTCGCCGCATACTGAGGGGCGGGAGCTGGATCAGTTCGTCTCAGTACATTCGTTCGGCAAGCCGGACTATCCTCACTCCGTCCGCCCGTCATAGCTATCTAGGTTTCCGTCTCGTTCGTTCGCTGGTTTAATCAAAGAGCAGAAAATAATGCGCCCATCTTTGCCCTTTATTATAATGAGTATCAGGCATTACTGTGTTACCTACAAGATTTTTTTGACAGCGATGAGAAATTCATCAGTCTTAATTTCCTCAGGAACGTATTCAAGAGCATAGATAGTATTTGTAACTGCTATAAGGCATAATTCTGAGGATCTAATTTTTTCTGGAACATATTTAAGCATCATTCCATCTTTTTTAACAGCAGAAAGACATATCAATGGGGTCTTACTAGATTCTGGAAGTTTTCGAAAATTCCAATTATTTTCTAATATTGATGCAAGCACCTCAAACTCAACAGTTTTAAATTCATCAGGAAAGAAATCCAGCGCGGTTTTACAATCTTTTAAAGCTAAAATGCAAAGTTCTAATGTTTTAAAATTGCTTGGAACATATTCAAGTGCTAAACCATATTTTTTAACAGCAGCACAACAAATACTCATAGTTTTTTGATTTTCTGGAATATATTTCAATGCATTAGCATTACTATTAACAGCAATTAAACACAATTCTTCTGTTTTCTGACTATCAGGGACATATTCAAGCGATAAACCATTACTTTTAAC
>QMCE01002145.1_pt1 | contig 12219 bp, 8 predicted proteins | sample 1821851 | NCBI WGS metagenome assembly QMCE01 (sample SAMN09453174, study PRJNA476694) | Termite gut metagenome, whole genome shotgun sequencing project. | isolation source: worker | host: Odontotermes sp. | place: South Africa:Pretoria | collected 2016-01-28
GGCGATGCGCGCGACCCTGGCGCCGGCGGCGTAAGCGTTCTTCAGGTCGACGATGGTGTCGAGGCCGGGCAGCAGCAGGCAGGCGATCTTCGCCTGGGCGACCTCTTGGGCCGCCGCTTCGATCAGCTCGATCGAGTCGACCGCGGAGAAGCCGTAGTTGAACGACGAGCCGCCCAGCCCGTCGCCGTGGGTCACCTCGATGACCTCGACGTTCGCCTGGTCGAGCGCCCGGGCGATGTCACGGACCTGCTGCTCGCTGAAGCGGTGGCGCATCGGGTGGGACCCGTCGCGCATCGTCGTGTCGGTGATGCGGACCTCGCGCTGGGTGCCGATGATGGCGCCGGAGCTGTCTTTCGTCACGGTTGCGGTCATTTCGTCTCCTCCCGTTGCGGAATGATTCGTCGTTCCGCGATCAGTTCGGCGACCTGGGCCGCCGCCGACGTGATGATGTCGAGGTTGCCCGCGTACTCGGGCAGATAGTCGCCGCGACCCGTGACTTGGAGGAAGACGGCGACGCGGGCCATGCCGTTCCAGATGTCTTTGGGCGCTTCGAATTGCGGTTCGGCCCGCAGCTGGTAGCCGGGCACGTAGCGTTGGACGAGCGCGACCGTGTCGTGGATGGACTGTCGGACTTCGTCCTGGAGAGCCGGGTCGTCGATCACGTCGGCCGGCACCGAGCAGAACACGGTGTCGCGCATCATCATGGGCGGCTCCGCCGGGTTGAGGATGATGATCGCCTTGCCCTTCTTGGCTCCGCCGACCTTTTCGATGGCGTCCGACGTGGTCTCGGTGAACTCGTCGATGTTGGCGCGAGTGCCCGGGCCGGCCGACTTGGACGCGAGAGAGGCGATGATCTCGGCGTAGTCGACGTCGACGACTCGGGAGACGGCGGCCACGATCGGGACGGTGGCCTGGCCGCCGCAGGTGACCATGTTGAGGTTCATCTGGTCGAGATTCGCCTCCAGGTTGACGGCCGGGACGCAGTAGGGGCCGACGGCCGCGGGCGTCAGGTCGATGGCGACGATGCCCCGCTCTTTGTAACGAGGGGCGTTCGCGAGGTGGGCCCGGGCGCTGGTCGCCTCGAACACGATGTCGGGCTGGACGTCTTGCGCGAACATCCAATCGACCCCGTCGGGGCTGGCGGCCAGCCCCATCTTGGCGGCCCGGGCGAGGCCGTCGGAGGCCGGGTCGACGCCGATCATGTAGCGCGCTTCAAGCGTGTCGGAGCGGCGCAACAGCTTGAACATGAGGTCCGTGCCGATGTTGCCCGATCCGACGATCGCGGCTATCGCTTTGGGTGACATGCCGTCGTAATCCTTTCTGTGAGAAGCCTTTGTTTCAGCCGAACACGGCTGTGACGCTGCCGAGGCCTTGGAACGAGGCTTCGACCACGGAACCGGCGCCGACCACTTGGGACGCCGTGATGGAACCCGGGATGACGACGTCGCCGGGGGAGAACGAGATGCCGCGTTCGCCCAGGGTGTTCGCCAACCACACCAGGGCGTTGAGGGGAGAGCCGAGGACGGCCGAGCCGGCGCCAGTCGCGATGACCGTCGAGTCGATCACGAGGTTGCAGCCGACGGTGGTCAGGTCGACGTCCCGCAGACTGGTCGGTTTCGAGCCGAGGACCACGCCGCCGGACGAGGCGTTGTCAGCGATGGTGTCCACGATGCCGATGCGCCAGTCGGCGATGCGCGAGTCGATCAGTTCCAGGGAGGGCACGACGAAGTCGACGGCGCGGATGGCTTCGGCGACGTTGACGCCGGGGCCGGAGAGCTCCGCTCCCATGACGAACGCGATCTCCGGCTCGACCTTCGGCTGCAAAAACGCCGAGGTGTCGATGGGGTTGCGTTCGAGGTAGAACATGCGGTCGGTCAGATGGCCGAAATCCGGTTGGTCGACGCCCAGTTGGTTTTGCATCGCCTTGGAGGTGAGGCCGACTTTGTAACCCTTGATGACCGCCCCGTCCGCTTGCCACGCGGCGATTTGCGCGAGCTGGATGTTGTAGGCGTCGTCGATCGTGAGAGCGGGATCGGTTTCGATGAGCGGGCTGATCGGTTTTTTGGTGTCGTAGGCCTCGAGCAGCGAGCGGGCGAATCCCGCGTGATCAACGGTCATGTCCTGTGTCCCTTCATTGGCGAACAGTGAGGCGCCGGATGGTTTTGCCCTCCGTGGCGTTGCGCGATAGATGGAAGCTTTCCGCTCCGGTCGGCGCGAAGCAAAGGCGATGTCCCGATGATCGAGACATGTGCCTGGGCAATATTGCGCATGCCGCTTCTCGGTGGGTGTGGTTATATGATCGCCCTCATGACCGAGAGCGATGTGGCGAGTGGTCGGAGCGGCGTCGGTCGTGCTTTGTCACTGCTGTCGGCGTTCGAGACGAATGATCGCGAATTATCTGCGGCCGAGTTGAGTCGGCGCACCGGCCTCCCGCGTTCGACCACGCACCGGCTGGCGTCCGAACTCGTCGAGCTCGGCCTTCTGGAACGGAAACCTGGCTCTGGCTATCGCCTGGGCATGCGCTTGTTCGAGCTGGGGCACATGGCGCTCTACGGACGCGGGCTGCGTGAGGTGGCCGCCCCGTTCCTGGCCGACCTGGCGAACGCGACGCACGAGACTGTCCACCTGGCCGTCTTGGACGACGTCGACGTTGTCTATCTCGACATCATCCGCCCGTCAGGAGCGCCCGAGATGCGGTCGCGGCCCGGTGGCAGGTTGCCGGCGTCCGCCACCGCCGTCGGGAAAGTGATCTTGGCCTATTCCCCAACCTCGCTCGTCGACAAGATCATTGATCGCGGGCTCGTCCGGCTCACCGCACACAGCATCACCGACGGCGATCAGTTGCGCGCCGAACTGGAGGAGATTCGCAACGCCGGGCTCGCCTACGACGACCAGGAGCAGGCCATCGGCACGGTGTGCTGTGCCGCCCCGATCTTCGGCCTGTCCAACGAGGTCGTCGGTTCGGTCTCCGTGTCGGGACGCCCGGGCGTGCTGCGTTTTGACCGCGTCCGCATGGCGATTCTGTCGACGGCGGCGAGCATTTCGCGATTCCAAACCCCGACGAGGAAATATGCGCCGCGACCGCCTCGCCCTGGGCGGTGACGTCGGTGCGGGCCGACGTTTACGGCAGCGGATAGCTGCGTCCGGCCACCCAGCGGTCGTAGGCCTCTTCGGTGACGCCACCGTGGGTGTTGATGTCGGCGTAGAAACGCCCCGCTTCGCGGATCGTACGGGTTTGGCTTTCGTAGTCGAGGGCGACAAGACCGAATCTTGGCTCTTCGCCTTCGGCCCATTCCCAGTTGTCGGTGAAACACCAGTGATAGAAACGTTCGACCGGCGCCCCGGCGCTGACGGCCGCTTTGATGTGGTCGTAGAGAAAGAGCGGGCGGAAAGAATCCGTTTTGTCTGGTGTGCCGTTCTCCGTGATGTAGATCGGTCCCGGGTAATTGCGGGCGACTTTGCGGACCAGGATCGTCATCCCCTCCGGGTAGATCTCCCAGCCGAGGTTGTTGACTGGCACGCCGTCGGCGACGCCGTCCGCCAGCCCGCGCACCGTGGACCGCGTGTAGTAGTTGATGCCTTGGAAGTCGTAGTAGCGGCCCGGCGTCACCCCTGCGGGTTGGCGGAAAGGCGGCTGGAAGCGCCCATAGCTCATGGCCCGCATGATGGCGTCCTGGAACAGATACTCGCCTGCGTGGGACGCCACCTGGTGGAGCGGGTTCCAGCGGTTGGCCGGTTGGAAGACGCGTAGATGGTTGGCCACGCCAACGCGGGCGGTCGGCTGGAGGCGGTGGATGAGTTGGTAGGCGCGGATGTGCGCCTCGGCGAGGTGCTGCATCACGGTGAGCGTCTCGCGCAGCGACTGGTGCCCCGGTGGCCACGAACCGTCCATGTAGCCCTTCGTGGCGTAGACGTTGGGCTCGTTGATCGTGATCCACTCGTCGACGAGCGGTCCCAGCGCCTCGACGACCGTGCGCACGTACCGTTCGAAAACCCCGACCGCGTGCCCGCCGGCGAACGCGCCGGTCTCCTCCAGCCAGCCGGGGTTGTTGAAGTGATGCAGGGTGACGAGAGGGGCGATGCCCGCCTCCCGCAGCAACGTCAGTTCGGTGGTGTAGTGCTCAAGCGCCTCGTCAGAGAACTCGCCGGGCGTCGGTTCAACACGCGCCCATTCCAGCCCCATGCGGTAGTGCTTGACCCCGAGTTGGCGGAGCAGGTCGATGTCGCTGGCGACGCGGTTCCAATGATCGGCGGCGCGCGCCGGCGTGGAGCCGTCGGCGATATGGCCGGGCACCGCGGCCCAACGATGCCAGTTGGTGTCGGCGTGGCCGCCTTCGATCTGAGTGGCGGCCGTTGAGACCCCCAACTCGCAGCCGTGCAGCGAGTAGGCGTGTGATCGTTCGTCGGTGTGGGCCATGGCTGTCCTCCTTGTGTTGGCCCATTGTGACTCGGCGGGCGCGCCGGAGCAACGGCGCTGCGGGACAGCTCATGTGCCTGGCGGCCGCGTGAGTGGGTTGCCGATCGAATCGCGTCCGTCGCGAGGGGACGGATCCGGCCGGTCCAGCGGCGTCCAGGGGGTGAGAGCGCTTCGCGGTCGTTTCGGTCTGTTTGCGTGACTGGCGGTTGTTGCGGATCAAAGACGGTAGGCTACAGGCACTGCGTTACTTGTGCGTCGGGCCGCTCCGCCGACGTTGACGAGGGCGCCGACGGCTCGACGGGCCGCCCCACAGTAAGTACTGGAGCTATTCAAGGAGAGCATACGTCACGATGACTAAGTTTGTGTACGAATTCAGTGAGGGCGACGCTTCGATGCGTAACCTACTCGGCGGCAAGGGTGCCGGTGTCGCCGAGATGACCCGGTTGGGCATGCCAGTGCCGCAGGGCTTCACCATCACGACCGAAGCCTGCACCCAGTACTACAACGACAATGAAGAGATCAGCGACGAGATCCGCGCTGAGATCATGGAACACGTCAAGAAGCTGGAAGCCCAGCAGGGCAAGAAGTTCGGCGACGCCGAGAGCCCGCTGCTCGTGTCCGTGCGTTCGGGTGCCCGGGCGTCCATGCCGGGCATGATGGACACCATCCTCAACCTGGGCATCAACGAGACCGTCGTCGAGACCCTGACGCGCAAGACGGGCAACGCCCGCTGGGCGTGGGACTCGTATCGTCGCTTCATCCAGATGTACTCCGACGTCGTCATGGAGGTCGGCAAGTCCTATTTCGAGAAGCTCATCGACGAGATGAAAGAGAAGCGGGGCGTCAAGCAAGACGTCGAGTTGACCGCTGACGATCTGCACGAGTTGGCCGAGCAGTTCAAGGTCGAGTATAAGAACAAGGTCGGGTCAGACTTCCCGACCGATCCGATTGATCAGTTGTTCGGCGCCATCAAGGCTGTGTTCCGTTCGTGGAACAACCCGCGCGCCATCTACTACCGCCGCATGAACGACATCCCGGGCGACTGGGGCACCGCCGTCAACGTGCAGTCCATGGTGTTCGGCAACCTGGGTGAGACCTCGGGCACCGGCGTCGCGTTCTCGCGCAACCCGTCGACGGGCGAAAAGGGCCTGTTCGGCGAGTACCTGATGAACGCCCAGGGCGAAGACGTCGTGGCCGGCGTGCGCACGCCCGTCCCGATTGATCACCTGAAGGAACAGAACCCCGGCGCGTACGAGCAGTTCACCAAGGTCGTCCAGTCGTTGGAGAGCCACTACCGCGACATGCAGGACATGGAGTTCACCATCGAGGATGGCAAGCTCTACATGCTGCAGACGCGTAACGGCAAGCGCACCGCCGCCGCCGCTTTCAAGATCGCGTGCGATCTCGTCGACGAGGGCATGATCAGCGAGAAGGAAGCCGTCCTTTCGATCGATCCGAAGCAGATCGACGCGTTGCTGCACCCGCAGTTCGACGCCGCCGAGCTGGCCGCCGCCAAGCCGATCGGCAAGGGCCTCCCGGCTTCTCCGGGTGCTGCTTGTGGCCAGGTCGTCTTCTCTGCGGAGGACGCCACGGAGTGGGCTTCCAAGAAGGGCGCTGACGTCATCCTGGTTCGTCTTGAGACGACGCCGGAAGACATCGAGGGCATGCACTACTCGCAAGGCATCTTGACGGCTCGTGGCGGCATGACGTCGCACGCGGCGGTTGTCGCTCGTGGCATGGGCACGTGCTGCGTGTCCGGTCTCGGTGAGATCGTTTTCGGCGCCGACGGCAAGTCGTTCGAGTTGGGTGGCAACACCTACCACGAGGGTGACTGGATCTCGCTCGACGGCTCTACTGGCAACGTGTACGGCCAGTCGATCAAGACGGTTCCGGCGGAGATCGGTGGCTACTTCGGTCGTGTCATGGGCTGGGCTGACCAGTACCGCACGATGAAGGTTCGCACCAACGCTGACACGCCGCACGACGCGGCGCAGGCCGTCGAGTTCGGTGCCGAGGGCATTGGCCTGACGCGGACCGAGCACATGTTCTTCGAGCCTGATCGCATCGCGGCCATCCGCGAGATGATCGTGTCCGAGACGGTCGAGCAGCGCAAGACGGCGCTCGCGAAGCTGCTGCCGATGCAGCAGGGCGATTTCGAGGGCATCTACGAGGCGATGCAGGGCATGCCGGTGACGATCCGTCTGCTCGACCCGCCGCTGCACGAGTTCCTGCCGACCGATCCGGAGGACATCAAGGCGCTCGCCGCCGAGATGGGCATCACGGTCGAGCGGCTGAACGAGATCATCGTCTCGCTGCACGAGTTCAACCCGATGATGGGCCACCGCGGCTGCCGTCTCGACGTCACTTACCCGGAGATCGGTGAGATGCAGACGCAGGCCATCATCCAGGCCGCAATCGCTGTGCAGAAGCGCCATCCTGAGTGGACGATCGTCCCGGAGATCATGGTGCCGCTCGTTGGCGAGGTCAAGGAGTTGGCCTACGTCAAGAGCATCATCACCGCGACGGCCGACAAGATCATCGCTGAGTCGGGCATTGAACTGAAGTACCTGGTTGGCACGATGATCGAGATCCCGCGTGCGGCTATCACGGCCGACGAGATCGCGACTGAGGCCGAGTTCTTCAGCTTCGGCACCAACGACCTGACGCAGATGACCTTCGGTTTCAGCCGTGACGACGCGGGCAAGTTCCTCGATTCGTACTACGACAAGAAGATCTACGAGAACGATCCGTTCGCCAAGCTCGACCAGGTTGGCGTCGGCAAGCTCATGAAGATCGCCTCGCAGGCCGGTCGCGCGACCCGTCCAGACATCCACCTGGGCATCTGCGGCGAGCACGGCGGCGATCCGTCGTCCGTCGAGTTCTGCTACAACATCGGTCTCGACTACGTGTCCTGCTCGCCGTTCCGCGTCCCGGTGGCGCGCCTCGCGGCCGCGCAGGCCGCGTTGAAGGCTGAGAAGTGAGCAACCACAACGAAACAATGACAATGAGCTAGCTCGCTAGCGCTGTTGAGGGCCCGGAGGAAACTCCGGGCCCTCAACAATTGGGGCACCATCGCCCGATTGAGCCTTGTGGCGCGGGGTTTCGACGCTGTTCGCGCGATCGTCGCCGGTGCTAGAATCCCGCAATTGGGAACGGGGTTGGCGGCAGCAAGACAAGGGCCTCATTCTCCCGAAAGAGCGCAATGGGCGTCGCGCCTCATTCGTCAATGGTGAGCAGAAGCAGTGAGGAATCATGCGAAAGATACGAAAGCTTTTCGTCGGCCTCTTGTCATTGGTTTTAGCGGTCGGGATGACCGCCTGTGCGTCGCCGGCGTCCGCTGCACCCGACGCGCCTGACGCGCCACTCCACTTTCGCGCGGATGGCAGCTTCCGGGTGATGACGATCTCCGATATCCAGGACGGCGCCGATGTGTCGCCGGCCGCCATCACGTTGATGTCGCTGGCGCTGGACGCCGAAAAGCCCGACATGGTCGTGCTGCTCGGTGACAACATATTCGATTGGTCGATGTCGTTGTTGGTCAGCGCTGACAACGTCAAAAAGAGCATCGACACATTCATGGCTCCGATCATCGAACGGCACGTGCCCTTCGCCGTGGTGTTTGGCAATCACGACCAGACGGTGCCGTTCGACAAGGAAGCGCAGTGGAATTACTTCCAGACGCTTCCCGGGGCGCTGGGCACCATGAACAAGATCGGTGACCGGATCGGCAACTACAACCTCGTCGTGAACAACACGGACGGCAAGCCCGTGCTCAACCTCTGGTTCTTCGACTCCGGCGGGTCGACGTTCTCGGCGGTGGGCACGCAGATGGAACCCGAGCAGCTCCAGTGGTACACGCAGGCCAGCAACAAGCTCACCGCTGACAACGGCGGTTCGCCACTGCCCGCCGTGGCGTTCCAACATATTCCGGTGCCGCAGATGTATGACATGCTGACGCCCGTCGCCCAAGGCACGCCGGATGCCGTCCAGGGGAGCGGCACCCATGCTGGCACCTACTACGTGGCCAATCCGGACATGGTGTCCGACGGCACCGTCGGCGAGGGGCCGTGCGTGCTGGAGGACGAAAAGGCCGAGTTCGACACCTGGCGGGCGCAGGGCGACATCATGGCGGCCGTGTTTGCGCATGACCATGACAACGACTTCCGCGGCACAGTGTCTGGCATCGATTTGATGTACGACTCCAGCGTCGGTTTCTACTCGTATGGCCGGGGCTATGACCACGGCGTGCGCGTCTTCGACTTCCAGCAGGACGCGGTGAAGGACTATCAGACCCATATGGTCTATTGGAAAGACCTCACCGATCAACAACTGTCGGAGACGGAACTCTACGACGGCACCTTCGTCCATTCTGATCAAGTCATCTATATCGTCATCGCATGTGTCCTCGCCGCCGTCATCATCGCGGTTGTTTTGATCGTGGTCATTCGTCACGTTCGCCGTCGCCGGGCGAGGCGGCGCGCGCCGGTTGGCACATCAACGGATGCGTCCTGACGACGCCTCAACGTGAGGGTTTGGAAGAAAGGTGAGACGAGATGCTCTTCGGTGATTGGTCCTTCATGGGGGCGGCTGACATCGCGCGGGCGGCGGTGCGCAGCACCGACAATTTCAACTGGACGTTCATCGCGCTGCTCGCCGTCGTCGTCTATATCTATGCCAGCGAATTCAAGAGGAAGAACTATGGCGACATCGTGGCCGGGCTGGCTCTCTATTCGGTCCACTGGCTGTATGAGATCGTCAACGCGATCATCCAGGCCGCCACGGGTTATGCATTGTGGACCGTATCGCCGCAGAGCACGAGCTACATCCTGCTGATCGGCGTGAGCTGGGAACTGTCGATGATGTTCGCCATCGCTGGCCTCGCCACCCACAAGCTGCTGCCGAAAGACCCGAAGAAGAAGATCCTGGGCATCAACAACCGGGTGCTTTTCGCCATCGGCAACGCGGCTGTCTTCTCCTTGATCGAGATCTTCCTGGCCTCGACGCCGGCTTTCATCTGGGTGTACCCCTGGTGGGGTGCGATCCCGGTTTTCATCACCACCTACATCCCCTTCTTCCTGGCCGCTTTCTTGGTGCCTGACGCCAAGCCGAGGACTCAGAAGATCTTCGTCGGCGGCGTCTTTGGGCTCGACGCGGTGCTGCTGTGCATCCTGATCCCGCTCGGACTCATCTGACCGGACAGAGTCGCTGGGCGGCCGCTACGAGTCGTTGTCTGATCTGCTGAGCGGTCTGTCGTCGGCCGTGCGCCTTCTGACGATTGCGGGAGGCTGGATGTACGGTGGCCTTCAGATCGAGCGGGGCGGAAGGGTTGCGATGGACCGGCGGCAGTTTTTGTTGGGGGCGTTCGCCTTCGTGGCGCTGGCCGGGTGCTCCCGGCAGGAGCCGCCGCTCGTTGAGAAGTCCGTCCGCCCGTCGCCGACAGCCACAACACCTACCCCTCAGGCCATGGCGGTCGCGGCGGGGACGACGCCAGCGGAAAGCCTGCTGGGAGCGCTCTTGGAGCAGGCGTTGACCGCCCGCGGCTTCGCTGGCCAGCCGATTCCGCTGCCGTCGGGCGGCGCGTACGGGCTCAGCGAGGCCATCAAGGCGGGTGCCATGGCTTTCTCAGTCGGCTTCGCGTGGACGTTGTTGAGCCCCGTCCTGACTAACAGCGAACCTCCCGACCCCGGCGACTATGTGCCCACGTTGGCGAGCAAACTGCAACCCGACGGGGTGGCGCTGCTCCAAGACAGTCCCGCTGACGGCAGTCTCGTCTGGGCGGTGGCGCCCAAGGCCTCGACCGCCAGCCTGAACGACCTGGCCAGATGGAAGAAGGGGAAGAAAGTCAGCGTCCCTTCCTTCGCCGTCAGCCGCCCGGACGGTGTCCCCGGGCTCGCGGTGGCCTACGGCGCGACGTTGACGGTGGTCAAAGACGACGACCCCGCTGCGCGTCGCCGCGCGCTGCTCGCTGGCGACGTGGCGCTGGCGGCCTTCCGGGCGTGCGACGCCGCCGAGATCGCTGGGCTGAAGCGGCTGGACGACCCGCTCGGCATCACGTTGCCCGACCCGATGATTGTGTTGTTCGATGATCGGGTCACCGATGCCGAGCCCTCAGCGGTGCTCGCGGTGACCGACACTTTGACCGCGTTGGGCGACGCTCAACTCGCCTCGCTGGAGAAACAGGTGGCACAGGGCGTCAGCCCGGCACAGGTCGCGGCGGACTGGATCGCGAGCCATTTGCCGCCCGCCTAGCCGAGAGCCCCGGTTTCGGCTGTTCCTGCCTGGCGGGACGGACGGCGGTGCTTGTGACGGCAGACCGGACACGGGCTGTCTGGCACCCAGGTGACCGGTCTTGCGTCACGCGGCTGACGGCTGCGGCGGGATGAGTGGCAGGCGGATGGTGACGCAGGTGTAGCCGGGGCGCGATTCAAGCGCGACGTCGCCGCCGTGAGCGGTGACCACGGCCTGAACGATCGCCAGCCCGAGGCCGGTGCTCGACGTGCCGACGCGCCGGACGCGGCTCGAATCCGTCGACGACCGTGATGACGGCCTGGCCGTTGTCGCGTCTCAGCGAGGTGACGACCGTCGTCCCCGGCGGCGTGTGGGTGCGGGCGTTGGCCAGCAGGTTGGCGATCACCTGTTGGAGGCGGGCCGAGTCGGCCATGACCGTGATCTCGTCGGACGGCACGTCGAGGCGCCAGTGGTCGTCGGGGCTGGCGGCGCGCGCGTCGTCGACGGTGTTGACGACGAGTTCGACGAGGTCGGTGGGGCGCAGGTCCAAGGTCGGTTCGGAGTCGAGCCGGGCGAGCAGCAGCATGTCTTCGACGAGCACCGACATCCGTCCCGATTCCGCCTCGATCCGGTCGAGCGCGTGTGACGTGTCGGCGGGCAGATCGTCGCGGTTGCGCCTCGTCAGCTCGGCGTAGCCCCGGATGGACGCGAGCGGGTTGCGTAACTCGTGGGAGGCGTCGGCGACGAATTGCCGCACCTTCATCTCGCTACGGTGCCGCGCGGCCAGCGCGCCTTCCACGTTGTCGAGCATGTGGTTGAAAGCGAGGCCCACCTGGCCGACCTCGCTGGCCGGGTCGGTGTCGGCGGCGGACACGCGCACGGGGACGCTGCCCTCGCCGCGGTCGAGCGGCAGCCTGGAGACGTCGTTGGCCGCCGTCGCCAAGCGGTTGAGCGGGCGCAGCGAATGTGTGACGATGGCCCGCGCGCTCAAGTACGAGCCGGCGATGGCGACGAGCAGCAGCAAGATGGTGACGGTGAGCTGCCCGCTCATGGGGCGCGTCACGATCGTCATCGGCAGACCGACGACGGTCAGCGTGGCCGGTTGCCCACCGGCGGCCACCTGGCGGGCGGCCACCCGGTATCTGCCCAAGCCGGCGATGTCGACGGTGATCGGCGCGGTGTTCGGCGGAATGCTCGTCAGCATCGAGAGCGTCAGGCGTGGCAAGGCGACGGGCGCCCGCACGAGAGCGGTGGAACCCTGCTGGTCGATGCGGATGAGTCCGGAGGCGGCGAGGTCGTCGGTTTGCGTGGTCGTGCCGTTGCCGGGCGTGGCCGCGTATTGGGGGGAACGCGACAGCGCCGCCATGACCTGGTTGTCGAGCGCGTTCGTGAGGATGTGTTGGTTGGAGACGATGTACAGGCCGGAGAGCAGAATCGTGACGGCGGCGACCAACAGCGTCGTCTGCCAGACAAGGCGATGGCTGAGCGTGCCGCGTCCGTGCCCGGGGAGAGGAGGCGCCGCCGGCACGGGCGGCGCAGGAGTGGCCGAGCCGGCGGCGGGCGGCATCATTCTG
>QMCE01008275.1_pt1 | contig 12219 bp, 12 predicted proteins | sample 1821851 | NCBI WGS metagenome assembly QMCE01 (sample SAMN09453174, study PRJNA476694) | Termite gut metagenome, whole genome shotgun sequencing project. | isolation source: worker | host: Odontotermes sp. | place: South Africa:Pretoria | collected 2016-01-28
GCGGCAAGCCTTGCGGAATACAATAACAAACTGGTTCTTGCCGCAAGCGAAAAGATACCCCGCGGCGTTACCGGCATCATGGCGAATAAACTTATCAATCTGTTTAAGGTTCCCGCGCTCGTAATCACCATGAGTGAAGACACTATCGTTGGGTCGCTGCGTTCCGCCCGCGGCTACGATCTTCGGGGGCTCCTTGAACAATGCGCCGATCTTTTCATTGATTGGGGCGGACACAATTTTGCCGCCGGCTTCAGCATGAAGAAATCCAACTGGGACGCTTTTCTTGCGCGGCTCAAAACAGCGGTTCACACCATCGAACTGGAAAATACCGATGAAGAAAGCATCATCATCGACGCGGAACTTCCTCATTCCTACATGACCCCCGAAATATTTAATCTCATTGACCGCTTTGAACCTTACGGAGAACACAATGATCCCCTCACGTTTATGGCGCGCGGCCTTAAAGTAAAGGACATTAATTTGATGGGAAAAACCGAAGCAATTCACGTAAAGATGACGCTCGACGCGGGGAAGCACACATGGCCGGCCGTCTATTGGCAGGCGGCTGAAAAAGTAAAAAAGGATTTTGATTTACACGATACGGTGGATTTGGTGTTCCGCCTTAACCGGAACTGGTTTAATCAAATAATCGTGACTGATTTACGGAGATCAGAATGAACCGTGTAACGCGTTTGATTGTTTCTGTGCTGATCTTCTGTTTTGTCATAAGCGGAATTTCCGCTCAGCAAAGAAGCGTTGCGGCTGTTTTTCCCGAAAACGCGCAGCTTGGAACGCCGCTGACCATTGCCGTATCCGCTCCCTCGCCGGATAATTTGACCGCATCGCTTGTGGCCATAAACGGAGAACGAATCGGCGCGGTGTCGCGTTTTTTTACCCTATCGCCTGAAAATCCTTCAATACAGGTGTCGATAACCGCGGTCCCGTCAACAGCCGTTCCGGGAGCGGCCCGCATCGTTGTAAAAAACAATTCGCAGGAAATAGCGAGGCTTCCCCTCAATATTGAAGCGCGGAGTTTTGTTTCCGAAGAAATCCCGCTTAATGAAAGTAATACCGCTATCCGAACCGAACCTGATCCTCAAAAGGACAGAGAATCGCAAATTCTCTGGCAGATTTTATCGGCTGCCGGAAAAGAGATGTATTCCACCGATGCCGCGTTTATACTCCCGGTTGAATCGACGCGGAGAACCAGTTTTTACGGCGACCGCCGCGTATATCTGTATTCCACCGGCAGAAGGGATACGTCGATTCACGCGGGCGTGGAGTGGATTTTGGCGTTCCCATAGGCACTCCGGTAAAAGCGTCCGCGTCAGGGAAAGTGGTGTTGGCTTCTCCCAGGATTGTCACGGGAAATTCCATCGTTATAGAACATTTTCCCGGCGTCTATTCTCTTTATTATCACTTGGACGAAATCCATGTTACAGAAGGTGTCATGGTTACTATCGGCGATATGATAGGTCTTTCAGGCAGCACCGGACTTTCCACAGGACCCCATTTGCACTGGGAAATCCGCGCCGCAACGGAAAACGCCGATCCCGACGCTTTTTTGGCACGGAACCTGCTTGACAAAGATGCAATCATCAGTAAAATGAGTAGTCTATTAGCGGAATGAGCCCGCGCCAGGGATAGAAGCGGAAAGACCGGAGCGTTTGTAAATGCAAACGTGAGGACTTGGAGCGGATAGCCCGGTCCTGCCATCGGCAGGAGGCGCCCATATATTTTAGAATTTTTATCCGGCCGGAAGGGAGGTGATTCAGTTGGCACATATCATTGTAGATGATAACGAAATGCTTGAAAAAGCAATTAAGCGTTTTAAACGCATGGTTGAAAAAGAAGGCATTATTCGGGAGTATAAGAAGCGGGAATATTATGAAAAACCTTCCACCATTCTTAACCGGAAGAAAAAGGCCATTGCCCGGAAACTTATGAAGAAGAACCGGAAGGGCAAGTCCGAATATTGATTTTGTATTGCCAAAGCCGCCTGTAACAGGGCGGTTTTTTGTGTAATCAACAATCGCCGCAGAGCCTCGTACGCGAAAGCGTGCAGAAGGTATTAAACCCTCAACACGAATAAAATTTGCGTTATCTGTTAGTGGATGTAGGATTGTTTTGTGTGGATGATGAATTTTTGGGGTAATATGGTCAAGAAAATTTCTTTATGCTGTTTTGTTTTCTTATTTTTTTTTTGTTTTGTTATGCAGATAACAGCAGATTCTGATTTTCAACTTGATGAAAGATATTTTGATAATGGAAGTCATAATGGAAACCATACAATAATTTTTTTTAGTCAGAATTTATCTACCGCAGATGAAATCAAGGAATTTCTACTCAGAGGTTTTGAACAAGTTCATATAATTGCAGCTAAAAACGATAATTTAATAGTGCTATTTGTTAATGAGAAAATGGAAATGACTTTATTTTTTTCTGAAAGGACTTATTATGAAAGTTTTCTTGATGGTGGTATTTCAGAAGATGAATTCATTGAGTATGTATCAACTCAATATCGCATCGAATAATGAGGAATTAATCAATTTATGAATTATCTGATTGATACGCATATCTTGGTTATAGTCATTTCTGAAATCAAGCAAGTTATCAAAAAAAGTTGTGTCAATTTTTATGGATGAAAACAATGATATTTACTACAATCCAATCAGTTTCTGGGAAATATCTATAAAGTACGGTCTGAAAAGATTATCTCTTCATGGCAGGACACCGAACGATTTTTGAAAGATTGAAGGTAACATATTGATGAGAAATTATTTACCGATAAGCATATTTAAGAACCCAATAAGGTGATGTGTGCAAATGAAAAATATCAAACCTTTACATGTTATAAGTATCGCGTTTTTCTGCATCGTTTGTTTTTCCTGCCGGACATCTCCGGTCAGCCGGGAATATGACCTATTCCCTAAAACATCTGAAACCCTCGAACTGTACGCTCCTGTCTGGGGACACTTCGCCGCCGGGATCGGGATAGAATATACCGAAGGAATCATAAAAACGCCTGAAATGGAATTCATGGGATTAAAGATCGATTTACGTAACCCGGCAATAGAAATTGTTGTAAACGACCCTAGTTCAAAGATGGGGATCATTCCCAGTATCAAAACGACTGCCTTTGCGGAAACATATCGTTGTGATGCGGCAATCAACGCAAATCCTTTTAATACATCCAGCGCCAATGAAGGGCTTCCTTTAACCGTCGTGGGAATCACGATTTCAAAAGGAACGCTCATTTCAGAACCTAATCCCAATTATGCGGCTTTAGTGTTTTATAAGAACGGGAACCCGGAAATACTTTGGCAAAAAGATTTAGATTCTTTAGATGAGATAGAACACGCGGTGGGCGGTTTTTTTGTCATTCTTAAAGACGGACTGTTCCAGGATGATGTTTCAGATTTCCGGAAAAGTGTCCGGCATCCCAGAAGCGCGGCCGGCCTTTCGCCTGACGGAAGATTCCTCTATCTTCTTGTCATTAACGGAAGGATTCCGTCAAGCGTTGGCGCAACTGAAAAAGAAACGGCGCAAATACTAAAAATATTCGGCGCCCAGGATGCCTTAATTTTTGACGGCGGCGGTTCAAGCTGCCTCGCCCTGAAGTATCCTGACGGAAAGGTTCGGGCGGCAAACACCCCGGTTCACCTGGGAATTTCAAACTACGAAAGAGCTGTGGCAGCGTGCCTCGGAATCAGAATCAATCCGTAATATAATACGGCCTAATCCTTGAATAATTCCTTAATTTCGTTTTTGTATATTTCTGTAATGGCATGACGTTTCAGCTCCATTTTGGGGGAAAGTTCTATCCCCGGTTCAAAAGGCTTTGCGATCAATTTGACTTTGAAAATCCTTTCAAAGGGCTTGAAGCCGGTATGAGGATTAATCAAATCGGAAATTTCGTTATATACAACTTCAACAATTTCCGGCTGCTGCAAGAGCAGTTCGTAGCCCATGTTGGGAATATTGTTTTCTTCCGCAAAGGCAGTGACCAAGTCCTTGTTGGGAACCGCAAGAACCGCGAGGAATTTCTCATCCTGGCCAACTACCATAGCATGAATCACCCATTCGCTTTCGCGGATTTTTTGTTCAATAGGCGTGGGCTCCACATTTTCCCCGCCTCTCAGAACGATGGTGTCTTTTACGCGTCCGGTAATTTTAAGTTCATTATCGTGGGTCATCATGCCTAAATCACCGGTATTGATCCATCCATCCGGAGAGATAATCGCCGCGGTAAGTTCCGGCTTTTTATAATAACCCTTCATCACCTGGCGTCCGCGCGCATATACAATGCCCTGTTTCCCCGGAGGAAGAACCGTGCCGTGTTCATCAACAATTTTTGCTTCGGCGCCTTCGAGCATCTGACCCACTGTGCCGGGTCTGGGTTTCTTATAACGCCTGGCGGAAAGGACAGGAGATGTTTCCGTGAGGCCGTAACCTTCCTGAAGCTGAAGCCCGATGGCATTGTAGAAACGGTCAACCTTTGGCGGAAGCGCACCGCCTCCGGAAATACCAGCCCTGAACCTTCCTCCGATCTTTTGCTTTATTTTATTGAAAACCAGAATATTGCCCAGACCTTTCAGAGGACTAAGCAACAGCCAGGGAATAAAACCCAGAAGCGTATCAAGCGGCCTGATCCTTCCATGAAAATTCGGCAATAAACCAAAAGTCAAATTCTTAAAGTACTTGTGAGCGGAACCGATCTCGATAAAAAACGAAAAAATCTTTCTCGTGGTAATTCCCGATTGTTTTATGCTTCGGTAAACTCCGTCCATGATGGCTTCCCAGATGCGGGGAACCGCTACCATCCACTGGGGTTTTACAGCCTGAAAATCCCCCAAAAGAATCGACGCTACCGGTTTTGAATAAGCGATGCCGCTGTTAAAGTATGGCGCTACATATTCGATAGTACGCTCAAATGTGTGCCACACAGGAAGTACCGAAAGCCATGTATCTCCCGGCTGAACCGGAAGAACAAGCCCAAGCGGAGGAACCTGACAAAGCATATTACCGTGACTGATCATAACGCCTTTGGGTTCTCCGGTGGTTCCTGATGTAAAAATGATGGTAGCAAGATCATCCCATTGACCTTTGTCTATTTCGGCATCAATTTCGCCGGGATTCGCCGAACGGCGTTTCTTCCCCATTTCGATAATTTCAGGATAATGATACAGAGTGATTCCGGCATTTTTTGCCTGCGCAAGTGTTTCATCCGACACCTTGTCAAATGTAATCAGTATCTTTAGTAAAGGCATCTCATCAATTTTGGATAAAATCTTTTCAACCTGTTTTTCATTTTCCGCAAAAGAAACCGCGCATTCGGAAAAACTTAAAATATACGTAATTTCGTTGATCGTAGCGTCGCAGCCCCGCGGAACATCCGCCGCGCCGATAGATAAAATCCCGATATCGGTTACAAACCATTCCTGTCGGTTATCCGAAATAATTCCGATATGATCCTGACGTTTTACGCCCAGTTCCAAAAGACCAGCCGCAATATTCTTAATCTCATCATGAAAGGCCCGGAAAGTTTTTCCCCGGAAAACACCCGAATCATCTTTTGAGTATTGGGCAATCAGATCGGGAGTCTGTTCCGCTCTCGCTCTAACCATAAGAGGTATCGTCTGTTCCATAATATTAATCCTTTAAATATCAGCAATTCCTGGTTGAGGTGCGGAAAATGATAACCCACACCTGTTATAATGATATTATGGTAAAATGCTTCATTTTGTCAATATAACAAAAATTGTAATAATGTCATATTTAATTTACCATAATAAAGTCATGCTATAATGAAGAACGAAAAAATTTTCTGGAGGTTTTCATGTCTGAATATGGGTTCAATATGTTAGCAAAATATAATCAGTTAACTAATAATTTGATGAATAATATAATACAAGGAATGGCAGAAGAAGATTGGGATAAAAAATTTAATGGATTTTTTACATCAATACATGAATTATGTTCTCATATATACATTGGTGATTTTAATTGGTTAAAACGGTTTAAGTTACTGAGGAATTTTGACACGCTTAATAAGAATATATTTGAAAAAAATTATATTTTTTCCGAAGTAATATTTAAAAATATTAGTGAATATATAACCATGAGGAAAGAGCTGGATGACATTATCATTGAATTTATACATGAACTCAAAGAGGATGATTTAGATAAAAATCTTAAATTTACTGATTCAAAAGGTTTGAAAATTGAAAGAAGAATGGAAGCATTAATAATGCATGTATTTAATCATCAGACACATCATCGGGGAATGATTTCAATCTATATGGAAATGCTGGGAATAGCGAATAGTTTCACCGACAGTATGTATAAAATGAAAATATGAGCCTGTCATAAAAATCGGGAAGATTGCTCTCCCCGATTTCTCAATTACTTCTTCTGCCCGTAATACGCATTGGCTCCGTGCTTCCGGTTCCAGTGCTTCTGGATGATGTAATCAGGAAGCGGCTGCTGGTTAGGATTCAGCAAAAGCGTAATATGCGCCATTTTGCAGACTTCTTCCAAAACCGCTCCATGATACACCGATTGGGCGGCGTCTTTTCCCCAGGTAAAGGGCCCGTGTCCCGCAACAAGAACCATCGGCATGTGTAAAGGATTTTTATTCTGCCGCCGGAAAGTATCTACGATGAGATTGCCGGTTTCAAGCTCATAGTTGTTTTTCACCGCTTCTTCGCTCATGTATTCCGTACAGAGAATTTCTTCCGCGCCATGATCGGCATGGGTTGTACCAAACACAGGCACAGACATCTTCGCCTGTGCAAATGCTACCGCATAAGGTGAATGCGTATGCGTAATACCGCGGATACTTACATCGCCGCCGCCTGCCAAACGGACAAACTCACGGTAAAGTACTCGGTGCGTTTCAGTATCGGAAGACGGACTAAAACTTCCGGCAGCCTTTTTCCCGTCAAGATCAACAACCACCATAGATTCCGGGGCGCAAAAACCCCCTGGCTTGGACTAAATGCCGAAACGTTCCCCCAAGTATAAATCGCTAACTGACGGCGGGGAATCTCCATGTTCGCTTCAAAGGCTTCTTCTTGCAGACTTTTATATACATCCATAACAGCCTCAGATTTTGGAATTCCAATAAGCCTCGCCCCAGCGGAGTTCGTTCCGTAAACATTCCGGATTGGTGTCCTTTCCAATGAAGACATATTCTATATCCATCATTTCCGCCCAGTCTTTGAAATATTCACTGGTAAGCTGGGTTGAATACACCGCGTGATGTGTACCGCCTGAAAGAATCCAAGATTCCGCGGCTCCCGCAAGGCTGGGATAAGGCTTCCAGAGGGCGCGCGCTACAGGCAGTTTCGGCATATCCTGTTCAATCTTGATGGTTTCAATTTCATTGATGATCATGCGGAAACGGTTTCCCATATCGATTATTGTAGCAAGCACTGCCGGTCCGGATGCCGCGTTAAAAACCAAGCGGGCGGGAGCCGCTTTACCGCCGATCCCCAAAGGATGTACTTCGATACGCGGTTTTGCTTCTGCGATTGACGGACAAACTTCCAGCATATGAGCGCCGAGAGCCGCTTCTTTTCCGGGAGCAAAATGATAGGTATAGTCTTCCATAAAAGATGTTCCGCCGGAAAGACCGGAAGCCATGAGCTTTGCGCTGTGAAGAAGCATCGATTGTTTCCAGTCGCCTTCACCGCCGAATCCGTAACCTTGTTCCATAAGACGCTGTGACGCAAAGCCCGGAAGCTGAGGAAGCCCGTGAAGATCCTGGAAGGTGTCGGTATATGCGCCCGCATGTTCGGCTTCAAGGAAGCGCCTCATCGCAATTTCCATCCTCACCTGTTCCACAAGTGAATGCCGGAATTCTCCGCCCTTTTGTACATTCGGAGCAAACTCATATTTATCTGAAAATTCCTGAATCAGCTTTTCAGCTTCGTTATCACTTACATCATTGTAACACGCGGCTAAATCCCCGATTCCCCAGGTATTTATCTGCCAGCCGAACTTTCTTTGCGCTTCAACTTTATCGCCTTCGGTAACCGCCACATCACGCATATTATCACCGAAACGTACTACAACAGAATTCATTCCCTCAAGACGAGCCGCGGCAACACGCATCCACACGCCCATTCTCCGGCGCACATCTTCATCCTGCCAAAAGCCTGCTACAATTTTACGATTGATCCGCATTCGGGCATAGATATGTCCATGCTCCCGGTCGCCGTGCGCCGCCTGGTTCAAGTTCATGAAATCCATGTCGATACTGTCCCAAGGAATGTCGCGGTTAAACTGCGTGTGAAGATGCAGAATCGGTTTATGATTTATCGCGAGTCCCTGTATCCACATTTTTGACGGCGAGAATGTATGCATCCAAGTGATGATCCCCGCGCAGTTTTCGGCGGCATTCGCCTCCGCAAAAAGCTTCCGAATCGTCTGAGGATTAATCGCTATCGGCTTTAACACGAGAGTTCCGGGAAGCAGAGCATCCTTTGCAAATTCGGCAGCCATAACTTTTGCGTTGGCTTCAACCTGTTTCAGTGTTTCTTCTCCGTAAAGATCCTGACTTCCTACGATGAACCAAAATTCATATTTCTTAAGATCAAACATAAAGACCCCTTTCAGCCATAAGGCCGGATAAATAATGTATCATTACAAAAGTAATGTTTACTTAATATGTTCTACTGCCGCCTGTTCAACCGCCAAGCCTGCAATATATCGTTTCATGAACGCTTCAAACCCGGCGGCATCTCTGCCATTAGGTTCAATCTTGGTACCGCTGTTTCCCGCAAACACTTTCTGGCTAAGATAGTTTTCCAGAGTTTCGCCGTTTCCTTTCCGGACCATATACGCCGCCAAAGCCGCGATACCCCAGGCCCCGCCTTCCGCGGCGGAATCCATAACCGCCACAGGAACATTCAGCGCCGACGCCATGAGCCGCTGCCCGACTTCTTTTGTTTTGAATAAACCGCCGTGCCCCAGCAGCTGGTCAAGATTTACCTGTTCTTTTTTAATCAGTATGTCCATCCCGATCTTCAACGTCGCCATAGCAGAGAACAGAAGGTTCCGCATAAAGTTTGCCAAGGTGAAACGGCTGTCAGGATTCCGCAGGAAAAGCGGACGGCCTTCGGCAAGGCCTGTAACAGGTTCTCCGCCGTAGTAATTGTAGGATAAAAGTCCTCCGCAGTCGGCATCACCTTTGAGCGCAATATCATACAAAGCATCGTAGAGTGCGCTTTTCTTTATCCCGCCGCCGGATAACCCGATTATTTCCTGAAACAGTTTTACCCAGGCATCTAAATCAGAGGTGCAGTTGTTGCAGTGGGCCATCGCAACGGGCTTGCCTGCCGGAGTCGTAACCATATCGATTTCCGGATACACTTTGGAAAGATTTTTTTCCAATACGACCATAGCAAAGATCGATGTCCCCGCGGAAACATTTCCGGTTCTTTCCATGATGCTGTTGGTTGCAACCATGCCGGTTCCCGCGTCTCCTTCCGGCGGACAAAGCGGAACTCCCGCGTCAAGAGTTCCGCCGGCACCATCCGCTGAATCGAGAAACGCAATGCTGTCGGAAAGAAGGTTTCCGGCATCTTCACCCGCATTCAAAACTTTGGGAAAAATATCTTCAAGTTTCCAGGAAATGTTTTTGCTCTGTAAGAGCTTGTTGAATTTTTCTATCATGACAGAATCGTAATTCATAATGCTGCTGTCGATGGGAAACATTCCCGAAGCATCGCCGATACCTATTACCTTTTTGCCCGTCAACTTCCAATGCACGTACCCTGATAATGTAGTGATAAACGCAATATCCTTTACATGAGCTTCATTGTTCAGAATAGCCTGATACAAATGTGCGATACTCCAACGCTGCGGAATATTAAAGTTAAATAAATCCGTCAATTCAACTGCCGCGGCTTCTGTGGTGGTATTCCGCCAAGTACGGAAAGGAACAAGGAGCTTATCGTTTTCATCGAACGCAAGATAACCGTGCATCATCGCGGAAATCCCGATGGCATCAACTTTTTTGAGCGGCTTGCCGTAATTGGCAAGCATGTCCTTTTTTAAAGCCTCAAAACTGCTCCGGAGCCCGGTATGCACATCATTAAGATGATATGTCCACATACCGTCTTCAAAGCGGTTTTCCCAATCGTAAGCCCCCGATGCCAGCGGAAGATGATCTTCCCCAATAAGTACCGATTTTATACGGGTGGACCCTAACTCAATACCCAAAAATTTCCTGCCTTCCATCATACACTATTCCTCTAAAGAATTATTTTCGTGTTAACGTACACGCACTATTTGGAACAAAAATCTACTACTACTCTCTTCATTAGAGTAGCCGGGAAGTATCATATTGTCAAGTTTTTTTGTCATTTTGCCGCATATTGTGATTTTCTGATACTCCGTATATATTAATAAGCAAGAGAACCCATTATGTTGGGGATTGCGGGAATATTTGAAAAAGAAGGTGAGTATGATACGAGTCGGCCTTGGCAGAGATTTGCACAGATTGATTGAAGGACGCCGATTCATTCTTGGCGGCATTGTGATTCCTTTTGAAAAAGGTGAACTAGGACATTCAGACGGAGATGTTCTTGCCCACGCCATAACCGATGCAATCCTCGGCGCGGCAGGTTTCGGCGACATCGGCGAATTATTCCCTCCAGGCGATGAAACATGGAAAAATGCCGATTCAACGGGACTTCTCTGGACGGCTAATCAAAAGATAAAACACGATGGCTGGAAGATTATCAATATTGACTGCGTTGTCACGTGTGAAACGCCGAAAATCCTTTCTTACCGGGATGCAATCCGAAAAAGCATCGCCCAGATTCTTGAGGTTGATGCTTCATCGGTTTTTGTAAAAGGGAAAACCAACGAAGGTTTGGGAGAAATCGGCAAGGGCCTTGCGGTTGAAGCCCTGGCCGTTTGTCTTTTGGAAAAAGTATGACGGCAAAGGAAACGGTTCCCGCATGGGATGAAATCTTTTCGGTTCTTGAAAACTGGAAACGCAGTTACCTCTGTGTAAACGATGGAAAAGAATCTTCCGTGACCTCTCTTGCCTTAACTTCCCGCCGGAATCCTTGGGTGGTGTTGGTATCTACCATCTTAAGCCTGCGGACAAAAGACGCGGTTACATTGAGCGCGTCAAATAAACTTTTGGCAAAAGCGCCGAATCCTGAAAAACTCCTGAAACTCAGCCAAGAAGAAATCGAACAGTTGATTTATCCGGCAGGGTTTTACCGGACAAAAACGGAGACGCTTAGAAAAATCGCATCAATCTTGATTGAAACGTATAACGGCAAAGTTCCCGATAACATGGAAGCTTTACTTGCGCTGCCCGGCGTGGGAAGGAAAACCGCAAATCTCGTGCTGACTGAAGCCTTTGACCAAGACGCAATCTGCGTTGATGTTCATGTTCACCGAATCTGCAACCGCATCGGTTTAATTAAAACCAAAACACCCGATGAAAGCGAAACGGCGCTGAGGAACACGCTTCCTTTGCAATACTGGAAAACAATCAACTCCCTCTTTGTTCTCTACGGTCAGCAAGTGTGCAAACCCGTAAGTCCTCATTGTTCGTCCTGCGGAATAAACGCTTTTTGCGGCAAGAATGAGGTTGGAAAATCAAGATGATAAACACTTTTATGTGTATCAATTTCCATGCGTATTATTGCTGATCTTCACATACACTCCCGTTTTTCGCGGGCCACGAGTCCAAAGCTGACAGTTCCGGTTCTTGAGCATTGGGCGCGGGTCAAAGGTATCGGACTTGTCGGGAGCGGAGACTGTACCCACCCGCAATGGCTCACGGAACTGCGGGAACAGCTTGAAGAAGCCGAAGAAGGTTTGTACACACTGAAAGATTGCTTTCGCGGCGGATTTGCAAGATCAGTTCCCGCGGAAGGATTCCCTGCCGTGTCAGCCGATACGGATATACCGAGGTTTGTACTTACCGGGGAAATAAGCACCATATACAGCAGTAAAGGCAAAACGAGGAAGGTGCATCATCTGATTCTGCTTCCGAACTTTAAGGCGGCGGAAGTTTTTCAAACAAAACTGGAAAGAATTGGAAATATCAGCTCCGACGGCAGGCCCATCCTCGGACTCGATTCCCGTGATCTGCTGGAATTGCTCCTCGAAACCGATGAGCGGGCAGTACTCATCCCCGCCCATATCTGGACGCCCTGGTTTTCCGTGCTGGGCGCGCGTTCGGGT
>QMCE01002911.1_pt1 | contig 12213 bp, 12 predicted proteins | sample 1821851 | NCBI WGS metagenome assembly QMCE01 (sample SAMN09453174, study PRJNA476694) | Termite gut metagenome, whole genome shotgun sequencing project. | isolation source: worker | host: Odontotermes sp. | place: South Africa:Pretoria | collected 2016-01-28
CATGTGCCCTCAGGCTGTGGAAATACAAACTATATAAATGCGGTGATTCCACGTTCCCATATTTTGTGGGTTGACTTGGGTCACTACATAACAGGAGGGACGGTCATGGAATTGCAATCCATCAGCGAAGTATCCAAGCTGTTCGGTATTTCGACCCGCACACTGCGGTATTACGAGCAAATCGGGCTGATCACACCGACCAAAAAAGAGGATTTCGCGTACCGTTCATATGATGACGCCACGGTTCTCCGGCTGCGTCAAATCATCATTCTGCGAAAGTTACGTATTCCGCTCAAGCAAATCGCCGAGATTCTACAGCGTGGCGACGCGGCGCTCGCAATTGAGGCATTCGAGCGCAGTCTTTCTGAAATCGAGGACGAAATCACGGCGCTTGCCGCCATTCGGAGCATCACAAAAGAGTTTATCGAGCGCTTGCGCCTAAACGGCGTTCGATTCGCGCTGCCGGACGACGAGAGTTTGCTGGAGGTTGTGGACGCCTTGACTGTCTCTAAAATCAATTTTAGGGAGGAAAAGTCAATGAGTGAACTCAACCAAGCCAGCGGAAAGCTGACCAACCTGACCGATGTCAGAATTGTCTACCTGCCGCCGATGACGATTGCCGCCGCGAGCGCGACGGGAGAAGGCTGCGAAGGTGTTGCCCTCGGCATGATCGACCAATTTGTGCGGGGCAACGATTTGCTGAAAGTCAAACCCGATCTGCGCCAATTCGGTTTCGACTGCTCCGCGGGAGCGACGGGCGTCGGCGAAAATTCGCATAAATATCAAGTATGGGTGTCCATCCCCGACGGACTGGACGTACCGCCGCCGATGGTGAGGCGTACGTTCGCCGGAGGTCTGTACGCCGCTCATATGATTAAGATGGGCGAGTTTGACCATTGGACGCTCTTGCATGAGTGGGTAGAGAAGAGCGAAAGGTACTTAAACGATTGGAACACCGTCCGCTGTTCGCCCTGCGAAGACTGCATGGACAGATGCTTAGAGGAGCAGCTGAACTACTGGGGGAATTTACAGAACCCCGGGTTTAACGAAGAGCATATGCAGCTGGATCTGCTGTTCCCGATTCGGTTGAGGTAGGAGAAAATCGCTATCGTCGTTCCGTCTATAGGTTTCCAACAATCTCAAGAACCCGCCGGAACCAGACCGGCGGGTTCTTCTCCTGTAATCTCCACCCCTGTATAGTACCATCGTAAGATCTCCCTATACGTCAACCCATCAAGCGCGAGTTGGCGCGCCCCGAATTGGCTCATTCCAACGCCGTGCCCGTGCGGGCCGCCGGGAAAATCAACGTCAAACGGGCTGTCCACGCTTTGCAGGTAAGGCACCTCCGCTCCCCATACCTCGGCGGCTGAGCGCGTCCGTCCTCCCGGCGACGCGGAAAAGAACATCGCCTCAATCGGCTCATCCAGATATGTAATTATCTCGCCGTCGGTGTTGTCCACGGCGGCGCGAACATAGGAAGCGTATGTGTCATACTCGTTCCCCCATGAAGCTTTGTTTTCTTCAATCGGCGCGAACGCCAAACAGCATTCCCAATCGGAGCAAAGCAGCGCTTCGCCGTGGTATGGATGTTCCGACGCATAGCATACCAGCGTGCGGATTGCCACCGCCTGCGCTTTCAAAGCCTCTTCGGGGTATAGGGCGGGCATTTCCGCCGTGACCGCACCGTATAGATAATCCCGCAAAGGAATATTTAGAACGCTTCCTTCATAAAGAATAGGAATGATGTCGTCCGCGCCGAGAGATTCCGCTCCGGTGGAAATCGGCGTTTCCGGCAGCAGGGGGGAAGGTTCGCCGGGCGACGGGGGCACTGTATCCGGCGGGATCGGAGGCGACTGTTCACTGGGAGATGGGGTTGTATCCCCGATCCCTGACGGCTGTCCGGCCGCCAAAAGCGGGATCGCGAATGCCGCGAGAAAGAGCGCAAAGCTGACAATCAATGTGCGTTTCATTGCCGTGAATCCTCCTTTTGTACGTAACCCCCATCGCTTAGAATAAATGGGGGTCATAAAACCCTTGACGCGAGAGCCTTGGTCGGATATAATGAATTGATGTACGGGCACCAAAGGGGTTGAAACAATGACCGGCAAGGTTCAATCGTTTATAGACAACCTATGCGAGGATTACCCAAAAAATAACCACATAGACCCCGCCGCTTACGGTAACGAAAACATAAAACGCGGCCTTCGCAACGCCGACGGCACCGGTGTTCTGGTCGGTCTGACACGGATCGGGTCGGCGCAGGGATACTATGTGCAGGACGGCGACCGTATCGCGATGGACGGGCGGCTTCTTTACCGGGGGATCGACATCCGCGACCTCGTGGCCGGTGTTGTCGAGGACGGCCGCTTCGGCTTCGAAGAGATTATTTATTTGCTGCTGTGCGGGCTTCTTCCCGATAAAGGGCAGCTTGACGCGTTTCAGGATGTCATGGGCGAGCTGCGCCACCTGCCGCGGGGGTTTACCGAAGACGCCATTATGAAAAACCCCAGCCCCGACATCATGAACAAAGTGGCAAGCTGTATTCTCGCTTTATATACGTATGACGACAACGCGGATAATACCGGCCTTGACAATATGCTCCGCCAGAGTATGGAACTCACGGCCCGCGTCCCCGTAATCGTAGCGCACGCCTTTGCCGTTAAGCGGCATTATTACGATCATGAAAGCCTCGTTCTCCACCTCCCTCAAAACGGTCTTTCCATCGCCGAAAACTTTCTGCACTCCATACGCCCCGACAAGCAATATACGCCCGAAGAAGCGCATCTGCTCGACCTGTGCTTGATTCTCCATGCCGAGCACGGCGGCGGCAACAACTCCACGTTTACCTGCCGCACGCTTTCTTCTTCCGGAACCGATACTTACTCCGCCATCTCGGCCGCCGTCGGTTCGCTTAAAGGGCCTTTGCACGGCGGCGCGAACAATCAGGTTATGGAAATGTTCGGGCATATTAAGCGGGACGTAAAAGACTGGAATGACGATGATGAAATCTCCGCATATTTGGAGAAGCTAATCCTCAAACAGGCGGGAAACCGTTCGGGGAAAATATACGGCATGGGTCATGCCGTGTATACGCTCTCGGATCCCCGCGCCATTCTGCTCAAAAAATACGCGCGTGACCTCGCGCCCCGCCACAACTGCCTTGCCGAATTCAATCTGCTCGAAGCGGTCGAGCGTCTGACGCCGAAGGTATTCGCTTCCATCAAGGGCGACGCGAAAACCATCTCGGCCAACGTGGATATGTATTCGGGGCTTGTATATCAAATGCTCGGCATCCCCGCCGAGATGTATACCCCTATTTTTGCCGTTGCGCGTATGGCGGGTTGGTGCGCACATCGCATTGAAGAGGCTTTTTACGGGGGCCGTATCCTTCGCCCCGCCTATCGAAACCTCCTCATTAATAATGCGTATACCCCCATTGAAGAAAGATAATGCTTTAGAGTGATACCAAAGAAAGAAGGCTGTTTGATGATTCTCATAATCACCCTAGTGTGCTCCGTTGCCGCCGCTGTTTTGCGCGGCTTTCAGCTCGCGAATTCCTTCGCCCCGGATCAACTGATCCCATCCGGAGACCCGGTGACTATCACCCTAATGGTTCTCTGCGGACTAGTAGTAGCCGCCGCCGCGCTGTACGCCTTTTTCGGCGAAAAGAAAAAACGCACGTTCCCGTCATTACAGAATCCATTGGGAAACGTTTGGCTCATCGTTGAGATGCTTGCCGCGGTCGCTTTTTTTACAGCTTCGGTCGGGGATCTTGTCAAAGGCATTCAAGACAAACGCGTATCGCTCATCTGTCTTGGGGTTTTAGGGTTGCTGGCTTCCGCCGCCGTGCTGCTCATGGCGCTGTCGGCCAACCGTCTCAAGCCCAACACAGCAACCGGCTTTTGGTTTACAATTCCCGTTTACTGGTGTTGTTTCCTTCTCTTCGTGGATTTTACGGGCTTCGCCGGCAACCCTGTCCGTAATGCGTTTATGTACGGAATGCTGGCCTCGATCTTCTGCACGTTGGCGCTCAATGCCGCCGCCGGAATGTTCTTTGGCAAAGCCAAGCGGGGGCGGCTGATCTTCTTCTCCCTTTCGGCGGTCTTTTTTGCAAGCCTAACCCTCGGCGGTTCCCTGTTCGCGCGGGTTATCCTTAACCCCGAAACCTATCCGGACGCCGCAATCCTGTCTTATCCCGAAATGCTGAAGCTGACGTTCATTTTCTTCCACACGGTCGCGCTGGTTCTCGCCGTGCAAAAAGGCTGGCTCGCGCCGCCGGAAGAACCCGAAACCCCTGTTTCTCCGCCGGATGAGATTTCCTCTGAGGAAGACCCAGTTGTCCCCCCGGCCGAAGTTTCCTATGAAGGAAATACCGTTTCCCCGCCGGAGGAGATTTCTTATGAAGGAGGTGAATCTGTATGAAATATATTCTTCTTGGTATCGCGTTGATCCTGTTCGGGATGCTAATTGTTGTAGAATCCTCTCTTTCTACGACATATTTTGAGGATGCGATGCCCGGCATCATTGTTGCCAGTATCGGATTAGGCGTTTCTCTCCTTGGAGTGATCGCGCACTTTTTCCGTGACAGAAGCATTATGCCGGTTACTCTGTTTGGCTTTGTCCTTCTCCTGTTCGGAATGCTCGTTGTCTTGGAAGCCTCGACTTCCGCGGCATATTTTGAGGACGCGATGCCCGGTATTGTCGTCGCCGGTATAGGCTTGGGCGTTTCCCTCCTAGGCACGGTGATCCAATTCCTTCAAGAGAGGAAGAAAAAGTAAATTCAGCCGAGCATGATAAAAGCCTTGAAAACGCGTGTTTTCAAGGCTTTTATTTTCATGTGCGGACGTTCAGGTATCTGCTTTTCACAGGTCCAGCAATCGTTTCGCGTTGCCTCCGAGGATCGCGCCGACGTCGGCTTGCGTAAGCGGCAGGGCTTTCAGGCGTTCCGCTTCCGCCCGCGCATCGCTCCACGGGGAGTCTGAGGCGAACAATATCCTATCCGCGCCGTGTTTCCGGACAATCCGTAAAAACTGCTCCTCAGAAAAAAAATCAAACCCCATCGAAGTATCAAGATAAAGGCTTGTTCCGGCAAGAATCTCCTCCACCTCGTCCCATTGATCGTGGCCGCCGAGATGCGCCGCGATGACAATACCGCCGCGCATCTCCTCCGCAATACGTTTGAATCCGCGAGGGGAGCTTTTGAACGGGGGAGGGTAGGCGGGATCATATCCCGCGTGGTGAAGCAAAATCAAACCTTTCCCCAGCGCGTAATCGTAGATACGCAGCATACGGGGATCATCAAGGATAAAATCCTGATACTCGGCATGGAACTTCAATCCTTTCAGCCCAAGCCCCACAACGAAATCTATGTCGTCTTTCCAAGAATCCGTGTGGGGATATATGCCGCCGAAACCGATGATTCGGTCTGAGCAGACGCTTTTGATCCACTCATTCGTCTTTCTCACCTGCGAGGGTTTTGTGACTACAGGCAAAGCAACGGATACGTCAATCCCCCAAGCGTCCATATTGCTAAGAAGCCCGTCCACCGTGCCGTCGTGTACGGGCGTATATAAGCCCTCAACAGAGGCTGTAAGGGCGGACATCGCCCTCGGAGCAAGTTCATCGGGGAACACATGCGTGTGAAAATCAATAAGCATTCCTACACCTCAAAAATCATACTGCTAAATAATAAAACTCTTCGCCGGAAATCACAAACCGCCAGCACGGCCTGAACCGCACGGCATCGTTGGAAAGCGGCTCGGCCGAAAACCCCAGTTCGCAGCTCTCAAGCGTTTTCCCGATATGTCCCCATGTGCCGGTCATCTTTAACAGACAATATCCCGCCGAAAAAGAATGGTTACTGTTTACCGGAAATTCCTCGCCCCATGTGAAGTCTGCTGCCGCCGATATTGTATATCGTTCCTCTCCGATACGGCTTTCTGTCTTTTCCCACACGGGTAAGTCGCGCACTTTCCGCTTGGGCGAACCGTTCTCCTCTTGAATCAATTCTGCGTCGTAGGTTCGCGAAACCGTTTTCGGCAATTGCTCCGGACGCGCTGACAGGCCGTTTTGTTCCAACAGGACGCACAGTTCTTCTCCCGCTTGTGATTCTCCTGCCCGTGTTTGCATTTCGCGATAGAGCCATAACCCGCCCAAAATCAAATTTACGGCGATCAATAGAAGCAGCAGAATTGTTTTGGCTGTTTTCCAGTTCATTCTACAACCACCCATTCCACAGAGGCTATTCCGTCGCCGCCATCGCGATAACACAGCCCAAGGCGTTCGCCTTCACTGAACAAAACAGCCGCCTGTGCCTGTGAAAGAGGCCGCGCGGACGCGGAATCTTCCGCCAATCGGCAAAGTTTCAAGGAGATTCTGCTTATCACGTCGTCTTCTACAACTACATTAGCCGGTTCATGATGAAAAGGAATGCCGTCGGCAGTCACCATAAACGAAATCTTAACGCTTCCGCCTGTTTGCTCTACGTGTTGAATCTCAAACCGCGCAGCACCCATTGCCTGCGTCAGCGTCGACAAGATTTCCTTCGCCCGAAAAACCGCTCCGGCCAGAGACGGGCCGCCGGACTGCGTATATAGTCTCGCGCTTTCTTGAACGGCAGCGGTATACAGAATTGTACCGTCAGACGCAATCTCGCAGCTCCGGCCGCCATCAACGTCAATATATACGCGCGCATCACCCCGCCTTCTATAGAAACTGGTGCTGAGCGGAGGCAGTTCCAACGCTTCCATAAACGGCGTATAGGATTCCAAATCCACTTCAATATCGGGAGGCGTCTCTATCCGGAAATGGTTATACAAACGCGGATCGCTTAATTCATGAATCAGCAGCAGCCACGGCGAAACATTTGGCAAATCAGCTCTCTCAAATCCAAAATCGCACGGATTCATCTCCGGCAGTTCCGGCCAATCCTTCATCTCCGGCCCGGCGGCGGCGCTATGCATGGAACCGTCCGCTTCCCGCCAAAAAAGCTCTGTTCCCCCATCGGCAAAGGATAATCCTATCGCCGTGACATCCCCTCCTTCGGGGCCGTCGGCCGATAGCGACGCCGCAATCAGCGGCATGGGGTAAGTGCCCGTATATTCAAAATAAACCCCGTCCTGTTCCAATGTTTTCCGCCATTGTTCTTCGTTCAATAGCCGCGGAGCCTCCGCTTTATTCAGCGCTTCTGTCAGAAAGGGAGAAAAAGATTGAAAAAGCGCGCTTGCCGTCTCGTTATACTGCACCCCCCTCCGCAATCCTCCGGACATAACGGCGCAGCGGCCAGGCACAACGGCGATTTCTCGGTAATCCTGCCGCACCGGAGCCCAAATCTCCGGTTGCCCGGCGGGTTCCGGTTCCATATCATAAACCCATGTGCGGCTGAGCAAAAAGAGAGCCGAACCGCCCAGCAAAAAAATCAACATTGTTTTGATGTGTTCTTTCATACCGCGCTATCCCCGCTTTACCGGTAAAAGCAGCGTTACCACCGTTCCCGTGCCCACTGTACTCTCAATCGTAAGCCGCCCCTCATGAGTCTCCACGATCTCCCGGGCGATGGCAAGCCCCAACCCCGTTCCGCCCATCGAACGGGAGCGGGCTTTGTCAACACGGTAGAACCGCTCAAAAATAAAGGGCAGGTCTTCTTCCGGGATTCCTATGCCGTTGTCACGTACAGAAATCCGCACCCATCCCGCCCCGCCTTCGGCCTCAATGTCGATCCGGCCTTCGTCCGGGGTGTAGCGAATGGCGTTGGTGATAATATTGATCAGCACCTGCTCAATCTGGTCACGGTCGCCATGTACGGTTTCGGAGAGGTTTTCCACCGAAAGCGACAACTTATGCCGCCGCGCCTTTGCTTCGACCCGCAGCAAATCGTATATGCGGCGCAGTAATTCCGATATATCGAAATCAATGGGCCGCCAGTCGGCTTTGCCGTAATCATAACGCGAAAGCGTCAGCAAGTCGTGCACAAGGCGTGTCATACGGTCGGCTTCGTCTACGATCACTGAAGAAAAGCGTTTAATCTCCTCCGGAGACAAATCTTCCGGTTCCGTCAGCGTTTCGGCGTAGCTTTTTATGCCTGTCAGCGGTGTGCGCAGTTCATGCGAGACATTGGAAACGAATTCTCGCCGCAGTTCCTCCAGACGGTTTTGCTCGGTAACATCGTGCAGCACGACCATCAGTCCGCCTTCAACCGCCGTCCCATACGGAACAAAATAGAGTTTCAACTCATGCGTACCGGCGCGCATTTCGCGCACCAAATAATTGGGCGGTTTTAAGGCGGATACTTCCTCAAACGGAGCGATTTCGGCAAACCGGTCATAAGTTAGCAGGTCATTTTCCCGCATCCCCAGCAGACGCAAAGCCGCGAGATTGACCCGTTGCAGCTCGCCCTCATGCGAAAAGGCGGCCACTCCGTCGGTCATATGCAGAAAGAGGGCGCTCAGTTTGTCCCGCTCTCCCTCGGTAGCTTGGGTGGATTCCCGCAGCACGTCTGCCATGTGATTGAAAGCGCCGGTTAGAATCCCGATCTCATCGCGGGAATGAACCTCCAGCTTTTGCGTAAAATCCCCCGCCGCGAGCTGCGCCGCACCCTGTGTAAGATCCTTTATCGGGGATGTAATTGTCCGTGAGAGCAGCAAGGATAGCAACAGGGAAATGGTCAGCCCGATTAGCACCGCTTGCAGAATAACAAAAAACAGGTCGCGGCTCTGCGAGACCAGTTCCTGTTTGCTGTCACGAACATAGACGATATATTTGAAGCCGCCTTCTATATCAGTGACGGGGACGGCGCAGTCAAAGTAATCATATCCCAGTCGCTGTGCCGATCCGGTCTTTCCGCCTAGCGCCGTAATGATGTTGGGCGTGTGATCAATAACGGCACCGGACGATTCCGCTCTCAGCAGTTCGCCCGTCTTTCCGTCCAGCACATAGGCTTTGCGGTTACTGCCGATCCCCAGTATGTCTCTGTACGATTGCAAGCGGATAAAAATTTGCTCCGCCGCTTCGGGTTCGGTCACAGCTTCACGCAGCGCCTGCATAAAGTCCGTATTCGAGAAAGCCTCTTCCATCTGCGCGTTGAATTCGTTGATGAAAAAACCGGCGACGGCGCTGTTGAGCACGGCTCCCGTCACCGCCATCAGCGAAACAATGAGCAGAAGGAGAATCAGCACCAGCTTCATGTAAAGACTTTTAAGCATTGACCTCACCCGAAAAAAGATATCCTATCCCCCGCTTGGTAAGGATATAGACCGGTTCGGCGGGAATAGGCTCTATTTTCTCGCGCAAGCGGCGCACAGCGACGTCCACCACCCGCAAGTCCCCCACATAATCAAAATTCCAAACTTTAGCGTGGTTCATCAAAAAAAGCAGCAAATCATATTCGCGCTGGCTCAATTCAACCGGCGTCCCGTCGACAGAAACCTCCATCCGGCCCGTATGAACCCGCAAATGCCCTGATTCAAGCACATCCGCCGGAGTTGATTCCTCCCGCGCCACCGATGTGCGGCGTATGTTCGCCCCGACACGCGCCAGCAGTTCTTTAACGGAAAAAGGTTTTGTAATGTAGTCGTCGGCACCCAAGTCAAGTCCCATCACCTTGTCGCCCTCATCTTCCCGCGCCGTCAGCATGATAATCGGCACGGCGGCGTTTTCCCGGCGCACCGCTTTACAGACGGTAAAGCCGTCCATTTTAGGCAGCATGACGTCCAGTAAAATCAGGTCGGGATTCTTGCCGAGCGCCTGCGCGAGGCCGCTTTCTCCGTCAAGCGCCGTCAGAGGCTCATATCCCGCGCGTTTCAGATGGAATACCAATATATCGACAATCGGTTTCTCATCCTCAACGATCAATACTGTCTTACCCATTCGCCCTCCCCCTCAGCAGCGCGTATTTAAGCAGCCCGACGATGGTCTTTCCGTCTTCAATTTCACCGTTCAGCGCCATGCTGACCGCTCGATTCAACGGCACGAGTTCGGGGCAGACCAGTTCCCCCTCGTCGGGATGCGCTTCGCCTTTTGTCAAGCCTTCCGCGAGACATAGATGGATAACCTCGCTGTCATACCCGCCGGTTGGGATCATCCGCCCGAACGGGGCGATCCGCTCCGCGTGATACCCCGTTTCTTCCGACAGTTCCCGTTCCCCCGCTGCAAGGAAGTTCTCGCCGTGTTCCAAACGCCCCGCCGGGAGTTCCAAAAGTACCCGTCCCGCAGCGTAGCGGTATTGCCGCACCATCACGACATTGTCTTCCCCGTCAAGCGCCAACACCGTCACGCCGCCCGGATGCCGCACCACCTCACGCTGGGCGCGCCGTCCGTTATACTCAATTATATCGCGTTCCACCGTGAAGATCTTGCCTTCAAAGACAGTCTCACCGGAAATTTTCCGTTCGGTTAAATCCATATAACACTCCCCTTTATGTCAAACCGGATACTTCGATTCCGGTACCGACAAACGAATCAATCGGATCGGTAATCGCATTGCCAAAGGCGTGTATTTCTTTCAGCCGCGGGCAGTCTTTCAATAGCTGGATCGTAGTGAGCTGATTATTCTCTACCCACAGCGTTTCCAATGACGGATGCGCGCGCAGCGGTTCCGCGGAGGCGATTATGTTGTCCGACGCGCCGAGCCACAGCAGCGATGAGCACCCGGAAAGAGGTTGCAACGAAGTGATGTTATTGTTGGCGCAAGACATATACTTAAGGGATGTCAGTCCTTCCAGTCCCTCTAAGCCTCCGAAAAGCTCCTGCGTGCCCGATTTCTCCAGCGTTCCCAGAGCATTGAAGGAAATGTCAAGTTGTGAAAGCGCCGAACATCCCGATAAATCAGGCAGTTGCCACAATCCGCAATGTCCTGCCGTAAGGCGTTCCAAAGCGGCGAGCTGCGCAATTTCGCCGAGAGATTCCAAGCCGGGGTTATTGGAAACGTCGAGTTTTTGTAAAGAAGTCAAACCTTCCGCACCCAGCAAGGAGTCAAGCTGGTTTTCGGAAGCGGACAGCTCCACCAGACCGGAAAGGGAAGAAAGACCCTGTATATTGGGCACGGCGTTTTGGGAGATATCCAGCGTTTGCAGCGAGCTTAATTGCCCCAGCGGACTGATGTCAAGGATAACGTTGCCCGAAAGATCCAAATTTGTGAGCAGTTTCAATTGCGCGAGCGGTTCCACCGAACCGATTGTGTTGCCGGGGAGCGAAAGCCATATAAGCTGCGGTATTTGCCCGATGTGTTCCAAATCCACCGAAGAAGCTCCAAAAGACGCCAGCCTTAATTCTGTTAAATTTTTGAGCCGCGGCAGCGCGGAAAGGTCGCAATGGGTTCCCGTTCCGGTCAGGTCAAGCGTCCGCAATTCCCGGCAGTTTATCAAGTCATTCAGTGTTGTAAAGGTCAGCGCTTCTTCCGAAACAAGCACCTCAACGCCCCACAGATCGTCGCTGTACAGAAGCCCGTCCGGCTTGCTCAGCGCGGCGCGGATCAACAGTTCAACAGAGGGATCCTCAAATACAACAGGATCAATAATGTTAATGAGCTCATACTCGCATTCCGCCCAGTCCGAAACAAACCCGTCCTCGCTGACGGTCACGGCGCGGGCGGACGTTACCCCCGGTTCCAGCGCCACCGGTTCTGTGTACAACCCCGTTGCGACAGACGGCGTTTCGCCCGCCCACGAGACATAGACCGTCCCTTCGGCTGCAACAGACACATCGAATCGTTCTTCATATTTGCCGCCCGGCATAGAAAAAGACGGCGGCGAGGGACGCAACGCGGCAACTTCCTCCCGCAAAGCGGCGTCTTCGATACCGCTCAACAGTTCCACCGCGTCGGTCAGTTTATCCTGAGCTACATACAGGGCGCAGAGACGCCCGTATAAATCCGCGCTTGGCACGGGCCCTTCCAAGCCGATCCAAATCACATACTCCGCGCGGGAATAATTCCCCGCCTCCTCATAGAGCTGTGAAACCAACAGCCGCAACGCCTCGTCTCTCGGCGAACGCGTCAGTACGCGCTCATACAGCACCGCGGCGCGCTCCGGGTCGCCCGCTTCTCTCGCGCGCTCCGCCGCTCCGCGGTTGAACGCGGCTGTCACCCGCGCCCCAAACAGCATATAGGCAACACCGAATAAGGCCAAAACAGCCAATATGACGATAATCCCGATCTTTTTCATAACGCGTTCAGTTTACCATAATCCGAGCGGTTTTGCAACTGCGGCGAAGAAGAAA
>QMCE01003260.1_pt1 | contig 12207 bp, 10 predicted proteins | sample 1821851 | NCBI WGS metagenome assembly QMCE01 (sample SAMN09453174, study PRJNA476694) | Termite gut metagenome, whole genome shotgun sequencing project. | isolation source: worker | host: Odontotermes sp. | place: South Africa:Pretoria | collected 2016-01-28
ACTACATGCTGATCATCGCCTTCATCCACTCTGTCATCCTGACGGTGGCGAGCGTGGCGCTGCTGGTCGTCTTCGGGGCCATGGTGGCGTTCGTCCTCGACCGCCGCAAGTCGAAACTCAACGGCTTGATCATGGGGCTGGTGCTGGCCGGTTTGATCATCCCGCCGGCCGTGGTGCCGACGATCTGGGTGATGCAGGGCCTGGGCATCTTCAAGACGCTGATCGGGTTGATATTGATCGAAGTCGCCTTCGGCTTGTCGTTCACCATCATCACGATGCGGGCCTTCATCGCCAGCATCCCGCGCGAGATCGACGAGGCGGCCATCGTGGACGGCGCCGGCCCCTTGCGGCTCTTCTTCCAGATGATCTTCCCCCTGCTGCGATCCGTCATCGTGACGATCGTCGTGGTGCAGTCGATCTCCGTCTTCAACGACTTCCAAAACCCGTTGTATTTCCTGCCCGGCGACGCGAACGCCACAGTGCAGTTGACCCTGTACAACTTCCAGAGTCAGTCGGCCACGTCCTATAACTTGTTGTTCGCTGACGTCTTGGTCATCACCGTGCCCATGCTCATCCTCTACATCTTCTTCCAGCGGCAGATCGTCGCCGGCATGACATCGGGCAGCGTCAAAGGCTGACCCCAGCAAGAAAGGAAAGCCATGCCTACCACCATCGATTCCGTCCGCGCTGAATACGGCCAGACCGCCGGCCAGGTCGCCGTCGCCGCCCCGCGGCTCAGCTGGGTCACCGCGTCGGACGTCCCCGGCTGGCGTCAACTCGCGGCCGAGATCGCCTGGGACAGCCAGGGCGTCGTTCAGACGAGCGCGGTCGCGGGGGACGACTCTGTCTTGGTCGCCTGGCCGTTCGCGGCGTTGGAAGCGCGGCAACGCGGCAGCCTCCGCGTGCGGGTGCAAGGCCCCGACGGCTGGTCGGCCTGGAGCGACGAACAGCCGGTGGTGGCGGCCTTCCTCGGCGCGGACGAGTGGCGGGCGGCGTTCATCGGTCTGCCGCAGCCAGAGCGCTACGCCCAGCCGGCCCTGCTACGGCACGAGTTCGACGTGGCCGACGGGCTGGTGCGGGCCACGTGGTACTCCACAGCCTTGGGCGTCTACGCCACGCGGGTCAACGGCCAAGCCACGGACGACCAGGTGCTGAAGCCCGGCTGGACGCCGTTCCAATACCGTCTCGTCCACGACACGATCGACGTCACCGGGCTGTTGACGCCTGGTCGCAACGCCATCGGCGTCACGCTGGCCGGCGGCTGGTACACGGAAAAGTACGGCTTTCAGGGACTCGCCGCCCCGTTCTACGGCGAGCAGCCGTCGTTCGCCGGACAACTGCTGCTCGAGTACGCCGACGGACGCCAGGAATGGGTGCGCACGGGCGGCGACTGGCGCGTCAGCGGTGCTGGCCCCGTGACCAGCGCCAGCAATTATCAGGGCGAGTCCTATGACGCCCGGCTGGAGCCGGCTGGCTGGACGGCGGCCGGCTTCGACGACCAGGCCTGGCTGGCCGCCGCCGTCTGCCCCGCCGGACCGGTGCCGGGGGCGCGGTTCTCGCCGGAGGTGCGCGTCACCCAGCAGGTCGGGGTGGCTGCGGTGTTGACCTCGCCGTCGGGGAAGACCCTGCTCGACTTCGGGCAGAATCTGGTCGGACGGCTGCGCCTCACGCTGGCGGGGCCGCGTGGCGCCACCGTCACGCTTCGCCACGCCGAGGTGCTCGAAGACGGCGAGCTCGGGGTGCGGCCACTGCGCGTCGCCGCCGCGACCGACTCGTACACCTTGCGCGGCGAGGGCGTGGAAGAGTGGGCGCCGGCCTTCACCTTCCACGGCTTCCGCTACGCGGAGGTCACGGGCTGGCCGGGCGAGTTCGACCCGGCGGCGGTCACGGCGGAGGTCGTCGGCTCGGACATGGTGCGCACCGGCTGGTTCGACTGCTCCGACCCGCTGCTGGCCCGCCTGCACGAGAACGTCGTCTGGGGCATGCGGGGCAACTTCCTCTACCTGCCGACCGACTGCCCGCAGCGCGACGAACGGTTGGGCTGGACGGGTGACATCCAGATCTTCGGCCCGACCGCCAGCTACCTCTATGACTGTGACGGTTTTCTGGCGTCCTGGCTGCACGACGTGGCGCTGGAGCAGAGCCACGCCGGCGGGGTGCCCTTCATCGTGCCCGACGTGCAGGATTCCGGTCAGGTGCCGGCCGCCGCCTGGGGCGACGTGGCTGTGCTGCTGCCCTGGACGCTCTACCAACGCTTCGGCGACCGGGGCGTGCTGGAGGCCCAGTACCCGTCGATGAGGGCTTGGGTCGAGCAGATCCTGGCTTTGGCCGGCGAGCGTCACCTGTGGGAGGGGGGTTTCCAGTTCGGCGACTGGGTCGATCCTGACGCCCCGGCGGACCAGCCCGGCAAAGCCAAGACCGACTCCGATCTGGTGGCCAGCGCCTACCTCTTCCATTCGACCGACGTCTTGGCCCAGGCGGCCGCGCTACTCGGTCATGACGACGACGCGGCGCGTTACGCCGCCGCGGCTGACACGGTCCGGCGAGCCTGGGTGCGCGAATACGCCACCGGGGCCGGGCGGCTCATGTCCGACGCGCAGACGGCCTACGCCCTGGCCATCGAGTTTGGGTTGGTGTCCGGTGACCTGCGGCAACAGATGGGGCGGCGGCTGGCCTGGCTCGTTCGCCGCGACGGCTACCGCATCTCCACCGGTTTCGTCGGCACCCCGCTGCTGTGTGACGCCTTGAGCGACACCGGCCACGTGTATCAGGCGGGACGGATGCTGCGCCAGACCCGCTGCCCGTCGTGGCTCTACCCGGTCACGATGGGGGCGACGACCGTTTGGGAACGCTGGGACTCGCTGCTGGAGGACGGCTCCATCAACCCGGGGGAGATGACGTCGTTCAACCACTACGCCCTGGGCGCGGTGGCCGACTGGATGCACCGCGTGCTGGCCGGTTTGGCCCCAGCCGCGCCCGGTTACCGCCGGCTGACGATCGCGCCGCAGCCGATCGGGGGGCTCGACTGGGTTGTCACCCGTCACGAGACGCCGTACGGTCTGGCGAGCGTCGGCTGGCGACGGGACGCCGGGCAGATCGTCGTCGAGGCCGTCGTCCCGCCGAACACGTCCGCCCAGGTCGAACTGCCGGACGGGCAGGTGTTCGAGGTGACGGCCGGGTCGTTCAGCTGGCGGGTGGACGATGAGCCGCCGGCCGCTCCCGGCCTGGTGACCGTTGAGACCCCGCTCGGCCAGATCATCGATGACGAAGTGGCGTATCAGACGGTCGTGGACGCGTTCACCAGTGTCGACCCGGTGGTGGCGCACGACTTCATCCACCGGGCAGTCTGGGCCGAGAATCAGACCCTGTTCGGCGCCTTCAGCCTGATCGCTCCCGCGGTGGTGTCGGCCGTCAAGGCCGCTCTCGACCGGCTCAACGCCGAACGAGGACTGACCGCCTGATCGGCGAGCGAAGCGACGACGCCAAGACCCGTCGTGTCGGCATTCTTGGCGTCGTCAGGCGAAGACTGAGATGGCGATGGGGATGACCCAGAGCACGCCTAGCACTTGGAGCACGTGGTCGGTGAGCACGACTTCTTCTGGGGCGCCGGCGCGTCCGGCGTCGATGGCCCAGGCGTAGCGCAGCAGCGCCAGGGTGAAGGGAGCGATGGAGATGGCCGCCCACGGGATGCCCCACAGGTGGGCGGCGGGCAGGCTGAAGGCCCACAGGCTGTAGCAGACGATGACGACGGCGAGCGAGACCATCCAGACCATGCGGAGGTAGCTGGCGGAATAGCGTTCGAGGCTCGCTCGGGTGCCGGCGTCGCTGCCGAGGGTGATGAGTTCGGAGTGGCGTTTGCCCGCCACCATGAACAGCGAGCCGAACGAGGCGACCAGCAGGAACCACTGGCTCAGTTGCAGGCCGGAGGCGACGCCGCCGGCGATGGCCCGCAGCAGGAAGCCGGCGCTCACCATGGCGAGGTCGATGATCGGCTGCTGCTTCCAGAAGACCGAATAGGCCACCTGCAACACGAAGTAGAACGCGACGGTGGCGAGCAGCGTGGGCGTCACCCACCAGGCGAGCGCGAACGAGGCCACGGCGCAGACGACCGCCATCGCGATGGCGGCGCGCGGCGACAGCTCGCCAGCCGCGATCGGGCGGTAGCGCTTCTTGGGATGCGCGCGGTCGGCCTCGACGTCGCGCACATCGTTGATGAGGTAGATCGACGCGCTGACGAGGCAGAACGCGATGAACGCCCAGATCGTCGGCAGCAGCACGCCGGGTTCGAACAGCCGTCCGGCCGCGACGGGGGCGGCCAAGACGAGAACGTTCTTCATCCACTGCTTCGGCCGCATGGCACGCAGCCATGCGGGCAAGCGGGAACGGGGCACGTCACGGTCTGTGTCAGATGTAGGCATATCAAGCTCTAGCCTAACCTGATCACCATGACCGGGTCGCACCCTGACGTGGAGCGCTCGCCCATCGTAGAATCAGTGACGTTCGCGGACACGCCGCTGGGAGGTGAAACGTATGACACCTGGTGCGTCGGTTCCATCAGCCATTGTGTTTGGCGATGGGTGTCGCCTCCAATGGGTTGGCACGGCCGCTGAATCTGTGGAACGTGACTGGGCCACAGCCGATGTGCTCTATAACCTGCAAAAGACGATGCCAGCATCGGTGTGGGAGACATCAGTATTGGAAGGAATCGTCATCACGATCCCAGAGGTCACCACGCTGATGGAAGGTATGTCCATTGAGGGCAGGCCGCTGAACGATGTCAACCAAGTGAACGATATCGCCGAAGCTTACCGAATGCTTGGCCGGTCGATTCGGGATGATGCGTTCGCCATGACGAAAGAGCAGATGGATGCGTTCAACGCAGTGTTGGAACGCCACGAGATTCTTGACCCCGGCCGGTTCAGGCTGGACGGCACCCAGGTCCGTTCACCGGGTGGCGAGGTGTCCCTTTTGGACGGCAGTTCGCATTTCGCGCCTCATCCAGGCGACGATGCCGCCCAGTTGAAGCGCATCTGGGACGAAGGCTCTGCTCAGATCGAACGCATCGACGACCCTGTCGAACGTGCTTTCGCCCTCTTCGCATTTATCGTATATAACCAATTTTATTACAATGGCAATAAGCGCACGGCCAAGTTCATGATGAACGGTGTCTTGATGTCGAATGGCATCAATGCGGTGAACCCAACTAGTCGCACCAGAGAGGGATACTACTCGGCTCTCGATGTGCTGTTCCGTGAGGCCGATGCCACCCCGATCATCAACTATCTGGCCGGGCAATCAAAACGGTATCGGAGTGGGGACGTGGTGGCGTAGCTCTTTGGCGGACGCGCGAAGGCTGCGGGGAGCACAGTTGACCGGTTCCCCGCAGCCTTTGGTTTTGTTGGCGATGTCGGCGGCACGGATCGGTGCCGCCGGACGGAATCAGTAGCCGCGGGACGCGTCGGCCACGCTCGCGCCTTCGAGCGCGTCGAGGTACTGTGCCACCGTCATCGGCTTGGAGAACATCGGGTAGTCGTAGGCGATGGCGTTGTCGTGCTCGGGCTGCGAGGTCGCGGCCACGGCGTCGGTCAGCGTGATGACCTCGTAGCCGCGCTCGTAGGCGCTGCGCATGGTGGACTCGACACAGCAGTTGGTCAGGAAGCCCGCGAGCACCACCGTCTGGATGCCCTTGCTGCGCAGGATGAAGTCGAGGTTGGTGGAGGCGAAGGCGTCGAGGCCGCGCTTGCCTTCGAGCACGATATCGCCGGGCTGCGGTGCCATGGACTCGACGATCTGTGCGCCCCACTCGCCCTTGACGAACGAGTGCGAGTCGACCACGCCCGCCAGGATGCCGTAGGGATGGCTGGTGATCTCGTAGTAGCCGGGCTGGAACGTGATCGGGGAGTGGATGACGGCTGCCCCGACGGCGCGCGTCGCTTCGGCCGCCTGCTGGGCCTTGCCGAGCATGCCGGTGGCCTCCATGACGCCCTTGACCGCGTCGTGAAGGGTGCCGCCGTCGGAGGTGAAATCATGTTGGAATTCGATCAGCACGAGTGCTGTTGTCGCGGGGTTCACGTGTGCTCCTTTGTCACTGGTGGTATTGCCAGTTTCAGTGTAGGGCGCGGGGCGCGCTCCCGTGCGTTCGCTTTTTGTCCAGGGACGCTCACGCGGACGGTCGATGCCGGGCAGGACCGTCTCGACGCCGGTCGTGCCCCCTGAGCTCGTGGCGCATGCGTCCTGGTGACACGCGTACTAGGGTGAACGTGATTCCCGATCCCGCTCGACAGCGGGTGTTTCGCAACTATGAACCGATAGGAAAATGTTGTCTGCCACTGATTTCGCCCTGCAGCCCGCCGATCTCGAACGGTTGGAGGCTGATTTCGTCGCCGATCCGCGTGCCAGGTTCGCGCAGAACGCCGTCACCACCACCGACGTGCACCAGATCGCTCTCGACCGCCGTGTCGTCACCTCGCTCGACCCGTCGGTGAGCAACCAGCTCGACACGTGGCCGGTGGCCAACCAGAAGAAGTCCGGTCGCTGCTGGCTCTTCTCCGGCCTGAACTTCCTGCGCTCGCACGTGATCGACGAGCTGAAGGTGGAGAACTTCGAGTTCAGCCAGAACTACCTGCACTTCTTCGACAAGCTGGAGAAGGCCAACTGGTTCTTCACCTCGATGATCGAGCTGGCCGAGCGTCCGCTCGACGACCGGACCGTCCACCAGTTGCTGTCCGACCCGATCGGCGACGGCGGCCAGTGGGACATGTTCGTCTCGCTGGTGCTGAAGTACGGCGTCGTCCCCAAGTACGCGATGCCCGAGACCGAGTCGTCGTCCAACACCAGGGCGATGAACGAGACGCTGGAGGCGCTGCTGCGCAAGGGGGCGCGCGACCTGCGTCAGACGGTCGCCGCCGGCGGTGACGCCACTGCGCTGCGCCGCGAGCTGATGCGCCAGATCTATCGGGTGCTGTCCATCCACCTCGGCACGCCGCCGACCAGCTTCTGCTGGCAGTACCGCGACAAGGACAAGACCTTCACCCGTGGCGGGCAGATGACGCCGCAGGAGTTCGCCGCCGCCTGCATCGACGTCGACCTGACGCAATACGTCTGCCTGGTCAACGACCCTCGTGCCACGTCGCCGTTCGGCAGCGTGTTCACGGTGGACCACCTGGGCAACGTGGTCGGCGGCCGGCCCATCACCTATCTGAATGCCCCGGCGGAGCTGCTCGAACAGATGGTGTGCGCGTCCATCGAGGACGGACGCCCGGTGTGGTTCGGCTGTGACTGCACCAAGCAGTTCGATCGCGACCTGGGCTACTGGTCCGCCGCCCTCTATGACCTCGACGGCGTCTACGGGGTGGATCTGGCGATGAGCAAGGCCGAGCGCATGGAGCTGGGCGAGGAAGCGATGAACCACGCGATGCTGTTCACCGGCGTCGATCTGGTGGACGGCGCGGCGCGCCGCTTCCGCGTCGAGAATTCCTGGGGCGAGGACGTCGCCGACAAAGGCTTCTACACGATGGACGCCAACTGGTTCGGCGAGCACGTCTTCGAGGTGGCGGCGCCGATCGCCAGCCTCCCGGTCGAATGGCAGGCCAAGCTCAAGGGCGCCACGCCCATCGTCCTGCCCCTGTGGGACCCGATGGGGTCGCTGGCCGACTAGAGGCAACGGCTAACAACATGGTGGGTCCGGCGGAGCGTCGCCGGGCCCACCATGTTTCTAGAGCCGTCCGCCTGTTTCGGACCGGCTTGGGGGGATGAGCAGGGTTGAGAAGTAGGGTGTCGTTGCTGTCTCGTTCTCGGGAAGCGGACCGATAGTCTCGTGTGGCAGGCCGATGTTCACACCCAGCAGCGTGCCCGCGTCACGCCCGCGTTTCCGTAGCAGCGTGGTGACCTCGCCGAGCTGTCGTCCGGCCTTGTAGGCGACCACGGTGTCCGCGCAGTCGAGGGCGCGGTTCAGGGTTTCCATTCCGGACGTGATTGGTACGAGCGCGAGTACCTCGCGGCCTTCGACCAACGGTGTGACGCTTGTCGCGGCGAGTGCTTGCATTGCTGTGATGCCGGGCACGACTGCCACGTCGCAGTCAGGCACAGTGTCGCGTACGTGGTCGGCCAGATAGGAGAAAGTCGAATAGACGCTTGGGTCGCCCACGGTGGCGAATGCGACTATTCGTGCGCCGTCGTTGAAGGCCTGTACGACTTCGTCGGCCGCTTGGCGCCAGGCCGTCCGTCGGCGTGAATCGACGCCTTGGCGCGAGGCCATGCTGAACTGGACGCGTCGGATGCGTGGACGGGCGCTGGCGCATGCCTCACTCACGATGGCTTCGGCTCGTCCGATGTCTGATTCGGTCGTGTCGGCGGCGGGCACCAGAATCAGGTCTGCTCGCTCGAGGACCCGGGTGGCCTTCACTGTGATCAACTCGGGATCGCCTGGTCCCACGCCCACGCCGATGAGCGTGGGGGCGGGACGGCTCGGTTCGGCGTCCATGATTGCTCCTTCCCTCTTGAGGTGATTAGTATCGGCCAACCCATGCCTGCGTCCATCAGCGTTCCAGCGATACCGTGTGGGCGGCGGAACAGGTTGTCGCCGTCACGTTGTCAGTTTGGTGAGGCGTTGTGGCTTGGATGTGCTGCCGTCGGCATTCTGGGGACGGCACTCGATCACGATCACATCGGACCATGGTGACGGGGAGGCGTGTTGGCCTGGATGCGCGGTCGGCTGGGCATTGGGGATGCCTGGAGGGCGGGCTCGTGCGAATGGTTGCGGTGTTGGTGGGTGGTGCACGTTAGGCTGCGATCATGCGTGAGATTTATCTGGCCGGTGGTTGTTTTTGGGGTGTTCAGCATATGCCAATGGCCCGTCTGGGGCGTCGAGCGTCAGCTACGAGCAGGTGTGCGCGGGTTCTGGGCATGCGGAAACCGTTCTGACGACCTACGATCCCACGGTCATCACGTTGCCTGAGTTGTTGGAGCGTTTCTACGAGATCATTGATCCGACGTCGGTCAACCGGCAGGGGCATGACAGTGGCGTGCAGTATCGCACTGGTATCTGGTGGAGCGACGAGGGCGATGCTCCGGCGGTGCGGGACTCGTTGCGACGGTTGCAGGCGCGCGTCAGGGGTCAGGTGGTGATCGAGGCTGGTCCGTTGCTTAGCTTCATTGTGGCGGAGGACTGGCATCAGGGTTACCTGGACAACAATCCGGCGGGCTATTGCCACATCAGCCCGGGGTTGATGGCGAGGGCCCGGGCGACCAGCCATCTGACGCCGTTGGAGTACGCGGTCACGCAGCAGGCGGCCACGGAGGCGCCGTTCACCGGCGAGCTGGACCACGAGTTCGCGGCGGGCATTTACGTCGACATCGTTTCCGGGGAGCCGCTGTTCGTGTCGGCCGCCAAGTACGACTCCGGGTGTGGTTGGCCGGCGTTCTCTCGTCCCATCGATTCGTCGGCGTTGACAAAGCGTGAGGACCGTACCATCCCTGGAAGGCCACGGATTGAGGTGCGGTCCGCTGGCGCCGACTCGCACTTGGGCCACGTTTTCACCGACGGCCCGGCCGAGCAGGGCGGCCTGCGTTATTGCATCAACTCAGCGGCGTTACGTTTCATTCCATTGGCCGACATGGAGACCGAAGGTTACGGCCAGTATCACGACATGGTGGAATCCACCCAGAACTAAACCTGGGTCGCATGGGACACCGCTCAAGCGACCGTCGCTCATGCTGCGGACGAGTGTGCCGATGAATCAGGCGGCTTCGTCGTCAAGAGGCAGCACTCGACCACATCGAACCACGGCGACGGGACGGGCCGCTGGGCCGGCCACGGGTGCGCGACAATAGGCGCATGGCTACCACACCTGCTCCTGCCACCGAGGTCGTCGGGCTGACGCGCGACCTCATCCGTCTCGACACGTCCAACTTCGGCAACGCCGACTCGAAGGGGGAGCGCGAGGCGGCCGAATACGTCGCCACGAAGCTCGACGAGGTCGGCGTCCCCAGCGAGCTGTTCGAGTCGGAGCCCCGCCGGACGACGCTCGTCGCGCGCTGGGAGCCCGCGGGCTGTGACCTGTCCCTGCCGCCGCTGCTCGTGCACATGCACACCGACGTGGTGCCCGCCGTCGCGGCCGACTGGCAAGTCGACCCGTTCGCGGGAGAGATCGTCGACGGCTACCTGTGGGGGCGCGGCGCCGTCGACATGAAGGACATGGACGCGATGGTGCTGTCCGTCGTCCGCGACCGCATGCGCACGGGCCGTCCGCCACGTCGTCCGGTGCGACTGGTGTTCACCGCCGACGAGGAATCCGGCGGCGTGCTGGGCTCGTCCTGGCTGGTCGAGCACCACCCGGAAGCGGTCGCGGATTGCACCGAGGCCATCGGCGAGGTGGGCGGCTTCTCGCTCACCGTCCGCGACGACCTGCGGCTCTACCTCATCCAGACCGCCGAGAAGGGGCTGGCCTGGCTCAGGCTCATCGCCGACGGCACCGCTGGGCATGGTTCCATGCGCAACGACGACAACGCGGTGACCCAGCTCGCGCAAGCCGTCGCTCGCATCGGGGCCTACGAGTGGCCGGCCCGCATCCGTCCCGCTCAGCAGGCGTTCCTTGACGCCGTCGAAGACGCGCTCGGCGTGCCCGTCAACGCCGACACCGTCGAGCAGACGCTGAGCCAGCTCGGCGCCATCGCCCGCATGGTCGGCGCAACGATGTCGAACACGGTCAACCCAACGATGCTGGAGGCGGGCTACAAGGTGAACGTGGTGCCCGGCCAGGCGACGGCGGGTATCGACGGGCGGTTCGTCCCCGGCTGTCGCGACGAGTTCCTCGCCACCATCGACGAGCTGCTGGGCGACAAGGTGCGCCGCGAGACCATCGTGGAGGAGGTCGCGGTCGAGACCGAGTTCGCCGGGGCGCTGGTGGACGCGATGCAGGCCTGCCTGGCGGCGGAGGACCCGCAGGGCAAGGCGGTGCCGTTCATGCTGAGCGCGGGCACCGACGCGAAGGCCTGGTCCAGGCTCGGCATCCGCTGCTTCGGCTTCGCCCCGCTGCGTCTGCCCGCCGACCTGGACTTCTCGGCGCTGTTCCACGGAGTCGACGAGCGGGTGCCCGTCGAGTCGTTGGCGTTCGGCTGCCGCGTGCTGGATCGCTTCTTCGATCTGGCGTGAGTCGGGTCATCCCCGCAAAACGGGACGGTGAGACGAGTCGCAGTGCCAGTGCATGGGTGGCGCCCTGCCGGGTGCCCATCCAATGCGGTGGCGCCCCTTTCCTCGCGTGGGAGTTTACGCAATGAGCTTGATCTGGCAGGTCGCCGGTGCCATGCGCGCCAGGCGGGCGTCCGCTGTGAGTAGGGGGCAGGCCATCAACTCGGCCAACGCGACGTAACTGGCGTCGTAGCTGCTGATCGAGCCGCGAAGTTGCCAGACGCGGGCGCTGAGGGTGGGCCATTGCCACAACTCGACGTCAAGCTCGGCCAGGCCGATCCAGGCGAGTTCGGCCGTTTCTGGCGACAACCGCCGAGCGGACAGCAGGCGCCGGATCACGTTCGTCACTTCGTACGGGAAAACTGTGGGGGCAATCACATAGGCGTCGCCGATCGCCCGTTGTACGCGCCGGCCGGTGGGGCCTCGCCCGAGCAGAAGCTCCAGGGCGGCCGACGCGTCGATCACGATCTCGGAGGAATCCATCAGCGTTCAGCCTGACCGTCCGTCGATTCGCGTGTCAGGGTTGATGTCAGTGCGTCGTCGCGCTCGCCGCGGCTCGCAGACAGGTCGTCCATGAGCTGCTGATGTGTGATCGGGGGAAAGGTCTCCGCGCGGCGACGGATTTCCGCCAGCACCTCTGCTTGTGTGCGATGGGACGCCGCCTCCGAGACCAGCCGCAGCATGTATTGCTGCAGCGATCTTCCTGAGGCGGCGGCGCGTGAAGCCAGCACGTCGCGCACTTCAGTGGGCACGTCTCGAATCACAATGCTTGTCATGCAAGCATTTTAGTAGCAGTGGCCTGTTCGGAGCTTCCCGTGGTCTACGAAGCGCTTCCAACACACTCGTTTGTCGGCGGGCTTGTGGTGGACTGCTCTTGACGGCCTGCCAGGGGACGTCGAAACGCCTGCGAGGATCCTTCGCCTATGGGCGGGTCATCGTGCCGGTTTTGTAGTTGATCGTCCAGCCTTCGGCGTCGTTGACGATGACGAACTGAGTGTTGAGTGAGCCGTCTGACGATA
>QMCE01001674.1_pt1 | contig 12198 bp, 12 predicted proteins | sample 1821851 | NCBI WGS metagenome assembly QMCE01 (sample SAMN09453174, study PRJNA476694) | Termite gut metagenome, whole genome shotgun sequencing project. | isolation source: worker | host: Odontotermes sp. | place: South Africa:Pretoria | collected 2016-01-28
ATCGTCTCCTATCCTAAAGTGTGACTTGCTATCAGTTCTTTCATCAGTTCGTCGATGTCGCCGTCCTTGCCCGTGAGTTTCTTGGCTTCTTTGGCCTGAAACACCACGTTCTCGATCTGCTTCACCTTGGTGGGCGAACCCGCCAGGCCCAACTGGTTGTCGTCGGCGTCGACGTCGGATACGCCCCACTCCTCGATCCGCAGGTAGTCGCGGCCGGCGAAGAGCGTGTTCGTGTAGTCGCTGTCGGCCTCCTGCAATTCGGTTGCGGTCTTGGCGTATTTGTATTTCATCACCCTCTTGGCGTGCTGCGGGCGGCAGTCGGGGGCCGAGCCGTTCACCGTGACGACCACCGGCAGGGTCGAAGCGACGATCTCCACGCCGTGGTCGAGGCGGCGCTTTACACGGATCTCCTTATCGTCGAGCGAGAGTATCTCCTCTGCGTATGTAACCTGCGGCCATCCCAATTTCTCGGCGACCTGCGGGCCAACCTGCGCCGTATCGCCGTCGATGGCCTGACGGCCCGCGATGATCAGGTCGGGTTGGATCTTTGCCAGCGCGCGCGAAAGTGCATAGGATGTGGCGAGCGTATCTGCGCCTGCGAATTTGCGGTCGGTTAGCAGCACCCCGCCGTCGGCGCCGCGGAACATTGCGTCGCGGATGATGTCGGCCGCACGGGGCGGGCCCATCGTGAGTATCTGCACAGTCGAGCCGAGGAACTTGTCCTTGAGCACGAGCGCCTGCTCCAGCGCGTTCAGGTCTTCAGGGTTGAAGATCGCGGGCAACGCCGCACGATTCACCGTGCCGTCCGCTTTCATCGCGTCCTTGCCCACGTTCCGCGTATCCGGGACCTGCTTGGCAAGAACAACTATTTTCAACGTCTTCTTCATTAATTGATATTGTTTGGTTTTGGTATTTTATTCCAAAGTTACAAACCACAAAGATAAACATTTTTCTTTCTTTCAAAAAAAGGGAAGGACGAACATGTTTGACAGATACCTCACATGTCATCCCGAAACCAGCGGAGGGTGAAAGGGCATCGCGTGATTGGCAGTCCTCCGCCGGGGATGGCGATGTTGACGGGCAAAAAACGCCCGTCTTCCTTCTTGCGGCTCGGCAGATAGAAAGCAAAAAAACGCTTTCTCTCTGCTCTCGCTCCGCAGCGTCGGTTCGGACTGCATGGGTTGTCTTACGCCAACCCTGCCAACACATAAGCCCCCACCCACCTGCCGGCCGCAAAAGCGCGGCTCGCGACGCTGTCCCCGCCGGAAACATATTACCCCCAAACAGGATGTATATAATCACCTTATATTAAATGCACGACGGCTTTATTTAACAATGTTTTCCCTTCCGCCGATTATTTTGGAATATAATTTGCTATTGTCAAGGGAAACAATTATTTTTCCAACAAATAAAAACCATCTGTTATGAGTGCAAAAAACACATTTCTGGCATTTTTGGGCGGCGCGATAGCGGGAGCTACGGTTGCCTTGTTGTTCGCACCGGAAAAGGGGGAGGTAACACGCCGCAAGATCAGTAAGGCGGTGGGCGACGGCCGTGATTTCGTGGTCGACAAGTATAACGAGGGCCGCGATGCGATCGAGGATGCATACCACAGGGGCCGCGAACGCGTCATGGATGCCTACCACGAGGGCCGTGAAAGGCTGGCCGATGCGATCTCCGAGGGCCGCGAACTGATGGATGAAGAACTCGAAACGATCTGCGGCGCGGCGGAGAAAAAAGTCACCCCTAAAAGAAAATAACGATGGCCGAAGAGAAACTTAGCGACAGGGTCGCACAGGACTTGAAACGTTATGTCGACCTTCGCGTCGATGACGCGAAGCTGGCAGTCGTAGAGGGTCTCTCGTCGATCTCGGGAAGCGTCATCGCGGCTGTCATCTGTTTGTTCTTGGTCAACCTCGCGTTCATACTCTTCACGGCCGTGTTCGTCTACCTGATCGACCTGTTTGTACATTCGTGTGTATGGTCGGCCGCGATACTGGGCGTGCTGTACCTGATAATAGGCGTTGTGGTGATGCTCCGGCCGGGATGTTTCCGCAATATGATGGTGAGGGTGTTCGCCCCCATGTTCTTTTGCCCTAAAAAACACGAGGAGGACGACGATGAATAAGCGCAGGAAAAGGTACTGTACGCTCGGCTCGATCGCCGAGGTTCAGAGGGAGAGGGAGAAGCTCTCCCGGATGATGAAAGCCAACGAAACCCACATCAGGGAGGATTGGGCCGATGTCAGATATTGGTTCTCGCCCTCCAATATTTTGGATAAGGCGATATGCCGTGCATCCGCGAGTTCGTCGCTGATCGCCAATATAGTGGCCGGCGCACGCACTGCAATCAGGATGGTCCGCGACCGCAGGGAAACGAAATACGATTGCAAATAACCGCACAGGTAATTAACGGCGGCGCCTTAGTTCTCTGTTCGATGTGGCGATGTTGACTTCGCTTTGCTCAATCGGGAAGACATTCGTTTATGCGGCCGCGCTTCACGCGCGGCCGCAATTCTTATGCTTAGTTCTCGGCACGCAGCCAACGGAGGGATGTGCGTAATGAAATGAAGCGCGGCCCAATGTTGACGGGCAAAAATGCCCGTCTTCCTCCAGAGTTACCCCTGCGGGGTTTCCTCTTTGTCGTTCGGCAAAACAAAAGCAAAGAGACGCTTTTGTTCTGCTCTCACTCCGGCGTCGGTTCGCGCCCCGGGCGATTTCGAGCAAACTCGATCGCCGCTCGGCTTGGCGTCGGTTCGCCCGGGGTGGCTGCGGGCCGCAATGGCCAACATACAAAGCCCCCCCGCTCCCTGTCTGGCACAAAAGTGCGGCTCGCTACGCTCGCCCCCCGGAAACATATTATCCGAAACGGGAAGTGTGAACTTGTATGTCACTGCTTTTCGGTGAGGTATTTCCAGAAGCGGCGCGGCATGTGCTGCCGTTGTAAGCGGGGGTTGATGCGCTCCTTGATGGTCAGCGACTTATGATAGCCGCGCCACGCCTGTTGGAACATTTTCTCGTCATCGGCCATTATGTCGTCGCCGAGTTTACCTTCCAACAGGTGGCGGTCGTCTTCCATGGTCACCTCACGAACCGTCGTAAGGTCGTAATGATAGCCATAATGCCGTTTTGTGTCGTAGACGAGCCACGGCTGGTCGGCGAACCGGTCGCGGAAATAGTCGACCGCGAGCGGCAGGGCGTTGTATTTGGGCGCGATGGGGCCGAAATATGACCCGTCCGAAGCCTTCTGGAAGCGCACGAACTGACGCACGTGTTCACCCTCGCGCGCAACCTGCATCGCCAGTTTGTGGACGGCCAGAACGTCCGGATCGCCGAAATTCGTCACGATCGACCGTGGCGAGTCGAACACCTTCCGCATATAGCGCACGAGCAGGGCGTCGCTTCCGTCCTCCTCCGACAACCATACGTGCATCAGCATGTTACGTGTGCGCCGGTCGAGTTTCGCGCACAGCCCGTTCCACACCCGGTCGGCGTGCCAGGGATCCGTGACCACCGTATGGGTTTCGTCCACGAACATGGGCTCCGGGTCGCCCGCACCGAGCAGGCTGTCGGGGAACCGGCGCCGCGAATATGCGTCGAACACCGCCGACAGCAGGCCCTCCCATGTTTTATCGTATCGAAAAAGAAACATTCGAATAGTCAATTGTGGCGCCAGAGCAACTGGGTTTAGATAAAAATGAGAGCAAAAAATTCAAAACAAGCTCTAAGACGACTTAAAAACCGAGCCACGCCACGCTTCCAGCATTTCAGATTTGTATTTCGGGTCGGTATAACTTACTATGACACTTAGGTAGCGGTCGCCTACTACGCCTCCATATGAGATCATCCAAAGTGTTGTTTTATTGTCCGGCATGATCATCTCTGACGTGGTGACATAGAAGACTTGTCCGCCAATAACTTCGCGCGCAGGATAATCAAAACTAAATTCAGCGTCCAGCTCTGCAAATGCATTTTTCATCACGTAACTAACGTCTATCATATTCTGCACAACATCCCCTTCGGACATCCCGTTCGCATGCTCGACCGATGAAACAAATTTGTTCTGTTGCCCCTTCTGGAACGCCACCAACTCCTTGACGCCGCTGATTACGCTTTCCTCTACTCCTTGTTTTTTCAACATGTCCGTTGCATGCCTGTTTTCGCTTGCCGAACGCGTATAGGAAAGCTCCCACCCCTCGGGGATCACTATTTCCCAACCTATCGAATCGTTGATATATCGACCGTTTTCGATGCGCCCTTCATAGAAATAAGGCTTAATTATTCTCCAATCCGAGTCTCGAAATAGGGTAACGGCGCTGCGCAACCCCCACGCCACCGAGAAGGCGGCAATGAGTAGTAGCAATGTTTTTAATATTCGCTGTTTCCGGGTTTTTGTCGGCAATTCTTTAATGTAATCAAACATGACAGCAAATATTGGTACATCACAAATATATATATTTAATTTTGGTATTTATGCGATCCAACTGTCAATTTTCACCCATTCAACAGCCGCTCACCCTCCGGCGCAAAAAGCACAAGTTGGTTAAGGTCATACTTTTTCCGCCCGCGGTTTGGCAGGAGCAACCTGCGCACATTCTCCGGCCGCAACTCCTGCACGGTGTTGGTTACAAGTTCATTGCACGTAATAAAATACTGCGCCTTCTTCATCACGACCCCTATTTTCTTGAGCGCCGACGCCGTGATCCGCCCATATCTACGCGAGGAGACGATCAGCTTGGCCGACTTCACCCCGATGCCCGGCACGCGCAGTATCAGTTCGTAGTCAGCGCTGTTGAGGTCGACGGGGAAGACCTCCGGGTGGCGCAGCGCCCACGAGAGTTTGGGGTCGATCTCCAGGTCGAGGTCGGGATACGAGTCGTCGGCGATCTCCTCGGCCCGGAACCCGTAGAAGCGCATCAGCCAGTCGGCCTGGTAGAGGCGGTTCTCGCGCACCAGTGGCGGCTGTTTGAGCGCCGGCAGGCGGTGGTCGTAGGCGTTCACCGGTATGTAGCCCGAATAGTAGACGCGCTTCAGGTCGCGCTGTGAGTATAGCGCCGACGACATGCGCAGGATCAGGCGGTCGTTCTCGCCCGTCGCGCCCACGATCATCTGGGTACTCTGCCCTGCCGGCGCGAACCGCGGCACGTGGCGCATCCGGCGGCGGTCTTCGGCTATCTGCATGATACCCTGATGTATATATGTCATCGGTCGATATATGTCCGTATAGTTTTTCTCGGGTGCGAGAAGCCTGAGGTTCTGTTCGGTCGGTATCTCGATGTTTACGCTAAGGCGGTCGGCGTATAGCCCCGCCTCGTTAACCAACTCGCGGCTCGCACCCGGGATGCTCTTCATGTGTATGTAGCCGTTGTAGCGGTGCGTGGTGCGCAACTCCCTGACCACGCGCACCATCCGCTCCATCGTGTAGTCGGGGTTGTTGAGCACGCCCGAACTGAGGAATAGCCCCTCGATATAGTTGCGGCGGTAAAATTCCATCGTGAGCGTCACCAACTCGTCGACGGTGAGCGTCGCGCGCGGATGGTCGTTGCTGCGGCGGTTCACGCAGTATGCGCAGTCGTAGATACAATTATTGGACAGCATCACCTTCAGCAGCGACACGCAGCGCCCGTCCTCGGTGAAGCTGTGGCATATCCCCCAGCCCTGCGTACTCCCAACCTTCCCCGGCTCATTCTTGCGCGTAACCCCACTCGACGCGCACGACACGTCGTATTTGGCCGATTCGGCCAATACCTCCAACTTCTTCTGAATCGACTCGGTCATAACTGAAAACCTTTTCCGATTCAAAAGTACAATAATTTAACCGAATATCCAAATTATTGACTGAAAATTTAAGAGGTTGCCTGGAAATTTCCAGACAACCTCTCGATCTTGGAGATTTTTCACGGTTTACCCGGCTGTCTCTACCTCCTTTTTGGGCGGAAAGACGAGCGACGCGACGACGCTCAGGGCAAGTATCCCCACTATAATAAGCAGTGAAGTTCCAGTCGAGATCGAGATATGGAATATGCCGTGAAGCAACATTTTGGCCCCGATGAACGTTAGCAGTACCGCAAGCCCCGTCTGCAAATATGCGAACTTGCCCATCACGCCGCTCAGAACGAAGAACAGCGAGCGAAGTCCGAGTATCGCGAAGATATTCGAGAAAAAGACGATATATGGGTCGAGCGTGACCGAGAATATCGCGGGAATACTGTCCACGGCGAAGATCACGTCCGAGCCTTCGATCACCAACAGCACGAGCAGCAGCGGAGTGATATACCTGTGCCCACGCAACCGCACGAAGAATTTCCCGTCATAATCCTTGCGGGTCATCCGGAAGCGTTTCGAGACGAACCTCACCACCGGATGTTTTTTCATATCGCGCCCCCCGTCGTCCTCCTTCTTGAAAAGCAGTTTGATACCCGAGAAGATCAATATCCCCCCGAAGATCCACAGCACCCACATGAAACGCTGAACGAGCGCGGCGGCGGCGAAGATGAACACAAAGCGCATCACCACGGCCCCGAGAATACCCCAGAACAGTATCTTGTGATAGTATTTCGGATCGACCCTGAACGACAGGAAGATCATTATCATCACGAAGATATTGTCGACCGAGAGCGCCTTTTCGATCAGGTAACCCGTGAGGTATTCGAGCGACATGGCATGGCGGTAGGCTTTTATCCCCACCTCCAGACCAGCGGCGGGGTCGAGCGCCAGCCCGTGTTTGTGCACCTCGTTGAAGTGCGCCAACTGTTCGAATGTGGTTATGCCGTGTATCCACTCGGCCCTGAGCGCGATGAACAGGTAGAACAGCATGGCCGTGCCTATCCATACCCCCGTCCACACGAGCGCTTCCCTGACCGAAACCACGTGGTCTTTCTTGTTTACCAGCCCCAGGTCGATGGCCAGCATCGCCGCCACCAGCACCAAAAAGCCGCCCATGAAAAGTATTTCCGAACTCATTGTAAACTATGCGAATTATCCTGGAAAATTTTGGTTTTCTTTGCCATCGTCGATGCGAAGACAAAGTTGTTCAACTCCGGGTTGTCGGAGTGGAGAATATCGTCGCTCGTGCCCTGCCACCATGCCTTGCCCTGATAGATGAACACCACTTTTTCACCGATCTCGAGCACCGAGTTCATATCGTGGGTATTGACGATGGTCGTTATGCCGTATTCCTTCGTGATCTCCTGAATCAGGTTGTCGATCACCACCGACGTCACCGGGTCGAGCCCCGAATTGGGTTCGTCGCAGAACAGGTAGCGGGGGTTGAGCACTATCGCGCGTGCTATGGCGACGCGCTTGGTCATCCCGCCGCTCAGTTCCGAGGGGTATAACTTGTTGGCATCGGTGAGGTTGACCCTCTGGAGGCAGAAGTTCACGCGGTCGAGCTTTTCCGCTTCGCTCTGGTTCGTGAACAGGTCGAGCGGCAGTTTTATATTCTCTTCGACGGTCGATGAATCGAGCAGCGCGCCGCCCTGGAATATCATCCCCACGTCGCGGCGTATGGCCTTGCGCTCGCGGAAGTTGAGGGCGGTGAAATCGGTGTCGTTGTAATATATCTCGCCGCTGTCCACGTCGTGCAGCCCGACCAGCGACTTGAGCAGCACCGTCTTGCCCGACCCGCTTTGGCCGATGATCAGGTTGGTCTTGCCCTGGTCGAACGTCAGCGTGATGTCGTCCAGCACCGCCCGCCCCTCGAAAGACTTATACAGATGTTCGCAGCGGATCATGTCAGCATCAGTTGTGTGAGTACGAGGTTGAAGATCAGGATGCACACCGAGCTGACGACCACGGCCTTGGTGCTCGCGCGTCCCACTTCGAGCGAATTGCCTTTGGCGTTGTAGCCGTAGAAACTCGAAATGGAGGTGATGACAAAGGCGAAAATGGCTATCTTTATCAGCGAGTAAGTGATCGAGAACGGGCGGAAATCCATCCTCAGCCCCTGAATGTAGTCGTCGGGGTTGAGAACCCCCGTGAACGCCGCCACCAGCCATCCTCCCGCCGAGCCTATCACGATGCTCATGATGGTGAGGAACGGGAAGAAAAGCACCGTCGCGACTATTTTTGGGAGTATCAGATAGTTGGCCGAGTTCACCCCCATCACTTCGAGGGCGTCGATCTGCTCGGTGATCCTCATCGTGCCTATCTCCGAGGCGATATTGCTGCCCACCTTGCCGGCGAGGATCAGCGCCACCACCGTGGAGCTGAACTCAAGGATCATCGTCTCGCGCGTTGCGAACCCCACGAGCGCCGGGGGGATGAACGGCGATTCGAGGTTGATGCACATCTGGAGCGTCACCACCGCCCCCATGAATATCGAGATGATCGCCGAGATACCTATCGAGTTGAGCCCCAGCGATTCCATCTCGAATGTGAGGTTGCGCCAGAAGATATGGCGCTTCTCGGGCCTGGAGAAAACCTTGCCCATCAGAATGAAGTACCGTCCCAGAAGGTCTAAAAGTTTCATCTCTTTTCCGTCGTATCTTCAGTTGTCTCGACCTCTTCGAATTCCACGTAATCGCCCACGCTTTTGTTCACTTTTTTCTGTATCGGCGCTGTTTGCTGCACGCTCACGTCGCCTTCGGGGCGATCGCTGCGGCGTGCCGACGAACGGCCGCGCGGCTGCCCTCCGCCCCCGAACTGCCCTGCAAATTCGCGCTGTTTCTTTTGCAGCCAACGCTGCAACAGCCAACGTCCGAGCAGGCCGGCCAGCCAGATTGTAAGTATCGTTATGACTAAGAATTCCATATCGTCTGCAAAGATAGTGAAAGCCGAGAGGAAACCGCAAAAAATCAAAGATTTTTGGAGGTTGCCCGAGGCGCATCCTAATCTAAGACGAAGTCAAATATAGCAAAAGACCTCGTAAAACGGCAAAATATGAATAAATTGAGTTAATTAAAAATTGACAATGCGTCGGGATGACAGCCCTGCCGGTTCTCGGTCTGCAGCCAGCGGATGGTTGCGAGTAACGCAGTGGAACGCGGCCATAACAAAACACGCGCAAGCGTGTCATCCCGAGCGAGCGCAAGCGACGAGGGATCTACGATTGTGTTTTTGTCATCTCTCGCCCCGCGCTTCGTGGATGACAAATTTTTACGTATATTTGTCTATTCAAATACTATATTTATGGCCGGAACGGTAAAGATAATATGCGAGAATAACGACTGCTCGCTGAATGTGACTCAGGGCACGGCGCTCGCCGATATCATAACGATGCTTTCGCTGAAGAACTCGCACCCGTTCCTCGCGGCGCTGGTGAACAACAATTACAAGGAACTCGACTATAACGTCTACGAGCCGTGTACGGTGCGCTTCATCGACATCACCCATTTCGAGGGGATGCGCGTCTACCAGCGGACGCTGTTTTTCACGCTCAGCAAGGCCGTTCGCGACCTGTATCCGGGATGCACGTTCCGCGTGAAGCACGCCGTGTCGAAGGGTTTCTACTGCGAGATCGACGGCATCGAGGATATAACGCAGGAGGAGATCGACGCGCTGAAAAAGCGCATGGACGAGCTGATCGCCGGAAACATCCCGATCGTCAAGGAGAAGATGCTGCGCACCGAGGCCGAGGCGGTATATGAGAAGATGGGATATTCCGACAAACTGGCGCTGCTCCGTTCGCGCCCCTCGCTCTATGTGACGATCTACCGGCTGGCCGACATTTCGGGCAACATGTTCGGGGTGACGGCGACCTCTACGGGTGTCCTGCACCTGTTCGACATACGCAAATACTATAACGGCTTCTACCTCGCGATCCCGAAGCGCACCGCCCCCGCCGAGCTCGAAACCATGGTGCCGCAGGACAAAATGTTCGACGTGTTCAACGAATACAAGGCATGGGTCGACATCATCGGCGTTTCGAACATCGGGTCGCTCAACCACAAGATCATCGACGGCGGCGCGAGCGAACTGATAAAGATAGCGGAGGCGTTCCATGAAAAGAAGTTGGGCATGATCGCCGACCGGGTCGCCGAGGCGAATGCCGACCGCGGCGCGCGCATGGTGCTGATCTCAGGCCCTTCGTCGAGCGGTAAGACGACGTTCGCCAAGCGCCTAGGCATACAACTCCGCATCCTGGGCCTCGAACCCGTGCTTATCTCGCTCGATGACTATTTCGTGGAGCGCGACCGGACACCGCTCGACGAGCATGGCGACTATGACTACGAATCGCTTTATGCGCTCGACCTCGAGACCTTCAACGAACACCTGCGTGCGCTGTTCGACGGCGGCAGCGTCGACGTGCCGCGCTACGACTTCATAACCGGCCGCCGCGAGTACCACGACGCGCCCCTGCGCCTCGACGACCGCTCGATACTCGTGATCGAGGGCATCCACGGCCTGAACCCCGAGCTGACGCAGCAAATCGAGGACAAGTACAAATTCAAGGTATATATATCGGCGCTCACGTCGATCACCCTCGACGATATTTCGCGCATCAACACCACCGACAACCGCCTGCTGCGGCGCATCACGCGCGATTATGCCACCCGCGGAAGCGATGCGGCGGCGACGCTCAAGCGCTGGGCGAGCGTCCGCAAGGGCGAGGACAAGCACATATTCCCCTATCAGGAGAACGCCGACGTTATGTTCAACTCGTCGCTCTTTTACGAGATCTCGGTGCTGCGCCGCTATGTCGAGCCGATGCTGTTGGAGGTGAGCGACCTCGTTCCCGAATACGCCGAGGCGCGCCGCCTGCTGAAGTTCCTCGACAACTTCATCCCCGTCGCCCCCGACGAGATCACCCCGATCTCGATCCTCCGCGAATTTATCGGCGGCAGCAGTTTTAAATATTAGAAAAATCCTGTCATCTCGAAGCGTCGAGCGAGAGATCTCTCGCTCGACGCTTCGAGATGACGGAATTCTCAGAACCCGATCCCGGCGATATACCCGTACACCCCGCTGACGACCCCCGCGGCGAGCATCCCCGCAACGCAAATAACGAGGCTCACACGGTTGTACGTATCGGTACGGAACGCCTCGGCCCCCGCTTCGGGCGCCGTGATGAACATCGCCTTCACGATCCGCAGGTAGTAGTAGAGCGAGACGACGGTATTTATCAACGCGATGAACACCAGCAGATAATCACCCCCTTCGGCTGCCGCGGCAAAGATAAAGAACTTGCTGAAAAACCCTCCCAGCGGCGGGATGCCGGCCAGTGAGAACAGCGCCAACATCATCACCATCGCGAGCCGCGGATTGGACTTGTACATCCCGTTATACGCGGCAATGTCCGTGCGTCCCGTGCGGTTCTCGACGGCTGCGATCACCCCGAACGCTGCGAGGTTCGAGAAGAGGTAAACGAGCACGAAATAGATAGTCGCCGTCAGCCCCGCCTCCGTCCCGTGCAGCACCCCCAGCATGATATATCCCGCCTGCGAAATTGACGAGTAGGCGAAGAAACGCTTTATATCGGTCTGGCGCAGGGCGAACAGGTTGCCGATAATGATCGTAGCCACGGTCAGTCCCCAGAGCATGTGGTGCCACACTGCGGCAAGCGCGCCGAAGACATGGTGGAGCGAGAGCAGGAGCGCGAATACCGCCGCCCCCTTCGAAACCACCGACAGGAATGCCGTGGTAGCCGTCGGCGCACCCTCGTAGACGTCCGGCGCCCACATGTGGAACGGCACGAGCGAGATCTTGAACGCCAGCCCCGCGAAGAAAAAGACGAACCCGAGTATGGTCATGGGATTGGCGGCGAGGGACGCGCCCATATCGTCGAAATACATTGTCCCCATCGCCCCGTAGAGGTACGACAGGCCGAACATCATCACGCCCGACGACAGCGCCGTCATAAGTATATACTTCGCCCCCGCCTCGGCGGATTTTTCCTTGTATTTGTTATACGCGGCAAGGCATGCCACGGGCAACGACGCCGTCTCGATCCCGATATAGAGCATCATGAAGTTCCCGGCCGAGATCATAAGGTACATGCCGAACAGCGCGGCGGCCGCGATCACGTAGAACTCACCCTCGCGTATGGCTGTTTCTCCCTTGCGCAGCCACTCCCCGGCCTGCATCAGGATTATAAGCGTGGCGACGTTCAGTATATTCTTCATAAGTACGGTGAGGTCGCTCGTCAGGTACATCCTGCCGAATGCCGACGCCTCCTGCGGCACATGGAGGAACCCCGCCGCGGTATGCACCGCAAAGAGTAGTATAGCCGCCAGACGGAACCACCGCATGGCGCGTGTCT
>QMCE01002453.1_pt1 | contig 12190 bp, 16 predicted proteins | sample 1821851 | NCBI WGS metagenome assembly QMCE01 (sample SAMN09453174, study PRJNA476694) | Termite gut metagenome, whole genome shotgun sequencing project. | isolation source: worker | host: Odontotermes sp. | place: South Africa:Pretoria | collected 2016-01-28
GCAAATACTGATTTAGTATTCGCTTCGAAGAGCGCCTTGATGCTGCCGGCCATTTCCTGCCTTTGTCCGACGCAGGATTTTGTCCGGCAGCCCTAAGAGGATCAGCGCATCGTTTTGGTGATGGGCGGGGCAGGCCCTGAGCGAAGCCGTGTCTTTGTGTCTTGCTCGTTGCAACCAAGCCCGAGAGGGGAGCGTGGTCCAGCGGAAGGCTGGTCGCGGGGTGTGGGGGCGCGATGAGCCCCCACGTCCTGAAATGTATAAAAAAGTCAAATAAGCGGTTGAGCGGTTTGCGGTTATTTTTTGAAATCAATGGAGTGCGCGATAAAGAGAAGCATTCGCAGGAGGGGAAAAGCGTTTGCTGTGAATTTGATCGCGCACGACAACATCGCAGAGGCGGAGAGGCCCCGCAGGGCCGACTTCCGCCGCACGGTTCAAAAAGGAACGTCGGAGTTGAGCGAAAGCGAAGCCCGACCGGCTGCGGCGTGCTTTTATGACGTGGCGCAAAGAGCGCAAGCGAGCAACGCCCCGGCACACCGGGAACCTGCCCCCGCTCGGGGCGGGAAGGGAGGCATGCGGGGAGCGCTTCTTCCCGCCCCGAGCGGGGCAGGTTCCCGGTGTGCCGAAGCGTTCCCCGCAAATACCCTTTACGAAACGTCACAAAAGCACGCCGCAGCCGGTCGGGCTTCGCGCATTCGCGCTCAACTCCGACGTTCCTTTTTGAACCGTGCGGCGGAAGTCGGCCCTGCGGGGCCTCTCCGCCTCTATAAGGTAGTCGTGCGCGATCAAATTCACAGCAAACGCTTTTCCTTGCCTGTAAATGCTCCTCTTTATCGCGCACTCCATTGATTTCAAAAAATAACCGCAAACCGCTCAACCGCTTATTTGACTTTTTTATTGATTTTAAGGACGTGGGGGCTCATCGCGCCCCCACACCCCGCGACCAGCCTTCCGCTGGACCACGCCCCCTCGCGGGGCAGGTTCACCGCGCAGGACACGGAGACGCGGCTTCGCTCAGGGCCGGCCACTCCATTCATGCAAGCCCAGGACTACCCAGTCGCCTTGCTGATCGCGCGATCCTTGTTCGAAAGGATGTTTGTCACGCGGACGCAGAAATAATCGTTCAAAACCAGAACCTCGCCCTCGGCCACAAGACGGTTGTTGATGTAAATGTCCACAGGCGCGCCCGCGTCCTTCCCTCCCGCAAACGCAGAATGTCCTCCACAGACAACATCGTCCTGCCAAGCTCAATCTTCACCTCAAGCTCCACATCGTAGAGCATGTTGATGCTCGCCGGGTCGGCAGGCGGCTGATCCGCCGCCAACGCCGCCAGGGCGACCGGTTGAGCCGGGCCGAGACGCGCCTCGGTCGCGCTGCCCAGAAGGGCGTCAATGTCGTCCTGACTCATTTCATCGGCCATGTGCGTCCTTCCTCACATTGAGTATGTGCGTATCCCCGTTTTCACGAAAACATTGCCGAAAAACATGCCGACCCTACATCAGCGTCCACGACGGCAGCAGCACGTTGGTGACGCGACGCTTCGAAATGTCCTCCGGAACCTTCATCGCCGCGAAATCGTACCGCTCCAGCTCGTTGTTCACAAACCGCATGATCTCCGCCTTCACAAGATCGGGACCGCGATCCCCCATCAGATTGGTGAAGGACTGCCCCGTCAGAAACGTGTTGAGATGATCCCGTATCTTCGATTCAAGCTGCACCACAACCGCACGGAAAATCTCGATCTGCGTCGCGTTCGGACGAGACGCGCCCGCACGCTTCTCCTCCGGAAGATAATGCAGCTCCAGAACCATGTTGAAGTTGAGCGGACGCAAATCGCCCCCCGGCCCCGGAACCGTCGCGGAAAAGTTGTTCATCTCCACCTTGCTCTGGAGAATGGCGGGGTCCTCAAGAAACGCCTTCGCCTGCTCCGCAGGATCGGGCCCCGACCCCGGCTCGCGGATAATCATCATGGCTATCCAGAACGCGGCCTGCAACAACGTCACCGCGATGACGATGATCCACCCCTTGATGCCGCCGAGGAGCCCTCCGCCAGCCGCTTTCGGTTCTTCTTCGCCTTCCTTCTTTTCGGGATTTTCGTCAGCCATGCGATTCTCCGCTGCAGGGTGTTCAAAGAGGGATTTTCAGAAAGTCACTTCACATCATCTGCCGGACAAACATGGGCAGAAGCACATCGGTCACGCGGCGCTTGTTGATCTCCTTCCGAACGCCTTTGCCGAAATCGAGCCCCGCAAGGGAATCGTTGATGTATTTTTTCAGATCGTCCTTGATGAAGGCGTACATCCCGGCAGCGCCGTAGTCCTCGCGGGGCATCCGCTGGAGAAGACTGTTCACCCTGCTCCGGACGCGCTGCTCCATGTCCTGTATCGCCTGGATGAACAACGCCATTTCCTCCGGCGTCGGATTCGGCGCGCCCTCGATCTGCTCCTCCGGGAGCTGCCCCAGCATCAGCGATATGTCCAGGCCGATCGTCATCCTCTTGCCGCCCCTGAGAGGAATGAGCTGGTAAATCTGGTTGAACTTCACCTCGTGGCCCAGCATGTCCACAGCCAAATCGCGCACCGCCCGCGTCTGCGTCTGCACGACAGGCCTGGCCTCGGAACGCAGATAAATCATGATGATGGCGAACGCCGCCTGCGCTATGGCCAGACCGCAGATGAGTATCCAGCCCCGGCGGCGGTTCAGCCAGTCCTTGAACGCCTGGCGGGAAAGCCCGGTCGCGCTCCCCGCGCTCCCGGAATCGCCCGCCGAACCGGGCAGGCCCGACAGATCGGCGTCCGCCCCCGCTCCTGGACCCGCCTCGTCGCCGTCATCGAAGAGATCATCGTCATCGGCCATGCCGTTCTCCCGGCTCTTATTCCCCGCCCACGAGGGCTTCAGTCATGATGATCTCGACGCGCCTGTTGAGCGCCGGGTTCGCCGGGTCCCTGGGTTCGTTGTCCGCCGCGGAAATGAGGCGGAAGCGCTTCTCCTCGATGCCGCACTCGTCCACCAAGTGGCGCATGACCGAATACGATCGCGCATACCCCAGAGCCCACAGGTCCTGCGTTTCGTTTGTCGCCTGGGCCGTGTTCCCCTTGACCTCGATGCGGTTCCTGAACCCCTTCAAATCGGGCGCGACGTCGTTCTGGAGCAGACGCTTTCCCTTCGCCGACAGCTCGGCCGAGCCGGGGCGGAACAGGTCCTCGCCGCCGATGATGATCTTCTGCCTGTCGTCCTCGACAAGCGTGGTCACTTCGGAACGCTTGCCGGGCGGCCCCCTCCGGAGGACGTTGGCCTCCTCCTGCGAGGTCCGCTGCGGCGTCATGGTCGGGCGGATGGGGCTCTGGTTGAACGGAAGCACGCCCACCTGCCGCATGAACGCCTTCATCGTCGCCTGGATGCGGGGCTTCTTCGGCTCCGACATGGTGAAGAGGAGCACGAAGAACGTCAGCATCAGCGTCATCATGTCGGAGAAGGACGTGAGCGCGGAAAATTCCGCGACAGACGGCCCGCCTCCGCCGGACTCCTTCTTCTTCCTCGCCATGGGCTAGTGCTCCATACAGGCTGAATGTTCGGGTTGTTTTTCGTTATCTCCGCGCTGGGCAAGGCGAGCTTTCGCAGGCAATGCGGATTCATTTCCAAGAAAGCTCAACGCAGCCCAGCGCGGAGAGAACGGAAAAGAACCCGAATATTCAGCCTGTATGGGGCACTTATCCTTCCGAGTCCTTTCCGAAGCCGCGCTGCGTCGGCGCCAGGAATATCTTCAGCTTCTGCTCGACGATGCGCGGATTGTCCCCCGCCTGAATCGACATGACCCCCTTGAGCATGATGGTCTTGACCGACATCTCCTCGCCGTTCTTGACCGCCATCTTGTCGCAGAAGGGGCCGACCATGAGCGAGGCGATGAGCGAGCCGTAAAACGTCGTGATAAGCGCGACCGCCATGCCGGCCGTCAGCGCGTTGGGGTCTTCGACGCCGCCCTTGAGCATCTGGATGAGCCCGATGACCGTCCCCAGGGCGCCCCATGTCGGGCCGCCGCTCCGGAACATGTCCCACGCCGATTTCGCGTCGCCGTGCCGCGCCTCGATGTTGTCCATCTCCGTTTCCATGATGTCCTGGATCAGCTCGGGATCGGTGCCGTCGACGGCGAGCTGGAGGCCCTGGCGGAGGAACGGGTCGGGAATCTGCTCCAGCACGTTTTCAAGCGCCAGAATGCCGTCGCGCCGGGCGACTTCGGAGAATTCGACCAGCTTCTTGATGATCTCGACCGGATCGTCCTTGGACGCCTTGAAGGTGACGGGCAGGCTCTTGGGCATTGACTTGACCGTGTCCATCGCCAGCGCCAGCAGCAGGTTCGCCAGACACCCGCCGAATACGATGCCGATGGAGGGGACGTCGATGAACGGTCCTATCTGCCAGCTCATGCCGACGCCGACGACGCAGAAGGTGCCGATGACGATCCCGGCTATTGTGCCAAAGTCCATGCGTTCTCCAGGACAGAGTCGTTTTCGCTAGAGCGCTGTGTACAACGCCCTAAACCGGTTCGGGAAGAAACCTGGTGCTGCGGCAATACTCCAGCGACAGTTCCACGACGGCGTCCGCGCTTTCCTGCACAAGCACCTTTTCCCCGTCCCGCAGGGTGATGATCGTGTCGGGAACCTCCTCGACGAACTTGATGAGTTCGGCGTTCAGGACAAACGGGCTGCCGGTCCGGCGGGTCAGTCTGATCATGGTCGCGTCCAATGCCATACCCAAGTATACACCATGTCGCGCGAATGCGCCATGTACTGTTTATCGGCCGCGCGAAACGAAAACTTTCCGGAAACGCGCAGGGAAAATTGCCTTGCATTGGAGGGTGAAATCAAGAAAACTGATACATCCCGTTTCCAGCGTTCCTGTTCCGCCGGCTGTGGAGAAATATGAAAGCGCACCCGAGATTTTCCGGCGCGGCCCCCATCCTCCTGCTTCTCTGCGCCGTCCTGCTGCGCGGATGCGCCGACATGCCCATAGTCGAACCGCCTCCGGGCGAAGAGGAGCCCGTGGGCGACGCGCGGGTCGTTCTCGGCCCCTATCTGACGTCCGCGGACGGCATGCAGCCGTTTTTCCGTTTCGTCTCCTCCAGCCGCACCGTCGCCGGCGTGCAGTCGCTGGAGAGCAGCAAAAGCTACATCAACCGCCAGGGATCGTTCTCCCTCTTCCATTCCATCGCCATCCCCGAACTCGACTCCCGCACCAAGCCCTACCGCCTCTGGCTGGACGAGCTCTGGGGAGGCGATTACGGCATACGGGGGCTGCCCCGGTCGGGACAGGCCGTCAGCGTCGGCTTTGCCGGAGGAAGCGTCCGGGACGGGCGGCTGCCGGGCGTGGGCGATCAGCTGCGCCGCATCGATCCGAGCGCCGTCGTCTTCACCACGCCGCCGTTCGAGGGCGGGCTGCCGGATCAGCCTGTCGACTGGGAGACGATGTTCTTCGCCCCGCTGGGCGACAAGGTCGCGTTCGGGCCGATGTGGTTCGCGCCCGGAAGCGCTCTGCCTGCCAACCTGTTCCCCGAAAACGCGGAGGAGGCCGGATACTGGAAGCGCGATCTGGGGGCGGTGCGGATAATCGGCGTGGACGCGCGGGCGTTTTCCTTCGAATCCTCCCGCGACGCCGCGCTGGAACGGCTGCGCCGGGACCTCGATCCGCGGCATCTTGAACGCGCCTGGACCGTCGTGGTGCTGTCCCGAAGCGCCTTCGACGCCCGCGTCGGCGACGCCCGCATTCTGGGCGCGCTGGGGGACGTCCTTGAGCGCGGCGGCGTCGATCTGGTGATCGGCGCGGGCGAGTATTATCTCCGCACCCATCCGTTCTCCGCGGGGGGAATCGGCCAGACCCGCTACATCAGCATAGGCGACGGCGTTTCCCCGGCCCCGCCTCCTCCGGCCCCCCGCGAATACGTCGCCGCCGTCTCCGGCACGCCCCACATCGCGAGGCTGTGGGCGGACGAGGGGACGCTGGAGTGGCAGGCGTTCGATCTGGCCGGCAGGCCCCTCGACGTCCTGACCCTCGACATGGACAGGCCGCATCTGGAGCGGCCCCTGTCCAAGGAACTGGCCATGCGGGACGCGGAAGCGGCCATAACCCTCCAGCGCGAGGTTCTCCGGATCACCCGGCAGGCGTCGCGGGCCGTGCGGGACCCGAACGGGAGGACGCTGTTGACCCTCGCGTTCGCCAACCCGACGACGCGGGCGTTTTCCGGAAGGATGGACTGGCGGCTGCCGCCCAATTCGGGCTGGCGGATAGAGCCGCGCTCCCTGCCGTTCGAATTGCGTCCCGGGCAGGGCGCGGCGGCGCGTTTCGCCGTCGTCCCCGGCCCCGGGGGCGCGGGGGGGCCGCCGCCCGAGCTGACGGTGAGCGTGCCCGACATAGGCTCCTCCACCGAGCCCCTGTACATCACGAGGGAAAAAACATACGAGGTGCGGCCGTCCCCCGAGCCTGTGCGCGTGGACGCGCGTTTCCGGGACAAGGCGTACTGGAAAACCCTTCCCGTCCTGGGCGGGCTTGAGACGCCGGAAGGCCGCCCCGCCGCGAGCCCGACAGAGGGCAGGGTGACTGCGGACAGGAACGGGCTTGTCATCGCCCTTTCCATGGCGGCGAAGAACGCCTCGGCGGTGAATCCCCCCGCGTCGGACCCGGAATTCGACCGGGACGGCCCCGTGCTGGAGGACGAATCGGTCGAAATCTTCCTGGACCCGCACCGGGACGGCAGGGACTATTATCATTTCGCGCTGAATCCCCGGAACGTGGTCATGGACACGTCGAGCCGCGCGGGGACGTCGTACAATCCGGGCTGGCGCCGCGTCGTGCGCTTCGGCCGCGCGGGATCGATCGAGACGTGGGACGCGGAAATCCGCATTCCGTGGGAGGCTTTGGGGCTGGCCGGCCCGCCGGAGGCGGGCGACGAATGGGGCATGCAGCTTGTCCGGCGCGATTACTCCGGGAGCCGCGATCCGGAGTTGCGGCGCCGCGGCGGCAGGCGCGCTGCCGCGCCGCCCCCGGAGGTGAGCCAGTGGGTGTGGACGGGCGGCGACAATACCCGTCCGGGGCTGTACGGGACGCTGCGGTTCGGCGATTTGAGCGCCGCGCCCGAGCCCGAGGATTCGGGGAGCCGCGCTCCTGCGCCCGGCATGCTGATACGTGGCGGCGGGCAGCTTCCCGGCAGGCTTCCCGGCGGGAGCGGCTTCATACCGCCTCCGTCGCCTGTCGCGGAGCCGCCACCGCCCGACATGCTGCCGTAGGCTCGTAGAGTATATATTCAATGGAAGACATACAATCAACGCGCGATGATCGCGAACTGCCCATAGACCTTGTCGGCGTCTCCGGCCTGCGCTACCCCATCGCTGTCCGCGACAAGGCCCGCGCGCGGCAAAACACCGTCGCCACGATGTCGCTTTCGGTTTCCCTTCCGCACCACTACAAGGGAACCCACATGTCCCGTTTCATCGAGGTGGTTCACGAGCACCACAACCAGATAGACATGGAGACGCTTCCGGCCATTCTCTCGACTCTCAAGAGCCGCCTGGAGGCGGAGCGCGCCCGCATCGAGGTTGCGTTCCCGTATTTTTTCGAACGCGCCGCTCCGGCGTCCGGCCTCGCGTCGCTGATGTCGTACGAATGCGTCTACCGCGCCGAGGTGGATTCCTCGGGGAACGACTTCATGGTCGGCGTCACGGTTCCCGTCACGACGCTGTGCCCCTGCTCGAAAGCCATTTCCGAATACGGCGCGCACAACCAGCGCGGGTACGTTTCTGTGGAGGTCCGCGCCAGGCGGGCGGCGAACGGACTGCCGAAAATGGTCTGGATCGAGGAGCTTGTCGAGATCGCCGAGACCGCCGGCTCGGCGCCTGTCTATCCCCTCCTCAAGCGCGAGGACGAGCGCGCCCTCACCATGCGGGCGTACGACAATCCGGCGTTTGTCGAGGACGTGGTCCGCGCCGCGGCGTCGGCGCTGAAGGCCGACCCCAGGGTCGAGTGGCTGCGGGTCAAGGCTGTCACGCTGGAAAGCATTCACGATCACAACGCCTTTGCGGAAATCGTCTGGCCCCATGACAGGTAAATGAGTGGTGAGTATGGTGAGGATGGGCCGCCGCGCGGGCCGGGAGCACATCATGGATGCGCCGGGAAAGAATGCGCCGAAAAGTCCCAAGGGGCAGCGCCGCCCGCATCTGGGCATTCATTTCAGGTGCTGCCACGTGTACGGGTATATTTACAAAAACAAGGACGGCTCCGCGTATGCGGGCCGCTGTCCCCGGTGCGGCCGTCCGCTCAAGGTGATGATCAGCAGGACGGGGACGGGGTCGCCTTTGCGGATTTTCCAGACCGACTGAACAAGGCTTTTCGACAGGGACGATGCGAACGACAAGGAAACCGGAACGCCATGGTTGACGTGTGGCATATAGAGCGGGGCGCGCGGACATGCGCGAAAACCGGCGAGGCGATCCCGCCGGAGGTGCCGTATTATTCGGCTCTTCTCGAAAGCGACGAGGGGTTTCTGCGCCGCGATTTTTGCGCGGCGTCGTGGCCGGACGTGGAGAAGGGGGAGTTTTTCTCCTATTGGAAAAACAAGGGCTACGCTCCGCGCGGGGACAGGCGTCCGCCTGTGGATTACGATCGCGTTCTGGACTTTTTCGACGCGCTCGCCGGCAGCGACAGCCGCGACAGGCAGCTGTTCCGGTATGTTCTGGCGCTTGTCCTTGTCCGCCGCAGGCGTCTGCGCCTGGACGACATGGGCAGGACGGAGCGGGGGGATCGCCTTGTGGTGCATGATCGCCGCGACGGGGGGAAGACGCTTGAAATCATCGCTCCCGAGGCGACGCGGGAGGATTTGGAAAAAGCCCAGGAAAAGCTCAACCAGCTTTTCGACGCCGATTTCGAGAGCGGAGAGGACGCTGCGCGGTAGCGTTATTCTTTATGCCAGACGATGCGTACAGGCTCCCGCCCGCGTTCAGACTGGTTTAATGGTTGCGGCCGGAGGGGGCGATTTGTACAATGCCGGTCAGGCATTATCGGACGTGCCGCGCGCGTCGTGAGCGCATCTGACGGGGACGCGACATGAACAACCTGATGACATGGGCGTGCGTCGTCACCACCATGGTGTTTGCGGCCGCCGTCTGGTTCGCCTATCTCGTCCGGATTGTCCTGAATGACGAGGTTGTTCAGGAAAGAAAACGCAGGCGGATGCGCGCGCGCGAACTTGAACGCAGAAAATCCGAGGATCGCGCCCAGCGCCGCAAGGGCGTGTAATTCCATCAAAAGGTTCCCATGCCGGACAACGATGCAACCAACCGCGAAGCCGGAGTCCGTTCCCCGGAAGGGGATGTTGTGGCCCGGCTCGATGTGGAGAGGCTGGCCCGGTGCGGCGCGCCGGAAGCGGTGTTCGCGCTCAGGAAAACGCCGGAGCAAACGCTTGCCATCGCCGAAACGCTTGTCGAGCGGCAGGGCTGCGCGCTCGTCACCCGCGCCGGCCCCGAGTGCATGGCGCTGCTCCGCCGGCGCTGGCCCGGCATCCGGATCGCGCCCCGCGCGGGAGCAGCCCTTGCGGGAGAGCCGCCGCCGGCGCGGGACGACTGCGGGACAGTCGCCGTCGTCTGCGCGGGAACGTCGGACCTGCCTGTCGCGGAGGAGGCGGCGCTGACGCTGGAGGCGCTGGGGCTGCGGGGGGAGGTCGTCGCCGACGTCGGCGTTGCGGGGCTGCACAGGCTTCTGGCCCGCATCGACGGCATACGGCGCGCGGCGGTGGTCATCGCCGTGGCGGGCATGGAGGGCGCGCTTCCCAGCGTGGTTGCGGGGCTGATCGCCGCGCCTGTGATCGCCGTGCCGACCTCGGTGGGGTACGGGGCGAGCCTTGGCGGCGTCTCGGCGCTTCTGGGCATGCTCAACAGCTGTTCGCCCGGCATCGTCGTCGTGAACATAGACAACGGATTCGGCGCGGCCATGGCTGCGTCCCGCATGCTGAACATCCAAAGGCCGGTTGCCGACTCTCATTGCTGAAAAGGCTGATTTCATGACTCCCTCGAATATGGCTGAACTGCCCGCGCTGCCAGCGCGCGATCCGGAATCCCACAAAGGAAACACCGGCAGGGTGCTTGTCATCGCCGGATCGGTCGGCATGACCGGCGCGGGCGCGATGGCGAGCCTGTCGTGCCTCAGGGCCGGGGCCGGCGTCGTGCTGTGGGCGCTTCCCCGCAGCCTGAACCTTGTCGGCGAGTCGCTCACCATGGAGGTCATGACCCTGCCTCTTCCCGAGACCCCTTCGGGGGCGCCGAGCATGGACGCGCGCGAAATCCTGGTCGAGGCGGCCCGGGAGACGGACTGCGTCGTTCTCGGGCCCGGCCTTCCTGTCGCGGGGGACACGGGCGAGCTGATGCGCCTGCTGATCCCTGAAATCTACCCGCCGCTCATCGTCGACGGCGGCGCGTTTTCCGCAATCGGCACAGACATGATGATTCTCCGGAAGCGGCAAAGCCCGACCATCATCACCCCCCATCCGGGCGAAATGGGCCGCATCACGGGGAAAACAGTCTCCAACGTTCAGGAGAGGCGGCACGAATTCGCCCAGAAGTACGCCAAGCTTTCCGGCGCGGTCGTGGCCCTCAAGGGCCGCAGAACCATCGTCGCCAACGGGCAGAGCGTGTATGTCAATGAATCGGGCAATCCCGGCATGGCCACGGCCGGATCGGGCGACGTGCTCTGCGGCGTCATCGCCGCGCTGATCGGCCAGGGGCTGGCGCCGTTCGATGCGGCCAAGCTGGGCGTATATCTGCACGGCCTGGCGGGCGATTTGGCCAACGCCGAAATCGGCATGCACGGGATCATCTCCTCCGACATCATCAATCGCCTCCCCGCCGCCTTCAAGGCATACGGCGCGATGCGGGGGGACGCCGCTTCATGATCACGCGAGTGGAATTCGTTCCGGACGGCGCGACAGCGGCCGCCCCGCGCCCCGCGCTTGTGGAATGGCTTGTCGGGGAGGGGGACGCCGTCTCCGCCGGGCAGCCGCTGTGCCGCTACGAGGTGGACAAGGCGATACAGACTGTGGAGTCGCCGCGCGGGGGCATTGCGCGGCGTTTCGTCGTGCCCGAGGGGGCGCGTTTTTCCGCGGGGGACGTGCTTGCCATTCTCTCCGACACGGCGGACGAGGAGTTGCCCAGGGACATCCACACGGCGCATCTGCCGCGCGAGAAGGACATCCGCTTTTTCGACTGGAGCGAGATCGACAACCGCTCCGGGCGGCCCGAGCCCCTGAGCGTCATCCGCAGGGCCCCAGCTTCTACCTCACTGCCGCGGTGGACATGACAGGCTGCATCGAGCTGCGGAAGAGCATGAAACAGGCGGGCGAAAAGGCGACGTTCAACGACATGGCGGTGAAGGCGGGCGCGGTCGCGCTCTCCAGGCATCCGAGGGCGGCGGCGGTGTACACGCCCGAGGGGCTGATTTCGCGGACAGACCTGAACATCGGTTTCGCCGCCGCGCTTCCGGACGACGGGCTTGTGGTTCCAGTCGTCAAGAACGCGGACAAAAAGCCTCTTTCCGAAATCGCGGCCGCGACGAGGGAGCTGGCGGGGAAGGCGAAGCGGGGCGAGTTGACGCCGGCCGACTGTTCCGGGGGCGTGTTCAGCGTGTCGTATCTGGGATCGTTCGAGGTCGACAGTTTTATCGCGATTGTGAATCCGGGCGAATCGGCGATTCTCGCCGTGGGGAAGACGGTTGAGACGCCGGTCGTCGTCGACGGCAACATTTTTGTCAGGCCGATAGCCAAGATGACCCTGTCGAGCGATCACCGCTCCATAGACGGCGCGCTGGCGGCGCGGCTGATGGACGAGATCAAGCGGATCATGGAGAACCCCGCGCAGCTTTTGTGAGAGCCTGTTTCGGCAGTGAGGATTTCGGGGACACGAGCCCAATTATTCAAACCGCCGAATAATTGGGTCATGTCCCAGAAATCCTCACGCTTTACTGGTTTCGATGAAAAGGGTTATCCTTAAACCGCTGTATTGCAGCGTCATTCGATCGTGTCCCCGAATTCCGGCCGGGCTACAGGCCTTTTTGAAATTCCGTGAGGCTCCGGCACGTCGCGGCGCGTTTCAGCGCTGTTTCAACGCGTTCGGCATCCCGGACATCCAGCAACTTCTCCCGGAGATCGACGGGAATCTCG
>QMCE01007678.1_pt1 | contig 12188 bp, 11 predicted proteins | sample 1821851 | NCBI WGS metagenome assembly QMCE01 (sample SAMN09453174, study PRJNA476694) | Termite gut metagenome, whole genome shotgun sequencing project. | isolation source: worker | host: Odontotermes sp. | place: South Africa:Pretoria | collected 2016-01-28
CCTGCCAAGGATCATTTCGATTTCACCGAAAAAGAATGGGAACTCATGGCGGAAGGAGTTACGGAAATGACCGTGGGTTATCTGTCCGACTTTTGCGTACGTTTAAGCCGTGAAAAGGTCAAAGGATTCGGCGAATCAAAAAGGCAAAAGCTCGAAGTTCGGTTTATGAATTTTTGGACAGCCCACCCGGAGCTTTGCGATTCTGCAACAGAAACTAATCGGCATGAAGCGGATGCACTCAATAAAAACGATGTGACAGACGAGGAGTCCAATGGTCAGCTATGAAGAATTTGAAAATCGCTTACGTCGTGAGTGCGTGGGCGACACCAAGAAAACGCCGCCACTATCCTTTGCAACTACAAAATTCATAATCTTCGCGAAGGGTATGTCTTCGATTTGAGTATCGAGCGAAGTTTTGACGAGTGGCTTTCTGATCGAAAAAATGGAACATACACTTGATTTTTCACGCAACAATTTTTTACAGAAACAAAAATGACACTTTCAAACATCCAAACAGGTCTATCGCCGGAACCTGTACGAATACTGATTCATGGCACGGAAGGAATAGGCAAATCAACCTTTGCTTCCTTCGCGCCTGATCCTATATTTATTCAAACCGAAGACGGACTCGGCCAACTGGACGTGCCGCGATTTCCGCTTGCCGAAAACTGGGATAGCGTGATGGGACACCTTTCGACGTTATTGGACGAAAAACACGATTACGGCACGGTTTGCATCGATTCAATGGACTGGCTCGAAAAGCTTGCCGTACAGAAAACGCTCGCCGTTCACTTTGAAGGCAAGGATTCTTTGGCCGAAATCGATTACGGAAAGGGATATGCCCTGCTGATTCCACTCTTTGAAAATTTAATCAAATCGCTAAATTCGTTGCGCAAAATTAGAAAGATGAATGCCGTACTGATTGCCCACACGAAGATGGAAAAGATTGAAGACCCGTCCGGCGCGTCATACGACCAGTACGCACCGAGACTCGACAGGAGAGTCAACGGTATCATCAAAGAGTGGCCCGATTTAATCGGCTTTGCTACGCACGATATTCGCCGTGAAAAACTCGACGAAGGTTTCAACAAAACTCGCACAGTGGCAAAAGCGGTCAAAGAAGATGGTAACGACCGCACGCTTTATCTTGAAGCGACACCCGCCATCGTTGCAAAAAGTCGTTACAAATTGCCGAAGAAAATGCCGCTTGATGGCGAAAAGTTTTTTGACTCACTTTACGAGGTCGCACCCGGCCTTGTTTGCTATCAACAATAACGTAACTTTTACTCGAAAGGAGAAAAACTCATGTCAATCAATGAATTTTTAGGATTCAATCCACATGAAACCGAAGCCGCCAACTCGTTTGAAGGAGGGTCGGAACCGATCCCTGAAGGCGAGTATAAAGTGGTCGCTTCAAAAATGGAACGAAAAAATACAAAAAAAGGCGATGGTTTCGGATGGTCGCAAGAACTGACGGTCATCGAAGGCGAATACGAAGGCCGCTCTGTCAAACATTGGTATAACATCCACAACCCCAGCGACACCGCCGAAAAAATCGGTCGCGCTCAAATGAAGCGTTTTCTCGACTGCATCGGCGTACTGGAGCCTGAAGATGAAGAAGCCATGCTTGACATTCCCTTCGTGGCCACCATTACGTGCAAAAAAGATTCTTTTATGAAAGACGGCCAATCGATCAGTTTCATCAAGAACGAAGTATCGCGGATCGATCCTGTGGCCAATACGGCGGCACGACCAAACACGCAACCGCAAACAAATACCGAAACAAAAACGAAAGCACCGTGGAAAAAATGATTTCGAGCAAGAAAGTTTTAGCCGGCATCGATCCGGGTCAAAAGGGGGCTATTGCCGTCTTCGGCCCGGACGGTCTCGATATTTGGGACTTAAAAGATTGTATTTCGGTTACAGGAAATTTTCGCAGCTTAGATGTTACGAAATTTTCAACGCTCCTTGACAAGTCATTACCGTACTTAACGGAGGACATCGCTCTGTATTGCGAAGAATCCCTCTTGATGCACGGCAACGGCATCAAGACGGCACGGCCCATCTTCGATTCCAGGGGTGTTCTTCGGGCTGTCTGCGAACTTCGCGGCCTTTCTGTTCAGTATGTTCCACCGGCGACCTGGAAGCGATATTTCGGGCTTTTGAAAAAGGACAAATCGGCTTCGGTACAAAAAGCCATTGACCTGCTTCCGCAGTGTGCCAACTTTTTTAGAAAGCATTATCGAAACAAAATTATTGATCTTGACGGAAGGGCGGAAGCCGTCTTGATCGCACTTTACGGACGAAGAAAGGAAAAAGAATAATGGAAACAGAAAATCCTAAAAATAAACTCAAACGTTGCAAGCCAAAACTGCTCAAGCTGGACGACATCACCATACTGCCGGAATTGCAAAGCCGCGAAAACGGCCTCAACGAGGAAGTCGTTACGGAATATGTCGAGCGTTTTGAACCGCTACGCGGACTGGGGCCGATTCCCGGCGGGGCCAACGAGATTCCCTACGCGCAGGCCGAAAACCGTTACGACGCGACGGGAATGCCGCGATTGGAAACAGTGACGCCCGACCACAGCACTTACTGGTTGGCGAGCGGCTTTCACCGCTTTGAGGCTTTGGAGCGGATCGGTTGTGAAACAGAAATTCCGGTCGAGGTCTACGAAGGCTCCATGAATGACGCCAAGTATATTTCAATGACGGCGAATCGGAATCACGGCCTCCGTCGCTCCAATGCCGACAAGCGCCGTGCCGTCCGCATGGCACTCGAACATGAATGGACATATCAGATGTCCAATGTTGCTATTGCAGAATTGGTTGGCGTCAGCGACAGGTTTGTTGCGACAGTTCGTCGGGAACTCGAAGATGAAGATGAGCGTCTTGAAAGAGAATCTTCCGCACAACTGAGCGGAGAACTGGAGTCAACCTCGAACGGTTCGAGGTTGAGTAGGAAAAATAAAAAAAATAGCGAGCCTTCAAACAATCCATTTTCTCCCCCTAAACGCATGGGCCGAGATGGTAAGTATCGCTCTGCACCACGCCGACCGACGGAATCCATGCCGGACATCGGGGCCGATGATTCAACCTCGAACGGTTCGAGGTTGAAAACCACAAAGAATAGGCACGATAGTGAAAATCCATTTGACAACGAAAATCCCAACATGTTTCCGAAACATTTATTGAATGTGCCGGGCTTCATCGCCACACTTTCCGAATTTATCAATGACACCTCCTTTGTCAAGCAGCCGGTGTTAGCTTTGGCTTCCGCGATTGCGTTCCAAGCGTTTCTGTGTTCGCACTGCGTTCGTGACCCGATGGGTACGCGGCCCAATGTCAACATTCTCGCCGTGGGGCGAACCGCGTCCGGCAAAGAACGCGGGCGAAAAGTTATCAAGGAAATCTTATCTACGCTGGAGCATCGACCAAATAGATGTTACGGAAACGCTAGCAAGTATTTCGCAGAAGACGTGGCCTCGTATCAGGCTCTCGTTCAGACGCTACAGAGTGCCAACGGCACTTTAATCTGGCTTTGGGACGAAGTAGGGAAGGTGCTGCCTTCGTTGCGAGCAGACAAGACGTCGCACCTTTCAGGACTTTTGCCGGTCATCATGCGGCTATACACGTCGTCGGATTCGACTTTCGTTCCGCACCGCCGCGCTAACGCCCAAGACAATCTGGACCCGATTCATCAACCGCACCTTGTTCTGTACGGTACATCCGTGCCCCGCAACATACTGGAAGGTTTTTCAGTCGAATCCCTTACGGATGGACTCATGGGCAGACTCATGTTTTTCGAGGCCGACGATGACGCAGAGGATCGAGAGGATGAAATGACGAAAATTCCGGCTGTTTCCGAAGAAATACTCGAAGTGGCTGATTGGTGGATGACCAAGAAAGCAAGTCGCATCAACCCCAAAGTGCCAAGCCCAGACACAGTGCCGGTCAACGAGGACGCCGCTGCGGAATTCCGAAAGCTGACGGAACTAAAACGATTGGCCCGATCCAGCGGCGATGATGTGACACTGGCCCTGTGGGGCCGGGCCGTCGAACAAGCCCGACAACTGGCCCTGATCTACGCTTGCTCGCGTGACCGAGAAAAGCCGACCGTAGATCGCGACGCCGCGTCTTGGGCCTGCGAAACAGTGTCGTATCTGATTCGCCGTAAGATATTCCTTGCAGCCCGGTACGTGGCCGACGATGATTTTGACAGGAAGCAGAAGGAAGTGATTCGCTTCGTTGAAGCCTGCAAGGGAAGGTGCACCCGAACGATGATGACGAACCAGTTTAGAAACTGGGATATTCGATTCAGGAAGAATGTTTTTGACAACCTCTTTGAAACGGAAATACTAACCCAAGTATGGAAAACCAGCGGTAAAGCAGGTCGTCCCACGGCCTTTGTAGTCCTCAAAAAGGACAGGTAATTATTCTCTTAATTATTCTCTAATTATTCTCTAAAAAGCAGAGAATAATTAGCTGATTTTGCCAAACATCGTGAAAATGAGCCGTTTTGCATGAATTATTCTCTGAAGAGTTAGAGAATAATTAGAGAATAATTATTTGTCGTAAGTCATTATAAAATAAAGAGATAAATTGAATAAAATAATTATTCTCTTATTTCTTTACTTATGTCCCTCTCCTTCTATTTTTTAGGTTTATATACGCGCGAGCAGAGAACAATTCAAAATGAAGCGTCAGACGAACATGAAACCAACGCAGCGAACCTTTTGGGACGACTCGCCGAAGAAACGGCAGGCGCTCTTTCCGTAACGATAAGGTACTACCGTGAGGATTACATCCCCAAACCGCTTACGGGTGGGTACAGGATTATAACAGAGTTAGTTTTTCACCGAGGAGCCAATCAATGACCAGTAATCGGGGCGGCAGCTACCACGAATACAAAGACCAGCAAAACGTGATTTCCCGTACCCGCTCGAAGGAAGGCCGCGAAATCGGGCCGCTTCCGCAGGTGGCCGACCCGGCGCGGCGAGAACGGGGAAGAACCAGCCTGCGAGCGTTTTTTGATGCCTATCTTTCGGAGCACTATTTTTATCGCCCCTACACCGAGACACTGGAGCAGATAATCGCCACGGCCCAGCGAGTCAGTTTTGACGGCGGCAAATTTGCACTTTCGGCAAAGCGGCGGGGGTCGAAGACCACAATTCTCCAATGCACCCAGCTTCACGCATTGCTTTATGGTATTCACCCGTACCAGTTTTTTCTAGCGGCAACAGAAAAAAAGGCGGAGGAGGCTCAAGAATTTTTTATGAATGAGCTCGAAAATAATGAGTTGATTCGAGCCGATTTCCCGGAAATCTGTTACCCAATTGAGAAACGCGAAGGCAAACAGCAGCGAAGTTTGAAATATCATGGTCGTCCGCTCAAAATCAAAATCAGTTCAGACATGATTCGGCTCGGCTTGATTGAGCGAGAGGAAGTGGTCGATGACGAAGCTCGGCTTGTGCCGTATCCGTCCGGCCCTCGCTCGTTGTGGCCGACGACATTCAGAATGACGGCTCGGCAAAAAGTAAGGTTCAAATTGAAGGTTTTGAGGCGTTGTTTTATCAGACCCTTTCGCAGATCGGTGGATACGACCGGGAAACAGGCCGGATTCAAAAGCCGTCGATATTTGTGGTCGGCACGTGCATTTATCCGAACGATTTCCAGTGCCGCATGGTTGACCGCGAAAAAAACCCATCATACCAAGGTATGGTTTTCAAGCGAATGGTTTCTATGCCAGACAGCATGGACTTGTGGCGAAAGTATCGTGATATTCGTTCGGAATCATATCGCATTCATGGCGACAATCGCGACGGAACGGCGTTTTATGTTGAACACCGTACAGAAATGGATACCGGAGCGCAGCCGGATGACGAAAACGATTACGAGGAAGATCAAATTTCCGCAACGCAATATGCGATGGATCAATGGTGCGAAAACGAGCCGGGCTTTTGGTGCGAGCATCAAAACCAGCCTGACCTAGCAATGGCCGTGCAAAATGACCTGATTACGCCCGCCGATGTCGCGGAGCGGGCCGATTTTGACATAGAGCCGTTCACGTTGCCCGGCGATTCTGTGGTGATGACCGCCCACGTCGATGTTGGCCTCAATGTGCTGTGGTGGACGGTGATGGCATGGGGGTTGAAGGCCAGTTTCGGCCATGTTGTCGCCTTCGGAACATGGCCTCATCAGCCGAAATCACGATGCCGCAAGAACGAAATCAGCAAAGGCGAGCACTCCATCCAAAATCGATACGAAAATCTCTTTGCGGAAGAGGACGACACCAACAGGTCACAGCACGAGTATTCTCGTAACCAAAAAGACAAGGTTCGTCGTGCGGTGGCCGACTGTATCGACTACATATTTACGCACGATTATTCCGTGCTCGACCCGGAGGGAAATAAAAGGGGCATTGATATTCATGCCGAATCGTCTTTTAACCTTGACAACAAAAATGGTCGGTATGTCGGATCGGGTAAGGTACTGGGAAAGCATCCTTTTCTCGCAAAATGTTCCGTTGACTGTGCCGACGGCATGATGGAGGACACTGTTTGGAATGCCCTGCTAGATTCCAAGTGGCAAAGCCGACTTGTCGCATCTTACGGTGGCCACTCCAAATCAAAGCTGATTGGAGCCGATATTTCTGACCGTAAAATTGGTGAACGATTCGGTTATCAATTGAAACCCCCGAAGGAAAACGGGAAAGGCGACGGCTCTCCAAATCGTTGACGATTATTCGTTACGACGTGCATGTTTTCAAGCAGGAAACATTTGATGCGTGGGCCACGCCGGAGGGGATGCACGGATGTTATGGTATTTCGTCGGGGGGACTTACCAAGGAGAGGTTGCTGCTGTTTGCCGAACACCAAGCGTCGTCGCAAACACCGGAGCAAAAGATTGTCGGCTCGACCCGATACAATGTTTTTAAGGAAACGGGCATTGTTGACGACGACTGGTTTGACTGCGTTGCCGCCTGTCGAATGCTCAACGCCTATCTTTGGAACGTGCCCGACGCTTCGATGATTCAAACGCCAAGAGCGTCGAAAGAAAGTGTTTCTATGTCGCGGAAAGCCCCAGAAACTGTTCTTGTAACGATACCAGACACGCATGTCGTGGAACCGGTCGATACGTCAATAGACGTAACAAAAATTGAAGTGAACAATGTTTTGACCACTTCGACGCCTGATAAAAAAGACCCTTGGGCAGACATGTACGCCGATTAAGGAACTGGACATGACCAACGGATTGAAACAAAAACGAAAAAGAAAATCGCGGCTACGGTGTCCTGCGTGCGGCGGTTCTCTTTCCGTAGACGATAATGTTGCAAAAACACCGCATATTATGGTCAGATACCGCTCTTGCGAACAGTGCGAAAAACGCTGGGTCGGTTTGGAAACGTTGCGCCCATTAGATGAAAGCGATGAGCCGGAGCAAAAAACATTCTTTTTTTGACGAAATCTCAAAAAAATTTGGGGCCACTTTCGTATCGATACGAAACAACATCTTTTTTGCCCTTGTCATTACGCAAATGGCCGATTATGTTTTTGGCCATGTCTACGGAAAATTCATCCGAAAATCCTGATCCGCAATCGCTGCTCGACTTGATCGACCCCAAGCGTATCGCTGCCGTGAGCGCACCGGGACTGAATCTCCAGCTTCATGACGAGAAACAAAGGGTAGAGGCAGAGATTGCGAAAGAAAAATGGGAGTTTCGGAAAAGGGCTGCCGCCGTCGGAATACGCATGACCCACCTTGTTCCACCGGGGCCGCGATAGCATGAATAAATTTGTTTCGGTAATTGACGTTTTGCCCGCAACCGTCTCGGTCGCAAAGCCGAAACAGGGAGGCGTACAGACCAAGCCATACCCCGCCATTGAAGCGGCGGGGGCCATGTTTGACGCAGCCCAGTTGAACGATGCGACGTTTCAAAATTGGGGACACGTCAAACCGGAAACGCCAGAAGAAATCATTGATCCGCTTGCGCTGGAACGGTTACGCAGCCGAGCGGTGTATGAATGCTTGAACGACGATGCCTTGAGCGGCATGGTCAACGTGTCGGCGGAATCGGTGGTGCACTGCGGGCCAAAATTGCAAATCCGTATCGAAATTGATGGTGAACGTGACAAAAAACTGGAACGAATCATTGAACGAGAATGGATGCAGTGGGTTGAAGACACGCGGTACTTTATCAAAATGCGAACGGCGGTCAAAGACCTTCGCAATTACGGACAGTATTTTAGGCGACTCATTTACAACCCGAAAATTTCAAATGGGTTGGACGTGATTTATCACAATCCAATGCGGGTTGCCAACCCCGACGGCCTCGAAAACGGCGAATTCGTAACGATAGGTGATGAACAATATCAAGTCATCAACGGCGTTGCGCGAGATTGTTACGGAAATGAGGTGTTTTATTGCGTGCTCGACCGCCCGATTTATCCGGGGCCTTATGAAACATGGAATTACCAATGGGTGCACAGCGTAAATATGTGCCGGTTGTTCGACCCACAACTGTCCGAGCAACCGGACGGCTTTCCGTGGGCGACGCCTTCCTTGGAAAAAGGAGCCTCGCGAAGAAGTTATGAAAAGAGCGAAATCAACGCGGCACGATTGGCGGCGTCGATGTTCGGACAAGTCGTAACGGAAAATGAGTTTATGTCATTTTTCGCCGAGCAAATGAACACTCCGGACGATTTGCCCGGACTTGAAGCCATGCGGCATTATTCGCCGGGCCGAAAAATAAAAATCGACAATGGCATGTTTCCGATCATGTCGCCCGGCACGAAAATTCAGACCTTTGAGGCGGAACATCCACACTCGGATTTCAGTGCGTTTACGCGGACATTACAGCAAGGTCAAGGTCATTCTCTACGAATGCCTGCAAACTTGGCAACAGGCGATTATAGTAACACAAGCTATGCCTCGGCCATGAAGGATGAGCAGCAGTGGATTTGGCATCGCGAAGTAGAGCGTAACGATATTGAAATCATTGATCTTAAGCCAGTGGTGCGAAGATTCGTTGCCATGCAATCGACGATTCTGCCGGAAATGATGGACGTGGCCACTGGCAGAGCGAAAATAACAAAAATTGACTTCGATTGGCGACAGTCCGATCATGCTGATCCGCTGAAACAAACCACGGCAGACGCACTTGCTCTGAAAACGGGCCAAAAAAGTTACCCGCAGGTTTGGGCCGAAAAGCAGCTTGATCCCGACGCTTATGCGGATGAGATTTTAGAGTGGTTTGAAAAAATGAAACCGTTATTGATGCTTGAACAAGATGTAAAACTGCAATCCCGCGCGAGGTCAAAGAGTGCCGAAAAACAAAACTGACAATTTGCAACAAAAATTCCCGGAAATTGTGTTTTCCGAAGGAATGCAGCCGTTGCCGATGATCCAAGCCGATTCCGGGCAACCGAGAATCGTGGCGAAGCCCGCATACTCCGGCGGGAAATTGTACATAAACGGATATGACCAGCCCGTTGTGCTTGACTTGCAGTCGTTCAAGACGGACGAGGTTTCATTCGTCCTTTATCACGACATCAACATGCCGCTTGGAACGGCGAGCGAAATCACTAACGATGGCAAAGAGCTTGCGGCTTCGGGGCCATTAACGCATGGTCATAAGGATTATGCGAAAGATGAAATTATTGCTGCTCGTAACGGATTTAGACACCGGCCTTCCGTGACGGTTTATAGTCCAAAACGTGAAGACGTTACATTTATTCAAGCGGGACAATCGATACTTGCAAACGGTCGAAAACAAGACGGGCCATTTTTTTATGTCAAAAATGGTTTTTTGAAAAACATTGCACTGGTAACAACGCCGGGCGATCCTAACTCTCATGCGCAGATTATTGCGCAATCCAGTAACTCTTATCAAGGAGAACATTTCATGCCTGAAACAAAAAATCCCGGCGTTGCCGAAAACCAAACGACTACCACCCCACAACAGGATGCCACTGCCCAGTCGCCTGCGTCCACCGCACCGGTGCAAGCACCATCGCAAAAAGAGCAGACGTCGCAAACAACATCGGCATCGCAAACACCGGTGTCTACGCCACCCTCGGCTCCTCCCGCCGAAATTCAAGCCCAAGCGGCGCAGCCGTCCGGCGATGCGTTGATCGCCAACCAAAACCGAATCGCCGCAATCCAGTCGGCAGGTTTCTTGCCCGAAATTGCAGCTCAAGCCATTGCGGGCGGATGGTCTTTCGAGACGGCCAAAGAAAAGAATGCGGTGATGACTGGAGCGGTTCCGGGCAACCACGCGGGTTTTCAAAATGTTGAACGTAACAAAAATGATCAGCCGGGCGAACTTGAAATGATTGTCGCCTCGGCTTGTCAAACGGCGGGTTTGAACGCCGATGAATTGAAAGCTGCTGGTTTCCGCGAGCAAGTCATCAATGAGCTTGAGTCGAATTATGCTTGGCGCGGCGCATGGCTCCATGACATCATGGCCCATTGCGTAGAAGCAATGGAAAGCGGGCAAAATCGTAACACGCAAGGGCAACAACGCCATTATCGTCGCGGTCGCCCGACTGCCCGATATAGCGGTGAATCGCTGTGCTACGCGGCCATTGAAGCGCAAGCGGCTTTTGATAACCGTTTTGGCAGTGCCTTTGACATCGGTTTCAACGAAATCCGAGCCGATGCCGATACTGGTTTTTCGACGCAGGGGTTACGACAAGTCTGGACGCTCATCACTCGCGCAACAGTATTGAAGGCGTACAACGGCGTGCCCTCAACGTGGCAATATATTTGCAAGAAAATTTTCACGAAGGATTTTCGTCCGCATACGGCCCACCGTACAGAAATGGTCGGCGATTATGCCCGAACCGGTGAAGTCGGCAATGAGCCGCCTCACGCAACGTATGCCGAGCAGATGTTTACGATTGCGTCCGACCAATGGGACTTGATGGTGGCCATTCCGTGGAAAGACCTCGTCGGCGATGAGCCGGGTGTGTTCAATGATCGCGCACAAAAACTGGGGCGGTTAGCGAAACGAAAATATCAATCTGTGGTTTACACGGCCCTGCTTTCCGCCGGGAACCAACTCTTCAAAAAGAGCAGAACGGCAGGCGAAAAAGAACGTTTTCCGCATGGTAATTTTGTTGACGGAGCGGATTCCGCTTTGGGACTCAAAGGCGTTTCGCTTGCCAAAAAAGCGATGGCACTGGCAAAAAATCCGATGAGCGGTGAACTGCTCGGATTGAAAGCCAAGTATCTGCTTGTTCCCGGCGTGCGTGAAGAGGAAGCGAAGTATTTCCTTTCTGAAACAAGAATCGGCGGAAATGTTCATGGCTCTCTCAACCCGCACCTTGACCTGACACTTGTCGCCGAGCCGCTTTTGAATGCGGACAATGGTTTGCGTACAGGAAAGGGCGAGGATAAAAACATGCCGGGCGACGACGATGCATTCTACCTGTTCAGCGACCCCAACGGCGACGCACCGGCCCTTGGCATTGCGTTTTATCAGGGACAGGAAGCGCCGCGAATCCAGACTGCCGAAACACGTTTTTCAACCGATGGCATTCAAACGAAGGGGACGATCTGTTTCGACGTTGGCACGCTTGATTATCGTGGCGCGGTGAAATCAAAGGGCAAAGCGTAGTGACGTTGTCGTGTTTTTGTTCCAATAATACTTAACATGATACGAGGTGATTTATGTCCGAAAGTCGTTTTTTCAATGAGGAATATAATGGCCCACCGCCACAAAACCGTAACTTCAACAGCGGTGATTGGTTCTCCTTTATCGCTACGGAAAGTGAAACCGAGGCCGGTTCGTTGATTGTCCGCAAAAATCTTGTCGGTTTTTGCGAAACAAATACGCCGGTCGGCAAGAATGGCGTGGCCTATCGCCGAGGGGCAAGGACGTTTCAAAAGAGCGACCCCGCCGTTGCCTTTGCGCAAGGTGAGTTGGTTTTTTGCAAGGCGGATGGGAAGGCACTTCGCGCCACGGCAACAGGAGCGGTGTTTATCGGTTACGTTCACTTCGATTCTGATGCAGGAAATGCGGAAGTCGAAGTGATTCTGGAACCGAACCTCAAGCCGACCAACGCGGTGGCCAACGTGACACCATCGCCCTAAGGCGGGCGTTGCCCGCAACCCAAGAAATTGAAAGGAATTAACACAAACATAAAATAAAAAAGGCGTTTCGTTTTCGAGAGACTATATTTGCAT
>QMCE01001677.1_pt1 | contig 12187 bp, 8 predicted proteins | sample 1821851 | NCBI WGS metagenome assembly QMCE01 (sample SAMN09453174, study PRJNA476694) | Termite gut metagenome, whole genome shotgun sequencing project. | isolation source: worker | host: Odontotermes sp. | place: South Africa:Pretoria | collected 2016-01-28
AAATGACTACACTATTATAAACTACAACTATTAAATTTTCTATCTTATTAATAATCAAAAAGATGTTTTTTGAAAATAATTTTGATGCGGTTGCCCTGGTTGGTTATAAATATATATGAAAAGCAAGCTGTTGGCATTAGTGTCTTTGTTACGGAAAACAGAGAAATAAAATGATGATTAGACCTCTTCGGAAAATCAGAAAATTTCTTTGCGTCTTTGCTAACTTCGCGTTAAAATAAATAAATGCGCTTGCGCTTTTTGGGTTAAACGCAAAGCCGCAAAGTTCGCGAAGCCGCAAAGTTTTTTAGCATTAATTATTTTCCGAAGAATTCTATTGAAACAGTTATTCCTTAAATCTATATAATATTTTTATTGCCGGTTGATTAAGTAAATTTTATCCGGCGCTTTTTGCACGAATTTGTTTATAGTTCAGTCGTGTAAATTGTTCCTTAAGGAGCGGTTTATAAAAAAACAGCTGGTTAATTCTAAATTAAAATTAACCAGCTGTTTTTTGTATCAACTTTAAAAACGGAATCCCAAAGTAGCTGTAATATTACTGTTGTGTAATTTCAACTCATAAGGACGAAATTCTTCTTGCGGAAGGTATGGAAAGAATGTTTCTTCTTGTACTTGATGTACGTAGGCTAAATCAGCATAGAAAGATTTACCTTTATAACCGATACCGCCGGTGTAGTAGAATGTATTTTGAGGTTGAACTAATGGATAAGGCTGGAACTCCTGCGGATCGGCATAGATATCTATATTCAATTCGGTTGAAGGAGTAGAAACAAAAGCAAATCCCGCACGAAGAGAAAGTCCGTCAATTATTCGTACTTCGGCTCCGGCTTTAGCGGTGTGAGTAATTTTCATTTCGTTATTAATCAAATTTTTGGATCCTTGGTGTAAAATTCCGTCCGAAGAAAAGCGCATTGCTGTAAAATCTTCATATTGATATTCCAATCCGAGGATGGCTCTTTTCCCCAATATGAAACCTAAGCTCCCCTGCAATTTCAACGGTGTTTGTAAGTCAGAAATGTAAGATGCTTTACTAGGGAGATCAAAATAGTTATCCCGGCTTATCTTTTCCTCATAACGTTCGTCTATGTTGTAAAATGTGGGAGTATGGAAAGCTACCCCGATACGTATAAAATCTGCGGGAGCAGCAATGGCTCCAAATTTGAAGTTAAATCCCGAGCCGCTTGCCTCGTAATAGTTGTCCAACTGCCAGCTATTCCCGCGAAGGTTAGGAGCAGAAGCAATCCACTCATCATATAATATGTCTGTATTGTAATCCAAATTAACAAATCCGGTGGATATACCAAAATAAAAGCGGTTGCTGATATTCAACCCATACGCAAAATTCCATTCGCTGATAGAACCACTTCCCGAATATCTGGTTTGGTTGCTAAATTGTTCATTCCGGCCAAACAAAGAACCATTTTCATTAATCAACTCTAATTTTTGCGCATTTGAATAAAGTTTATCTGCGGCATATTGAGTCATATAATTGGTCATTGAAAAGTTTGTAAAAGCATCTCCCAAGTCAGAAAAACGGCGGAAATTTTTCAGACGGTTATAGCTGATACCCACCGAAGAAGTAACGTATCCTCGTCGATTCCCGGAATTTTTGAAGTTCAGGACAAGACCAAAATTATTGATATTGAATCCTACCGAATTATCATTTGCAATAGAAAAATTGGGAGTAATCGTAATGTCGGAACTGCGGTATACGCCAAGTCCGGCAGGGTTGTCTCTCATCGTACTTGCGTCTGCGCCAAGCGCACCCATTGCTCCTGCCATACCGGAATAACGGGCAGTTCCTAAAACCGGATTGGTTTGGCTGAAATTCAACGAATTATACGAAATAACAGATGACTGAGCACCTGGAGATGCGAACTCCTGGGCAGACGATAAAAATACTGTCGTTAAAAAGCCCAATGATAAAATTATCTTTTTAGTGTTCATAGCTTGTATCTTTTGAAATTAATACTCTTTTAAAATCTTTATCTACCTCCGCGTCTGCCGCCACTTGAACTACTGCCGCGTCCGCCGCCGCCATAGCTACCGCTGCTGCGTCCGCCGCTATAGCTGCCGCCGGATGAATAAGAGCCGCTGCCTCTTGAAGAACCGCTGCCATAGCTACTGCCGGAAGAAGAACCTCTTGAGGACGAGCCGCTGTTGTAATTGCTTCTGGAAGACGATCCGCTGTCATACGAAGATGAACTTCTTGTGGACGAGCTTCCTGAAGAATAGGATGAGCCGCTGCCGGAGCGTGTGCTGCCCGAAGAGTAGCCGCTGCTTCTTGTAGCTCCGCTGCGAGTTGCGTTACCGCTTCTCGTTACCGTTCCTGAATTAGAACGCGAGGCTCCCGAATTGCTGCGTACTGTTCCATTTCCTCTGCCTTGGCCTTGTTGCATTCGTGCAGCACTTGAATTATTGCTGCGAACTGTTGTATTTGCTTTTCTTGTTACTGAAGAACCTCTGCTTGCTGCACTGCTTCTCGTTGCCGTAGCTCTTGAAGACGAGCCTCTGACTCCGCTCGACCGCCCGTTTGTTGCAAATCTTGGAGCCGGCCGGTATGTATTGTGATAAACCGGTTTGTAGACCGTGTGATAATGATGCGGCGGATACCAGAATCCCGGGCCATGCCAGTATGAGAAGTGCGGACGATGCCACCACCACGAGCTTCCCCAGCCCCACCAAGGATCATACCACGGGTCATACCATGGACTTCCCCAGGCATTGACTCCCCAAAAAAAGCCGGAATTCCACCGGTTAAATCCAAATCCGCTGTTGATATAGATGTTGGTTACACCGCCTCCGTCAAGAGTCATACCGGCATCGGCAAAATCACCTGTCTCTTCTACGTAAATGTCAAGATCCGCATCGTGGAAGCGGTTCAAACGTTGACTATATACATAATCATCTTCATCTTCCACAATAAGCGGCTCTTCTTCGATATACTCTTCAGTATATTCTTCGTTTTCCATAGCAGCTTGTGATTGCCGGTAGTTTTTTATCCGCTCCTCTTTTTCTCTTTTCTTTCTCTCGTTTTGCGCTTCTATCTTCGCTGCATCTTTTTCCGCATCTTCCTTAGAATAGTAAATATCATCTACTTGTGCAAAAGAAGCTAACGGAAAAAAAAGCAAAGAAACAGCCAATAGTGCTATTTTTTTTGTTTTAGTTTTCATGTCGAATTCCTCCCCATTTTTTATTTCTTTTTTTGTTTCTATCTTTGTCACAACCAAAGATAAGAAAAAAGATAACCAATTGAACTGAACTTTCTCGTTTTAACGATTATAAAGTAAAATTAGTATCGTTTTTTTCCGAATTTGGACATTTCTTTTCGCAAAAGGTTTAACCGGATGATAAAAAAATATGGATTATTTGGAATTTATTTTTTTCTATGATATAGAAAATGCGTTTATAGGTGATTTGTTGGCAGTCGAATTGGCCGAAATCGGTTTTGAAAGTTTCGTTGACGATGAAAAAGGGATGAAAGCGTATATCCCTGTCGAAAAATGGAATGAAGGTGCATTGACGGAAAAGTTAGCCACGTTCTCATTTGCCGGTGGAATTACTTATTCGCAAACATATATAAAAGGTCAAAATTGGAATGAAGAGTGGGAGAAAAACTATTTTCAGCCGATTGTCATCGGTGGCGACTGTGTGGTACACAGCACTTTTCATAAAGATATTCCGAGTACGAAGTATGATATTGTGATCGACCCTAAAATGTCGTTTGGTACCGGTCACCACGAGACTACCTCGCTGATGATTGAGGAGATTTTAAAGGCCGGTTTGACCGGCAAGTCATTACTGGATATGGGATGCGGCACGGGAATCCTGGCAATTCTTGCAGCCAAACGGGGTGCTAATCCTGTTTTGGCAATCGACATTGAGGAGTGGGCATACAACAACTCGCTGGAAAATATCGCGATGAATGGCGAGCCGCAGATTGAAGTCCGGCAGGGTGGGGCAGAGTTGCTCGAAGGTAAATTTTTTGACGTGATTTTGGCTAACATCAACCGCAATATCCTATTGGAAGATATGCGCAAATATGCCTCCTGCATGCAATCCGGCGCAGAGCTTTATATGAGCGGATTCTATCGCGAAGACATCGCCGTTATCAACGAGGAGGCCCAAAAAAACGGATTACAACAACTATCGGTCAATGAAAAAAAACAATGGGTAGCGGTAAAGTACCGGAAAAATTGATGCGTAAGTTAGCAACGGGAATTAGTTTATTTACAGCACAATTCCCTGTTCTTTAAACTCTTCTTTCAAAAACGCTCCCGTATAGCTTTCCGGATTCTGTGCAATTTCCTCAGGTGTTCCGCTGCCGAGCAGGCAACCGCCTTCACGCCCGCCTTCCGGTCCGATGTCGATGAGGTGGTCGGCTGTTTTGACTACATCCAAGTTGTGCTCGATTACCACAATCGTATTTCCCTTATCGGTCAGCTTATTCAGCACATCCAACAATATCCGGATGTCCTCAAAGTGCAGGCCGGTGGTCGGCTCGTCCAGGATGTAGAAGGTGTTGCCGGTATCTCTACGCATCAGTTCGGTTGCCAGTTTGATGCGCTGGCTTTCTCCGCCCGATAATGTTGTAGAAGGCTGTCCTAATTTGATGTAACCCAATCCGATACTTTGTAATGTTTTTACTTTCAAGTAAATAGCTGGTATGTTTTCAAAAAAGTCTACTGCCTGGTCGATGGTCAAATCCAGTACATCGGCGATTGATTTTCCTTTGTAGCGTACCTCTAACGTTTCGCGGTTATACCTTTTTCCCATACACTCTTCGCAAGGGACATAGACATCGGGCAGAAAGTTCATTTCAATCGTCTTGAAGCCGTTTCCGCCGCAAGTTTCACAACGCCCGCCTTTCACGTTAAAGGAAAAACGTCCGGGTTTGTATCCGCGCATCTTGGATTCGGGAAGCGAGACGAAAAGGTTCCGTATGTCGCCAAACAGTCCGGTATAAGTAGCGGGATTAGAACGGGGCGTTCTGCCGATTGGCGATTGGTCGACATTAATTACTTTATCTACATTTTCAATTCCTTCTACAGAGTCGTAAGGCAGCGGGTCTTGCAGCGAACGGTAGAAATGCTGGCTCAGAATGGGCTGTAATGTATCGTTGATCAGCGTAGACTTACCACTGCCCGAAACGCCTGTTACGCAGATGAATTTGCCAAGCGGAAAGGTTACGTCAATGTTTTTCAGGTTATTTCCTTTGGCTCCTTTTATCTTAATGAATTTGCCGTTTCCCGGCCGCTTCTCTTTTGGGATTTCAATTCTTTTTGTTCCGGTCAGATAGTCGGCAGTCAAGGTCTTTGCTTGCGAAATCCGGTCGGGAGTTCCGGCAAAAACGATTTCCCCTCCGTGCCGTCCGGCACGCGGTCCGAGATCAATCACATAGTCGGCATTCAGCATCATGTCCTTGTCGTGTTCCACCACAATAACAGAGTTTCCAATGTCGCGCAGCTGCTTGAGTGAATTAATCAGCCGGATATTATCGCGCTGGTGCAGTCCGATACTCGGCTCGTCTAAAATGTAGAGGACGTTTACCAGCTGCGAGCCGATTTGCGTGGCAAGGCGTATGCGCTGGCTTTCTCCGCCCGAAAGTGTCATCGACGAGCGGTTAAGCGAGAGGTAATTCAACCCCACATCCAACAGGAAACGAATGCGGGTATGTATTTCTTTGAGTATTTCGGGGGCGATTTTTTGCTGTTTTTCAGTTAATTTTCCGTCCAGATTTCCCACCCATTCATTCAGTTCGACCAAATCCATAGAAGAAAGTTCGGCGATGTTTTTCCCTGCAATCCGGTAGTGCAACGCCTCAATGGTTAAGCGTGTGCCGCAACAATCCGGACATGTAATGATGCGGTTAAATTGATTCGCCCACTTTTGGGCTGTGGCAGAGGCTTCGCTTTCCTGCTGCATCTCGATGTAGTGCAGCACGCCTTCAAACGACATCGAATAGTTGGACGTTCCGAGCGAGGCATTTTTAACTGTTATCTTTTCTTCCGAGCCGTTCAAAATAATATCAAGTGCCTCTTCGGGAATATCCTTGACAGGTGTTTTCAGTGTAAAGCCATACTTCTCGCCAATCGCTTCCAATTGCCAAAAGAAAAGCGCTTTTTTATATTTCCCAAGCGGAACAATGGCACCGTTGTAGATACTCTCTGTCTTGTCGGGGATAATTTTATCCAAGTCTATCTCATTAATCCAACCTAATCCTTTGCATTTGGGACAAGCACCGTGGGGCGAGTTGAATGAAAAATTATGAGGAGCAGGTTCATTATACGAAATTCCGGAAGAGGGACACATTAGAAATTTACTGAAGTAACGGACAATATTGTCTGTCTTTCGAGCTATCATAATGGACCCTGCGCCCTGTTTCATCGCTATTTGGACAGAATCCTTCAACCGTTGCGCATTCTTTTCCGAAACGGTCAGCTTATCTACTACAATCTCAATGCTGTGGTTTTTGTACCTGTCCAATTTCATCCCATGGGTAATTTCCCGTAATTCACCGTCTATGCGGACGTGCAGGTAGCCTTTTTTGCGGATTTGCTCAAACAGTTCCTTGTAATGTCCTTTCCGCGCTTTGACCACAGGAGCTAATACGAAAACCGCCTCATTTTTGTACCCTTCGTGAATCAGCTGTAAAATCTGTTCCTCGGTATATCTCACCATTTTTTCGCCCGTAACGTGTGAATAGGCTTCTCCGGCGCGGGCAAAGAGCAGGCGCAGAAAGTCATAAATTTCCGTTGTTGTGCCGACCGTAGAGCGGGGATTTTTATTTGTCGTCTTTTGCTCAATCGAGATAACGGGACTTAACCCTGTAATTTTATCGACATCAGGACGCTCCATATTACCCAAAAAATTGCGGGCATACGCGGAAAAAGTTTCAATGTAACGCCGCTGCCCTTCGGCAAAAATGGTATCGAATGCCAACGATGATTTTCCGCTGCCGCTCAATCCGGTAATCACGGTAATCTTGTTGCGCGGTATACTGACATCAATGTTTTTCAGATTGTGAATGCGTGCTCCGAAAACCTCTATTTGTCCGGTTTCGAGTGCTTCCCGGTTCACTGTTTGCTTTATTTTTGGATCTATTTTTTCCACTAAATCAATTGTTTTCAAAGGGAATTTGCAAAGATAGTGAAAATAATTGTTTCAACTGATAAATGATGGGTGATAAGTAGGGCAACCGCATCAAAATAATTTTTGATGCGGTTGCCCTGGTTGCCCTAATTACCATTTTGTTATATAAAAAATAGTAGTATATTTGCTCTCGAAATCAAAAACATAAAAAAGACATAACATATTGAGCTTTTAGCTCTTATTCTCACTACTCGGAAATCTGGAAAATTTCTCTTGAGAATAAGTATGCGAAGGTTCACGTCTTCGGGCGTGAACTGTTCGTGCTTATTTGAGAGAAATGGTTTTCCAGAGCCACGAGTAGCAAATAAGCAACCAACGAGCAGCTTCACGCTTTTTTATATAGTTGCATAAGAACTGAAAGATTTGAATAGTTAAGAATCAGTGCTTAAATAAAAAATTATGCAACCCATTAAATCAAACCCAACAAAAAGAAGCGAACCCTGCCGGATGTTCAAGCAAGCCGGTACAGGAGCAGTACTATTTGCATTAACATTATTTCCCGCAGTTGACAGCATTGCACAAACCGGCCGCACTCAAGCGCCGCAGTTCAGTACTCACGCACCCATTATTCCGGGGATAAGCCATACTTACCAACCCCAACACAGCCATAATCCCTACCAGCCGCCAAGTGCAGAACAGATAAAACAGCAACAGCAGCTCCAGCATCATCATTCTGGACACAACCGGGCAAAACACAACGAGATTAAGAATGAGCGGCAAGGCGTCTCAGACTATTCTAATCCGCCGGCGTCAAACAATTTCTACCAAGTACCGCCTCAAATCCGCCGGCAGCAGGAACTGGACGAGATTTTTAAGGACGTGAACGGCTACGGCAGGGAAATGAGCGAGGAGGAATATCGCGCCTCGTCTTTCTTCCAAAACGATTTTCAGCATTACCGTGAAGCTGCCGGGCAAATAAAGGAGATGCTCGAAGGAAAAAGAAAACAGTCACTCAAAGAGGCTTACTATCTGGCAGAGTCGGCTTACGGCAACCTCCCGCTCACTTACGGCGAATACAACAGCATCATCCGCGAAAACGCCGGCTTCATCAGGCAGTGGTTGCTTGAGAACGGCTATCTGCTTCAGGATTCCGAGGCGCTTCATCTGGGAATCCATAAATTCCTGTCGGATACCCTTTATACCGGCAAAAATACGGACAATATCTCCCTTTCAGGGAAAGTCCATTATCCCTACCGGTACGATTACATTGATGCACAAGCAACCGGTGACCGGAGAAACTATTTTGTCACCAAGACGCTTGCCACGGGAACCGGTCAGTGCCACACCCTTCCGGCGGCTTACCTGCTGTTGGCAGAGGCTCTTGGCGTTCCGGCTGCACTTGCCTACAATCCACGGCATTCCTTTATCCGGTATAAAAATAATCAAGGCGTAACGCTGAATTACGAGACTACCATAGACCGTTTTCTTCCCGACCAGTTTTATCTGGAGACTCTTCCCAAAATGGCAAAAGCTCAAAAAAACCGTTTATATATCAATGGCTTAAGCAAAAGGCAGATTATTGCTACCGTCCTGCTCGATCTTGCCGTAAACTTTGTAAGGGAGCACCGGCTTGCAGACAGGAAATTCATTGAAGAGTGCCTTAAAGCTGCCGCACTTCATTTCGATGAAAAAGAATATGTCAACAGCTCATACGCATATTTAAAAAAGCGGCTGCTTGCCGATACTTTTAACCGGAAAGTCAAGGAACGGAAGCTGCAAACGGTAGAAGAAATAGAAAAGCATCCGGATATCATAGAAGATTACAACCGTTTCCGCGATTATATAATTACCATAGAACAGCTCGGCGTACAAGATTTTCCCGAAGAAGAATACATCCGCATGATGAGCTATCACGATGAAAAGGGCAGACTGCAAAACCTGGAAAACAGCAATGCCAAAAAGAAAAAGAGTTTATTTTTCAATTATTAATATTAAATTTGCTGCAATATGAAGAAGAGAATCAACATCTTAGCTTTTTCGCTTTTAATAGCCGCCGCATTGAAAGCCTCGGAGCCGGCAGACAGTTCAAAAGTTTATTTTGAGCAGGCTTTTTCCGAGCTTAAATCAATGCTTGAAGGCAAAATCCCGGCAAGCTTCGAACGTGCGGTTTTTATAAGTGAAAATCCTTACCGGGACAACCGCTATTCTTTTGAGTCATACCGGGATGCTATCGACAGACATCTTTACTTTGTCCGGCAGCTTTTTGCAGCCAACGACCGTTCGGATACAATGAACTTCAGCGCCAAAGTGATGTCAAACGGGAAGTTCAAAATGGAGGACATCCGGTATCTGCCTAGCGAAAAGAAGGAACTTTACCTGAATGCCCTCAAAAACTGGGCAATTTTCAAATACATAACCGACACTGTGGTTGTTTTTCCTTTCATTCACACGCCTTTTTTATACGCCTCGGACGACCCTTTCGGACAAAAGGACTGGTCAGGCTCGCAGGTACTCAACTTGCTTGCCTCTGAAGAACCGGAGGGTAATTGTTTTGCTCTGGCAGGCTTTTTCAAGATACTCTCCGACCGTTTGAATGCGGGTGCGGTGATTTGCACCGCTCCCCAGCACATCTATATCCAGCACCGCGACAAAAAGGGAGATATGTATAATGTGGAGCTGGCAACTGCCGGTCATCCGGGCGACGGGATTATCCAGACGCTTACTTATTCTACTACTCAGTCGGTTATGGGCGGAATTGCCCTGAGGGAATATTCCGGCCGGGAAAGCATTGGTCTGTGCCTTATTAATCTGGCAAAGAGCTACGAGCATAAGTTCCGCACAAAGGATGATGAATTTATGCTGCGCTGTGCCGAGCTTGCCCTTAGGCACGACTCGCTCAACCTGAACGCTCATCTGCTTAAGCTGCAAGTGCTTGATATGCGGATAACAGACTATGCCGTCAGGAATCGCATCAACAGCATCGCCCGCCTGAAAGCCGGTAAAGAAATAGCCGGCACATACCACCGCCTGCAAAAACAGCTGCAGAAACTTTACGCACTTGGCTACCGCCAAATGCCGCTTTATATGCAGCAGATGATTCTGGATGGATTTTCGGGAGAGAACACCGGCTCTACGCTTGCGGAAAAAAATCCAAGTCCTTACACCACTATAAAGCCCAAAGATGCAAAGGACGGACAGTATGCTACGCTCTCGCACGGAGTTTTTCAGGAGGTATTTGTTCCCCAAAGATATGAAGCCTACGGGCATTTTACGTTCGATACGAAAACAAAAACAATCACTTCATTTGATTCGACAGGATTAAGTAATTTCCTGATTGATCCGGTTGCTTTTGCCTATAACTTCGGGGCGAGGATGTATAATGCGCAAACGGGTACTTTTGTTAGTATGGATCCGGCGGCGCATAAGTTTGCGGGATGGTCGCCGTATACGGGGCTGGCGGATAATCCGGTATTTTTTATTGATCCGGATGGGAGAATAATAAGAATACATTATCAGGATGCAAATGGTGCCAATAAATATTATGATTATAAACCAGGAGAAATGACTACAATAGATAATGACTATGTACAAAATACAGTGACGGCACTTAATCACCTTAGGCAACATGATGAGGGCTTTGGAAATAGTGCGAAGAATATGATAGATATGCTGTCTTATACAAGATATTGTGTGATAGATTTAAGGGATACTAAAGGTATTCCTACAATAAGTACAGATTCAAATAAGCAGGCAGATGTCAATTGGAATCCGAATACGGGAATTCTATTAGTAGATGACTCCGGCAATCCAACCGGAGGTACTCAAAGCCCTGCGACAACATTGATGCATGAATTAGACCATGTAAAAGATGCGTTTGAAAGTATAACACAATTTACAGCTGATAGTAAAAATTCGACAGGAGATTATTATCAAAATGTGGCGGATCGCAGAACTATACAGGGCATAGAAACATCGGTAGCAGCTTATTTTGGAGAAGGGACAAGAACCAACTATTATTATAGCAGTACTTTTTACACGAACAATCCAACCTCTGCACAAGAAACATTAATTGATAATTCGTCTGTTCAAGGTCAGGAAATTGATATAAACACACAACAAAATTCATATTTATGGGAATAATTTTTAAACGAATACTATTTTTGAATGTTTTATGCCTTGTTTTGTTAAGTTTTAAGTGTTCTGACAAGGTTGATAAAGTAATTATTTATCGTATCCCTATAAACTCTCCTGCCGGTTATCCAATCATGTATTATGCTTCAGTAACAGAAGAACGATTAAGGCAACAGGCAAATTTAAAGACATATAAATTTGAAAATAAAAAGCAGATAAAAGCATTGTATAATGCGTATAAAGGTCTTAAAAAAGATAAGTTACTCAGTGTTAATCAATTAAGTTTACGCGTAATCGTAGAAGGTTATAATAAAAAAAATGATCTTTTGTTTAAAATAGGTTTGGATTTATGTGGACTCTATCAAGTTGATGGTAAAGCTTATTTTGTAAATGACCACTTAGTAGACGTATTGGAGGAGTTGATTCCTGATTTGGAATTTGCAGAATGCTCTTTTGAAAAATTAATACCAAGCGAAACAAATAAATGAGTAGTTTTTGTTTGTGCTTTTGGTGCGGTAGCGGCGTACTTTTTACACAAATCAACCAACCTCTGCACAAGAAACATTAATTGATAATTCGTCCAATCAAGGTTAAGAAATAGAGACAAACACACAACAAAATTCATATTTATGGGAATAATTTTTAAACGAATACTATTTTTAAATGCTTTATGCTTTGTTCTGTTAAGTTTTAAGTGTTCTGACAAGGTTGATAAAGTAATTATTTATCGTATCCCTATGGGCAATAGTTCTACCGGATATGTAGTAGATTATTATGGGTCACAAACGGAAGAACATATGAAAGGACAAAAATGGCTAAATGTTTCTAAAATAGAAAATAAAAGGCAAATAAAAACATTGTATAATGCATATAAAGGTCTTAAAAAGGATCGGTTATTCAATATTAATCGATTAGATCTGCGTGTAATCGTAGAAGGTTATAATAA
>QMCE01001678.1_pt1 | contig 12187 bp, 12 predicted proteins | sample 1821851 | NCBI WGS metagenome assembly QMCE01 (sample SAMN09453174, study PRJNA476694) | Termite gut metagenome, whole genome shotgun sequencing project. | isolation source: worker | host: Odontotermes sp. | place: South Africa:Pretoria | collected 2016-01-28
CAACACCGAGTAAGCCACCCACTTGAGCATTACGAGTTTTTACTTCTGCATTGGCATAACAGTTGGTTATTTGAGAAAGTACTCCACCATCAGTTCCACCTCCGTAACTGTTTGGTCCCCACGTAATGCGTGGATGCACGACGCTGTAATTAAACACCCGGTTATGACAAACTTCCTGATTGTCGCCTCCCAGCCAGATACCGATAGGCCCCCAGCCCCATTCTTTTAATACGGTTTGCTCTTTTCGGCGATTAGAAAAGTCCGATTCCTCCTTCTCAGGCTCCCAACATGACAACGTGGCGGAGAGTTCCCGCACCAGATCAGGCCTTTCTTTCGCAAGGTTTCTGTGTTCCCAAGGATCTGTACTTAGATCAAACAACCTCGTTTGCTCCGGTAAACCATGATAGACTATCAGCTTCAAGAAGCCACGACGCACCATTCTGCATGAGATAAGCGGGTAATCCGGGTGTGTGCTTATCACATATTGGCACTCAACCGTTCGGTTGATATCAGGCTCTTCTCCTTGACAATATGGCGCAAGCTCAAACGCATTTGAAAAACCAAGTGTTTGAAATGACGATAGACTCCGAAGTTCCCGAGTACCTGGTGACCGATGAAAAATGTTTAATGCAGATTCTTTTGAACCTGATTTCAAACGCCGCTAAATTTACGGAGCGCGGCGGAAAAATCACATTGAATGTTTCTGCCGTGAAAGAGCGGGGCGACTTTTATCAAATCTCCCTGAATATAACGGACACGGGGATCGGGATTCCTCCCGAACAGCAAAAGAGCATCTTTCATGTGTTCGGACAGGCGGACAGCGAACACTATAGCGGAGCCGGGCTCGGACTCCCCATTTCAAAACATCTTGCCGGGATGCTTGACGGCAGTATCAGTGTCTGTTCCGCCGCCGGCTGCGGTTCCACGTTCACTCTCAAGTTCAAGGCGCGCCGGGGAACCGGCCTTGAAAAGAAACAAAGTCCGGAAGATTTTGCGGCGGAAAACGATTTTGACGGGTACCGGATTCTGGTTATCGATGATGTGGCATTCAATCACGAAATCATTTCGGCTTATTTTGAAAAAACAGGTATGTTCATTGATTCTGCCGTGAGCGGTTCCGAGGCGCTCCGGCTTGTGGAGGATCATCCCGGAAAATACCATTTGATTCTTTTGGATATTCAAATGCCCGGAATGGATGGCCTGGAAGTGGCGCGCGAACTGCGCACCCGCGGAGAATTGATGCCGATAATCGCCATGAGCGCCAATGTGCGAAAAACGGATCCGGAACGTTTCCGGGAAGCCGGTATGAACGATTATCTTGAAAAACCCCTCGAAATGAGAAAGGTTTTCGCGACCGTGCGCAAGGTTTTGGAAATTTAGGGAACCCGTACGGGAGCGAGTACGGAGCTTTGAGTTTCGCGTATGGGGTTTAGGGCTTTAACAAAGCAAGGGATAAGGAGTTCAAGTGGAAACTTCATCCCCATCTTCACAGGGACGCTCCGGGGCATGAGATATGAGTTTTGGGATTAGCGTTTAGGGTTTTGGGTATAGTTTCCGGAGTTTTCCAAACCCTATCCCCTACACCCTTAGTTTCATGCCGAAGGAACAACTCACATTTCCGGAGTTGCCGAGGCGGAATCCGTGAACCCGGAATCCGGCATTTCTACGAACTCTGCCGGGAGAATTTTTTCCAGTTTCACCTGAGGAGGAGCGGGCGGAGTCGTACTCGAACTTTCCAAAGGAATCACCGGATGCAAGCGCCCGGGAATAGCCGTGGCCGGCTTTGCCCACAGAAGATCCCACTTGGAATAAAGGAGAGCCGCCCATTCGCGAAGCCAAATTTTCCGGGATTCTCTTTCAAACGCCCAATTTCCCGGGTTGTAAAGGTAATGGCGAATATCGCTGGTGAAAAAAGTGATCGAATCGCCGCCGAGGGTTTTAAAAATCTGTTTCACCCGTTTGGAAGCCGCTGCCGAAGTCACAAGCAATACCGAATCAATCCCACGCTCTTTCAGCCAGGGAATGGAAGAATAGGCTTCTTCGATCGTGGAGGGATCGTCATGGCGATATAAAAAGATCCGGGAAGCATCGATGTCTCCGGAGCGCATGAGATCTTCGGCATAAAAATCCGCATTGTTTTTATCCCAAAAGACTCGCCGGCCAAAAATGAGAACGGAATCCGCGCGCCCCGAAAGAAGCAAATCTCCGGCAAACCGCGTGCGCTCCAAATCGGCACTTTGCCCATCCAAAACAAAAACCCAGGGAACATGCTCAAAAGAATCGTCCTGCACGAGCCAAAAACCGCTCCGGGCCAAAAACAGATAAACAATAAAACCGACCGCCAGGAAAACAGAAACCATCAACACGCCGGCACGGGTGCGGCGTTTCTTTTTTTTCTCGTGCCTATCCGGAAGTTTTGGAGGAATCCGACCCACAAACGGCTCTTAGAAATGTTTTTCGAGAGCGGCAAGCAAAGTTGATTTCGGAACGGCACCGACAATATTGCCGACTTCAACACCGTTTTTGAATATCTTCAAATTAGGAATACTGGTAATTCCGAAGCGGCTTGCGAGAGCAGCGTGGGCGTATACATCCACTTTCGCTACCAGCGCGCGCCCTTGAAGCTCATCGGCAAGTTCATCGACAACGGGCCCCATCATTTGGCAAGGGCGGCAACCTTCTCCCCAAAAATCCACGAGAACCGGCAAACTCTGAGCAATGACTTTATCAAAACTGTTTTCATCAATATGAAGTGCAGGCATTTTAAAACTCCGTCGCAAAAATGGCTGCTTAGAAAATAGTTAAAATCTGCCGGAAAAACTTTAGCACCTGTTCACATTATCCGAATATTTCAGATAATGTGAACAGGCTCTGATTGTTTTTGCCATTTCGCACACATCATCTAAAACCGGATCGGGTAGAGCCAGAAAAATTTTCGTTCCGGATAAATTTGTACGGTGGGTGCCGGAAACTTAATGTAGTTCACGAACTTCACAATTTGGCGCGCGAGCCGCGACTTCGGCTTGAACGCTTCGAAATCATAATCCAGCGCAAAGTAAAACTCGCGTTTTCCTTTCCGCCCGCGAATAAACGTATCGTCATTCACGCTCACCCCCGCGGCAAAAGCAAGCCACATGGGGTAATATTCCCGGATCGAAGCCGGAAGCAGGCGATGGATTTTTAAAGAGAGCCAATACGTTTGATTCACATAATCATCGGTGACAATATCGGTTTCGCTTTGTTTGAAATACGCTTTGGAATTCATCCAGTAACTCATTTTCACATCGAAATACTTGAGTACCGGAATGTAACGCTTTGCCATCGGGTAAAAGCCGCCGAGTGTCCCCCCCAGCACATCAAAAATACTGAACCCCCATTCCGGGGAATAGCCGTCTTTCACATCGATCCCCACATGAATCAGGCTTGCCGAAATCCCGGAAAACAAATAAGAATAACCCTCACTCACTCCCGACCAGCGGTAGCCCTCGTAAAACGCTTCACTCAGGAGAACGCCTCCCATAAAGTGTCCTAATTTGTCTAAATTCAGCGCATACTCGAAATCATTTTCAAAATGAAAAGACGATTCTTCACTGTCCCACCAGCCTTTTTCAAAAACAAAAATATAAGCGGCCACGAAAGAAGCCGAAGTGAGGGAAGCCATCGCCGTAAATTTCAAAGGGGAAAATTTACGGTTTAAATCAAGCGTGTCCTCACTCCGGTAATCAAACGTCCGGTCGCGGTAATTCGTCTCTCCGGATTCCTCGGCTTGCAGGGCGCTGAAAAGCAACATGACAAACAGAGGAACCCAAAGCTTTTTCATTTTAGTTCTTTGCGAAAACAACCGCGCTGTTGTGACCGCCGAAGCCAAAGCTATTGGACATCGCGTAATCAAACGAGTGATTTACGGAACCTTTATCGCAAACATCCAAAACAATTTCCGGATCTTTGTTGAAAACGTTTGCCGTCACATGCACTTTCTGGTCAAGAATAGATTGAATCGTCACAATCGCTTCAATGGCCGATGCCGCCCCGAGCATGTGCCCCGTCATGGACTTGGTGGAATTGATTTTCAGGTTTTCGATTTTTCCGCCGAAAGCCTTCATGATCGCATTGCATTCCGCCACATCACCGCGGGGAGTGGAAGTTCCGTGAGTATTCACATAACCGATTTGAGTGATGTCAATGCCCGCACTCTTCCGCGCCATTTCAACGGCCAGCGCGACACCGGCACCATCTTCGCGCGGTGCCGAAATGTGATAGGCATCACCGCTCACACCCATACCGGCAATCCGGGCGAGAATCCGGGCTCCGCGTTTCTGCGCATGAGAGAGGCTTTCGAGAACCAGTGCGCCGCCGCCTTCGCCGATCACAAAACCATCGCGATCCTTATCGAACGGGCGGGAGGCCGTTTCCGGAGAATCGTTGCGCTTGCTCAAAGCGCTCATTTTGGCAAAACCGGAATAGGCGACCGGACAAACGGATTCTTCTGCGCCGCCCGCCACCATAATATCGGCGCGGCCCAAACGAATTTGATCCGCCGCAGAAATAATCGCGTGGTTGGCCGAAGCGCAAGCGGATACCGGCGCCCAGTTCGGGCCCATCCAACCCAGGCGGATCGAAACTTCACCCGGCACCATGTTGATGATAGACATCGGAATAAAAAACGGAGAAACGCGGCGCGGGCCTTTGGTTCCGATAATCACCGAGTTTTCATAATAAATATCCATACTGCCGATGCCCGAAGTGAGCATGACTCCGGCGCGCGTAATATCCACATCCTGACGCGAGTCGTTGATCCCGGCCATTTTCAAAGCGGTTTCTACCGAATGAACGGCATACTGAATGCTTCTGGCATAACGGGACGCATCTCTTTCGGAATAATAAGGCGAGGCATCAAAATCCTTCACCTGCGCTCCGAACTTTACATCGTAATTTGTCATATCGAAACGATCCACCAAAGACACGCCGGATTTCCCTGCCAAAAGATTGTTCCATAAATCAGCCGGATTATTCCCGAGACTGGAGACACAACCCATTCCGGTAACAACAACTTCTTCCATAAGATTGATCCTCTTAAAAATAATGCGGAGAGAATTTAAATAAATTTATTTTCCGCTATGCCAAAGAAAACCGCCCCCAATCTCGTATGGATGGATCTCGAAATGTCGGGACTCAATCCCGATCACGATGTGATTCTTGAAATTGCGACAATCATCACCGGTCCTCAACTGGAACTTATCGCCGAAGGACCGGTGCTTGCCGTCCATCAGGGCGATGAAATTCTGAACCGCATGGACGACTGGAACACGAGGCATCATACGCAGAGCGGACTGGTGGAGCGGGTCCGGCGTTCACCTTACTCCGTTTCGGATGCCGAACACATTACGCTCGACTTTATTAAGCGTTACACGATTGAAGGCGGCAATTTATTATGCGGCAATTCAATAACGCAAGACCGCCGGTTTCTCTATAAATATATGCCGCGCATTTCAAACTGGCTTTGTTACCGCAGTGTAGATGTGACCTCCGTTAAGGAGCTCGCCTTTCGCTGGTTCCCAAACCTCCCGGAATTTGAAAAACAGGAAAAACATCAGGCGCTGGACGATATCCGGGAAAGCATCGCCGAACTCGAATACTACAAGAAAACGATCTTTCATTTAGCCTGAATGAAACCGCTGCCTCGCCCCATCCGGATGATGAACCGCGCGATTCTCGTTTTACTTGGCGTTTTATTGCTCGTTCAATGCGGAAAATGCGCTTTTGCGGAAAATCCGGATCAAGACGCGCTCAACGAAGGTTTAACGGAAAACAGCGCTCCGGCAGATACCTCCGGGCAAAACCTCCCCAAATACGCGGTTTCTTTTCCCGCAAAAGACGATTCCCACATCAAGAGTCAAAAAGACACGGTTCTCGCTCAACAAATTCACGGGCTTCTCAAAACTTACAAGCCCGATAACGCCCTTTTCCTGATGGTGGATGCCAAAACCAATGAAATTCTCGCGTGGGGGGAACGAAAAGACAGCGCCGTGCAAAGCGTGCCTTCTTACCTCGCACGCTCCACATTCCCGGCGGCTTCACTGATCAAAACAATCACACTCGCCGCCGCGCTCGAATCGAAAAAATACGCGCTCCACACCGAAATTCCTCTGATCGGTAAAAGCACCACGCTCTATAAAAGGCAGCTTAAAATTCCCGAAAAATATAGCGGCCCCATGATTTCCGCCATGGACACTTACGCAAAATCCAGCAACCCGTCCGCCGCCCTCCTCGGGCTCGCCGTCGGCGGAGATTACCTCAAAAAAACCGGGGAAAAGCTGGGTTATAACACAGAATTTCCCGAAAACCTTCCGGATGTTTCCGCGTTTCACCCGCCGGACACCGGCTTCGGACTTGCGGAAGCCGCCTCCGGATTCACACAGGAAACCACCCTCTCCCCGCTCCTCGCCGCCGCCATCACACGGAGTATCCTCCTGAAAAAACCGCTGGAAATCCCGTGGTCGCGGCACCTCCCCGAAGGTTTTGCTCCCTCGAAAGCACACTCGCTCGAGGTTCCGCTTTTTTCGGAAAACACCTATTACGGATTAAAAACCGCCATGCTTCAAACCATCAAAAGCGGCACCGGCCGGAAAAACGTTTCCGGAAAACACATTTCCAAACGCTACCTGAACCGCCTGAACATCGGCGGAAAAACAGGTTCCAAAGACGGCGACGATCCGCCGGGGCGTTACGACTGGTTCGCGGGATTCGCCGAAGACAATCAAAATCCGGAAAACGCGGTCATCGTGGTAGTCATGCAGGCACACGGAGAAATGCGATCCCAGCCTGCGACACAGGTAGCCGCGCTTCTCATTCAATATTGGGCAAAAAAATACCTATCTTTCGCGCAATGAGGTAACTATAATGACTTGGTGGAATTTAATCCCGACTCACTTTGACGGTATCGCCGTTCAAATCGGAAATTTTCCGGTGCGCTGGTACGGCTTAATGTATTTATTTGCTTTCGCGACCTGCTATGCCGTTATTTGGAAAACCAACCGGAAAGAAAAATTCGGTATGACCAAAGAACAGACCGACAGTTTCGCCACCTGGATTATCGGGGGGATCATCGTCGGCGCGCGCCTCGGTTACATCTTTTTTTACAACCCGGGATACTACCTCTCGCACCCTCTTGAAATCATCTTCCCGTTCCGCACCGGTGCCTCGGGCATCGACTTTGTGGGAATTTCGGGAATGTCTTATCACGGCGGTTTAATCGGTGCCATCGTCTTTGCGATTATCGGTATCAAGAAAAACAAACTCCCGGTTTGGGAAACGCTCAACCTCGGCTTTTTAGCCGTCCCGCTCGGCTACACCTGGGGGCGCTGGGGCAATTTTGTGAACGGCGAACTCTACGGCGAAGTCACCGATTCCCCAATAGGCATGATTTTTCCGGCGGCAGGTGATGGGCTCCTGCACCACCCTTCCCAACTTTACGAGATGTTTTTCGAAGGAATCGCACTTTTTGCAATCCTTTATTTCCTGCGGCGATTCCCGCTATTCAAGAATCAAATGATGCCGGTTTACCTGATGGGCTACGGATTTTTCCGGTTTTTCATCGAATTTTTCCGGAAACCCGACGGGCATTTGGGGCGCGGCGATATGTTCGACATGAGCCGCGGACAAACCCTCTGCCTGCTTATGATCATCACGGGACTGGTGCTGTTTTTCGTGAAGAATCGCACGCGGGCTCGCTAAAGCGAGTAGTGTTTCTTAATTCCAAACTACAGTTTCAGAATTTCTTCTTCGGAGAGACCGGAAGATTCGGCAATAATGGACAACGCAATTCCTTTTGACAAAAGAATTTTCGCCATTTCTTTAGCCTTTTCATTCCGCCCTTCTTGCAAAGCCAAAGTTTTGCAATCATTGATTTCCGCTTGTGTTACCATATTCTTCGCCAATTTCAAAAGAGTGGATTGATTCTGTTTGTCCACCCGAAGCCTTGTATAAGCGAGATCAAGAAGTTCATCGTTCATCTTTGGTACCGAACGTAACTCACCGGCAGTCTTCAACAAGTAAAGCCACTTGTCTTCAATCGTTTCCAGTTCGTCAAGACGCTTGCGGAACTTCGGGAGTTCAAGGAAAATATAACTCAATCCGTTTGTCGCGGGCAAGGCATTGGCCCCCTTTTCAATCTCGTTTTTACTGTAAAGCATCCACTCATCGTGATAATGAGATGTGCTTCCCTGTTTAAAATCACAAACCCAAATCGAAATCACCCTGGGAACATAATGACTTTTGCTTTCATGATCTGTTTTTTGCTTATCATTCCAATCCTTTTTAGCTTGAAGCATCAAAAGCGCGTTATAGAGAAGTACACGGTCTTTCCAGAAAGCATGTTTTTGCTGCTGAATTTCGATATTGATGTATTCCCCATTTTGGGTTTTGGCGATAATATCGAAACGTCCGGAAACGACCGAATCGGTGAAGCCGGTCATATTTTCCTGAGGACGGTAATCAATATCTTTGATTTCCGTTTCATTTTCAAGTTTCAAAATACTGTTTAGAAAATAAATCAACAATTTTTTATCGGTGAATAGAATTTTAAATGCTTCATCGTATCGCGGATCGATAAATAATTTGTTTTTGAAAATTTCCGGGATTCGGAAATTATTTGTAACGTTCTTTTTGCTTGCTCCCATATATTTTCCTTTTGAAACGGCAGATAACGTACCTGCCTGCTATATAAAACGCCGAAAAATGAATTTTTGTCAAAAAAAATATAATTTTCTTAAAAAAGGATTTTCACTGTGATTTAACACATGCTTTTTTGATCTTATCAAAGATATTAGAGCGTGTTCATATTATCAGAGATATTCAGATAAACACGCCCTAATACTTCGTTTTCAATAGTAACCAAACATCCTTCCTAAACAAGTGCATTCTCATAATGAGAAATATATTTTATGTGCAATTATTTATTGTAACGGATTTTTATGAAAAACTTCAAAAATCTTTTATTTGCCGCAATTTCCATTGTTTTTTTCTTCGGATGTGACGATAACAACGGAACGAATCCCGAAATTTCTTCCAGTTCGGAATGCGATCCGAATATTACGGACTGTCTTCCGCCACCACCGGAAGGTGCCGCCTGCGCCCCTACTCCGAATGTGATTGAAGCGGGCAGTGCGACAACTTGGGTTACCGCCGGGATTCAGGAAGGAAGTCATATTTATTGGTATTTTCCGGGTGGCACCCCCATTAATGCCGAAGGTGCTACCGCTCCTATCACTTACACGGAACCCGGAATTTTTGAAGCCTACGCTTCAATTGACGGATCCGCTCCGCTCCTTTGCCCGCCGGTTGAAGTGATTCCGGGATCACAAATTCAGAGTTCCTCATCGGTAATTTTTATACAGAGTTCCTCATCGGCAATTTTTACGCAGAGTTCATCTTCTGTTTTCATTTTCTCCTCTTCCAGTTTAATACGTTCCAGTTCTTCTGCTATCAGCTCATCTTCTCAGGTTCGTTCGTCAAGTTCTTCACAGGGGGCTTGGAATACCTACCCTCAATTACAGCAAGGCGGTTCGGGTGTTTCCAAAGGCTGGACATCTCGCTATTGGGATGGTTGTAAACCCAGTTGTTCCTGGAGTGGCAAAAATCAATCCATTCCGGGAAGTATTTGCAAAACCTGCGATAGAAACAATAATCCGATTCCGGCAATTGACGAAAACAGAAGCAGTTGCGACGGCGGAAACTCTTACACTTGCTGGGACATGACTCCGTTTGTCGATCCGGGGAACCCGAATCTCGCTTACGCTTTTGCCGCATCCCCAACAGACCGTTGCGGAAAATGTTATCAAATTCAATTTGACGGCGGCTTTGAGCACGGCACCGCTTACGGTACCCATGCGGCGATCCGCGGAAAAACGCTCATTGTGATGACAAGTAACATGGGCGGTGATGTCGGTAACGGACAATTTGACGTGTTGATTCCCGGCGGCGGACTCGGAATATTCGATAGCTTTTCCGGTCAAATCGGCAAAAGTAAAGGTGATCTCGGTGCACAATACGGCGGATTGTTAGCAGATTGTGAAACTCAGTTGAATTGGGCCGAAGGCTCTCTCAATCAATATCAAACCTGTCTTAGAAATAAATGCAATCAAGTCTTCAATAACTCGAGCCAAAAACAATTGAAAGACGGTTGCAACTTCTACGCCGACTGGTTCATGGCGGCAAACAACCCCACGATGCTCTATAAAGAGGTGCAATGCCCTCAACAACTCATCAATAAATATCGCGAATAAAAAACTTAAAGCTCCGGAAAACCGGAGCTTTTTTATAGCCTGTTCACATGATCTGAAATATTCAGATTTTGAATGGATTTCTTCGGAAAATAATATAAATTCAGCGTTTTAATAATAGAAAGGCTTTGTTAGACCAAAGTGTTTTGTTGATAGACAGGCTTGGACCCCGGATTCCTCGCGTTTTTACGCAGTCAGGACAATCGCGAGGACAGGCTCGTCCGGGGTGACGAAGGAATGTCATTCTCGGGCTTGACCCGAGACAATGTTGCGGCGCACACTGAGAATGTCTTATATGCCTGATCGAACTATATTGTGCGCAAATCCAAAAAAGAACAAATCAACAAAGTTACCGTAATTTCCGAAGAAGTCTATTACATGCCTCCGCGAACTTAATTAATGCGCTGAATCCATCAAAAGATGGGTATTGAACGGTTATGTGAACAGGCTCTCTAATACCGTAAAAATTCACGGCAGGCTTTGGCAATGTCTTTTTGCCCGACAATCGCAGAAGAGACCGCAATGCCGCAGGCACCGAGAGAATGTATCTGCGAAGTATCTGCGGCGGTAATGCCGCCGATGACGACAAAAGGAACCGTGCAAAGCCCGAGGGCCCGGCGCTTGCGGTACTCCGCCGCTACGGCTTTGACACCCGTTTCTCCGAGGATCGCGCTCAAATTTTCTTTGGTACCGGTGTGGCGGTAAGGCCCAAGCCCAATGTAATCGGCTCCCTGTTCCGTGCGGGAAACCACCTGTGTTACCGTATTTGCGGTAGCGCCGATGATATAATTTTCGCCAAGTAACGTTCTCGCTTCGGAAACCGGCATATCGTTTAACCCGAGATGCACCCCCGAGGCGCCGCTTTCAAGACAAAGATACGGATCATCGTTAATAATAAGGATCGCCTGTTTTTTTTGACACATTTCCGCACACAGAACGGCGACGCGTTTTTTTTCTTCAAAGGAACCCTGTTTCTGCCGCAATTGAATCCAGCACGCTCCCGCTTCCAAAAGCACATTCACCTGCTCCGCATGGGAATACGGCGAACCGTCCCAGGTAATCACCTGAAGCTTCATCCATTCCGGGTCAACGTTCAAAAACACCTCCCAAATTGCCGGTACCGCCGCTTAAAAATTTTTCAATATATTTTTTCGCTTCCGCGCAGGCCTCGGGCAAGGTTTTCCCCAGCGCGAGATTAGCCAGAATGGCCGCCGAAAGCGTGCAGCCGCTCCCGTGTTTTCCGTTTCCCGGTAAGCGTTTGGAAGTAAATTTATAACGTTTTCCTTCGTGCCACAAAATATCCGTAGCTTCTTCCCCGCCGGCGTGCCCGCCTTTCAACAACACCGAAACGGATTTTCCCAAGGCAATTTTTTCCTGACTGTCGGCCGCCCCCAAACCCAGATAATTGAACTCAAACCGGTTCGGAGTCATGAGATCGACTTGATTCACGACAGACAAAAGGGAATCGATTTCACTTCCGGGAAAAAATCGAAAACCCGCGCTCGCCTTTACAATCGGATCCCATACGATAAAGACATCCGGCGTTTTCCCGCGAAGCCATTCGATCGTTTTTTTCAAAACCGCCGCATTTTCAATAAGCCCGATTTTAACCCACCGGAAAGATCTTTTTTCATACAGCGTTTCGAGTTGCATTTGAATTCGATCCCAAGCGAGAAACCCGGGAGAAACAAAGGAAGATTCATTTTGAACCGTAAGCGCCGTACAAACCGCCTGCCCGTATACGCCGAAATCACAAAACGCTTTCACATCGGCGAGAATACCGGCACCCGCGCTACCGTCAAAGCCCGCCAGAGTTAAAACAAAAGGCAAATCGTTCATAATCGTTCTTAAAACTAGAATAATCTCCGCCGGTTCCTTTTACGGAAAAAGAAAACTTTCTAAATTGT
>QMCE01002696.1_pt1 | contig 12183 bp, 10 predicted proteins | sample 1821851 | NCBI WGS metagenome assembly QMCE01 (sample SAMN09453174, study PRJNA476694) | Termite gut metagenome, whole genome shotgun sequencing project. | isolation source: worker | host: Odontotermes sp. | place: South Africa:Pretoria | collected 2016-01-28
AAAAAGATAAAAAAGAAATAGACAATTATTTCAGCAAGAATATCAATTATGCAGATTTACAAGGAAATAGTATTAACGAAAAAATAAAATCATTATACATACTTATTAATAATGAGTTCAAATTGATTTAGAAAATTCCATGATAAATGATATTAAAGATATAAGAAAGCGAAATAAAAATAAACATAGTTGAAACACACAAGCAAACACTGCAAAAAATAAAATCAATAACAACTTAAAAAACAGTTAGATATGCGAAAATTAATTCAAACAGGCACACTTCTTTTGACAAGCCTTTTAATGGCAGGCTTTTCTGCATCGTGCGACAAAGACAACACAGAAGACAACAATTCCATAGTAGGAGAATGGTATAACGGAGGAAGAAGCTGCGAGGTTCATACCGGTAATGCCGAATATGACAAAATTATTGAAGACAGACACTTCGATGCCGGAGATACCGGTCAGACTGTTTTTATTACTTTCAACAGCGACGGGACATGTACAGTATCCGAAGGAGAAACCGGCACTTATTTACAAGACGGTAATATTGTTACCGTTGATGGAGGAACTTATACCTTATCAAGCGATAAAAAAACGCTTTCAACGGTACCGGAAGACTGGACTTCCATTGCACAAAGCAATGTAAGCCAAGGTGCTTATCCGGGTGTTCCGACAGAAACCATAGTAAGCAGCGCAACACGAACATACCATCTGAAAAAGAAATAAACACTATTTTATAGTGTTTGTCAGTGTGTTTCATTATGTCAAATTAATACATTTACATTAGTGATTTAACGGACTTCGATATTAATGTAAGGCAGATAATCGCTGTTAGAAGTCTCTCATATACAAAAATAAAAAATATGGCAAAAAGTAACTTATTTTTATTGATGCTGCTGACGGCAACAATGTTTTCTTTTGTTTCGTGCGAAAACGATGAAGAGAACGGTTCTTCCGACGGCTTTTATACATTTGTTGAAAATGAAATAGAGGTTTTCAAAAACAATGTTCCCTTATTGTTGGAAATAAACAGTTCAAAAAATCTTTCTGATGTTACATTGTTTATTGACAGTATTCAAGTTCCCTATACATTCATCAAAAGGACAGACAAGGATTACTATTTGGAATTTTCACTTCCCGAATCCCTGCCTTCGCTGACAGAAGTAAATATTGTGCAAAAAAATAAAAATCGGGAGAAACAAGGACCCAAACTAAGAGTAGGCATAATATTTTCACCAAGCCTTTTTGGGAATGCGTCAATAGGAATCCAAAATATGGCAATAATACCTGCCGAAGACGGACAGATATTTACGGTAAGCAGAGGTATAGCATTGAATCCATTCAAAAAAGTAACATTCAAAACGAGCGGAATAAATACTGATTATCGTCCTGTTATAGATTATGTATTTGGTTCGGATATTCAATTACCAAATTCATTAGACAATAAAGAACCTGTTATAATAGTAGCCGGAAGAAGATTAGGAGTTGATTTGAGAGACAATGCCACCTATTTTTATTCATCCTACGAAGACAGCGGACACTATTTGATGCAGGAATATGCAGGACACGCCGATTTTTTAGGTTCAGGCTATTACCAACAGAATTTCACAGCCGCAATTACCGATTTGTGTGTAGATGCTACCCTGAATAATATTTATGTAATTGAGGAAGACAAACCCAATTGCATACAAAAGATGTCAGCTATACAGGCAGCCGCAATATGGGCAGGTTCTGCCGGACAAAGCGGTTCGATAGACGGCGTTGGAACAGATGCGCGTTTTGAAAATGTAGTAGGAATGCAGCGCGATAATAATAACAATCTGTATGTAGCCCAAAAAAATGTTATTAGAAAAGTTACACCCGACGGAACGGTCGCTACTTTGAGAGCATTTGAATTTCAGGAAATATTGGCATTTGCAGTCGCACCGGATAATAAAATATATGTGCTTGATGCAAAAAACAGGTCAAGATTAACAATCATCGACGCAGACCGAAGCAAAACTTTTTCAGGGCGTATTCTTCACCCTATTAATAAAGGCAGTGGATTGGATATTAATACAAACAACATGGCAGTGTCTTCCGATGGAACAGTTTATTTCCGGAATTATGACTCCGGCGGAAAAAACAGTTCTCTATCAGTATTGATACCCAACTGATGCGTGTAAAGACGGTAATATTGTCCATCATCCGCCTTTTTCGCAAGAAAAACAAATAACAAATAATAAACAAACAATACCCATGCACTCTCGCAAGCATACTACCACCAGGCAACACACAGCCACCCGAATGAGAACAATCCATTTGATAAGCTGTTTCCTGCTGTTGCTTTTACCCATTCACCTGCAAGCAGCCGGAGGCGACACCATTAAAGTATCCCTGCGCGCCAATGCACAGCAAGACAGGATACAACTCCGCTGGGCAGTCAATTCGCCCTCTGCCTGGTATTTTACCAACAAAAACGGCTTTACCCTTGTCCGTTACACCATTATGCGCGACAGTACCGTATTGGAAACACCCGAAAAAATCACCATTGCCCATGTTTTGAAACCCCAGCCACTGGATGAGCCCTTTACGGCGAAGACTTTCAAGTATCGGGCGGGCAGAGCAACATCAGTCAAATCATCGCCCTCTCGCAAGAGCAGCAGCAACGCTACGCCATGTCGCTTGTTGCCGCCGAAATGTCCTTTCCAGCCGCTATGTTTGCCGGCTGGGGATATGAAGATTACACAGTAAAAAAAGGCGAACGCTACCTCTATCAGATAGTTCCGTTACATACTACAACCAAACAGCAAGTAGAAGTCGGCGCGTCATACATCAGTTTAAGCGATTATTCCGAGCCTCCGCGTCCCTTGGATTTCAATGCCGTATGGGGCAACGGAAGCGTATTGCTCACTTGGGATTATAAAAATATGCTGCACTATTTCAATGCCTATCACCTGGAACGCTCGGAAGACAAGCAGCACTTTACCCGTGTTTCCAAAACCGCATTAACCAATATTATGGGCAGCGACCGGATGTTTTACACCGACAGCATTTCCAACGGAAAAACCTACTACTACCGCCTGCAAGGCGTTACCGCTTTCGGCGATGCGGGAAGCTATTCCGATATATTGAGCGGAAAAGGAACCGGCAGCTTGGTGTATGTCCCCTTTATCAAGCAGGCAATGCCCGACGGCACAGGCGGCGTAGAAATTACCTGGGAATTTGACGAGCGCGGCAACAGCGAGATAAAAGGCTTTGAACTGCGCCAAAGTGTAAGCGTGGACAGTGCCTTTACGGTTGCCGTTGCCAATATCCCTCCGGTGCTCCGGACGCTTCGTTACGCCAATCCCCTTCCCGAAGGCTACCTGACCGTTGCCGCCATTCCCCACGAAGGCGAGGAAAGAGAATCATTCCCCCACCTGCTGCAAATGGAAGATAGCATACCGCCCGCCATACCGAAAGGCTTAAAAGGCTATGTAGATACACTCGGCGTGGTACATTTGAACTGGGATAAAAACAGCGAATATGACTTTTACGGCTACCGCATTCACCGAGGGCATACCAAAGGCGAAGAATTAATTCCGTTAAACGATGTAGCGCATCAGTCAAACACATTTACGGATACTATCAACATTCATAATCTGAACGCCAAAGTATATTATGCCGTAGCCGCGCTCGACAGACGCTATAATCAGTCCGCGCTTTCCGAAGTGCTGGAACTCGAAAAGCCCGATGTCGTAAAACCCTCGCCGCCCTACATTACCCGCTACGAATCCACCGCAGAAGGCATCCGCTTGGAATGGGTAACCGGACGCGACGAAACCATACGCTCCTTCCGCGTTTACCGCAGGGAAAAAGGAAGCAGTGAAGCAGTGCAGGTTGCCATTACCGATACGGCAGCCGTTTCCTATACCGATGCAAGCGTTGTAAGCGGTACCAACTACATCTACTATGTGAAATCAGCCACCAAAAGCGGCTTAGAGTCGGACGCTTCGCCCGAAATCGCCGTTAAGTCGAAAGCCAAAGATACCGGCGCAGATATTACACAGTTTAAAGGCAGCCGTCAGAACGGCATTGTACTCACTTGGCAGCACAATATAGATAATATCCGCTCTGTGAGCATCTACCGCAGGGAAGGCGAAGAAAGCCTTTCGCTTTGGCGGGAAGTGGAAAGCTCGCAGCGTGAAACCGCCGACCACACAGCCAAACGCAATACGGCGTATGAATATATGTTGGTAATCAAAGACCGGCAAGGAAAAGTGTACAGTAAAAATATAAGTATAAAATAACAGGTTATGCAAATCCGGGGAGATACTTCCGGTTCGCATTAACAAACAGGAAATTTCAAGAATAACTTTATAGAAATGAAACGGATAATATTGTTTTTTTGTTTTGGGCTTATTCTGTCGAGCAATGCAGTTGGACAGGACACTTATTTGTTCATCGTCTCAAACTACACCCATACGGTAGAGACAGATGACGGGATATGTTCGTCATATACAAGATTCTTTGTAACGGAGGAAGGTGGATTTGAGCGGGAGTTATTTACTATCAACGGTAAAAACAGCGGAACCAAGCAAACAAATACGCTTGCATATAAAACGGCGGTTATATATGGAAAACCTACTAAACTGCGTGTAGAAATATGTGCCATAGATGCCGATAGCGACTGGGGGTTTAGTTCCAACGATTGTACGCCCTCCGATAACGGTACGGTTACTGCTCGCGGCTCCAACGACTTGAATACGGGAACAAATACAAGTTATTCGTTTTCGCAAGAATACACGAAAGAACCTTGTGTAGGAGTACATATTTTTGGAGAGTGTGCCGGAGATATAGATGGAGTATCTCAGAATAAGGCAACATTTAATTATCAAATCATACGACCTGTTACGCTTACAGCCTCTTATCATGCCCTTCCGACAGACGACCGGATAACTTTATCTATTCAAGATTATGGTCATGGGGCTAATGCTTATTATTATCAATACAGTTTAGATGGGGTATATTGGTATAATGTACCCGGTGTTAATTACCTGTCGGCGAAAGACATTCCTGCAATAGGAAACAATTACATTTCCTATGTCGGCACAAATGTTCATTTCCGGGTCATAGCCTACTATGATGGCTGGAAAAATCAAACTACTTCCCAAACTATTTCTCTGCCTGTTGTGTTATCCGCCCCGCATATCGTATCGGTAGGTTACGAGAAGGAAACCTGTTACGGGCTGAATGACGCAAAAATAATCGTCGAATTCGACAGGCAGCTTTTCCCCGGCGAGCGGCTATATGTCGGATTAAATGTAGATAAAAGCAATGAAACTCTAATGAAACAGAACGGAACCGTTAAGATAGAAGCAGACAATAAAGCAGTGATACAGGGTGTTGCCTCCGGAACTTATACTATCAACCTTCTGGGAGTATATGACTCAGCACTTAAAGGCAGTGTAAATACCTTTACGGAAAGCCAACGGCATGAGTGGAATAATTTTTCGGTAACTTCAAAAACACCCCTCTCTCTTAGTGTAATTCAAAATCCCGTCCACTGTAAAAACGGAATGGACGGCAAAGTAAATCTGACTGTCGCAGGAGGAAACAATTCCTATACGGCTTATCTGTTAAACAGCATAGCCAGCGATACATTAAGAAGAATCTCCGTCGGTACCGGCACGCACGCATTCAGCGACCTTTATCAGGGCAGCTATCAAGTCTATATAAAAGACATTAAAGGATGTGATTTCGATGTAAATGGAGCAAAAATACAGCGTCCAATAACCGTAACACAGCCGGAAGACACCGTAAGAATATCCGTTATAAGCAATATTGAAGCACACGGTTACGGTCGTTCCACCGGCTGGGCAGAAGTCTCTGTTCGAGGCGGCAGCAGCGGCTACGAATTTACCTGGTCAAGACAAAATTCACCTGTGCTGATGCCTCAAACAGGCGGTACAGCCACTACCAGCCGTTTGGAAAACCTGCGAAGCGACTGGTATATTGCCCGCGTAAAAGACCAAAATTATAATCAGGCATATCCCCGTACCCATATCAATACAAAAGGCTGTATGGATACCGTCCATATCTTTATCGACCAGCCGCCCAAATTAATAGTAGAAAACGAAGAAAGCCACATGGTAACCTGTCACGGCGACAACGACGGACAGTTGCAAGCACACGCCCGCGGCGGTCGCCCCTTCAACTCCACACAGGACAATGGGCGCAGCCTTCCGTATAATTACGAATGGTTCAAAATAGAAAATAATACAGACAATCCGATAGGAACAAACGACAGCATATTAAGCAACCTTTACACCGGTCATTACAAGGTAAAGATAACCGATAGAAACGCCATTGATACCACATCGCTGGAATTTCATCTGGTAGAACCCGATACCCTGATTGCCAAAACCGTAGCCCTGCAACAGGTGCTTTGCGACGGCGACAGCACCGGCAGGGCACAGGTAACGGTTACAGGCGGCACACCGCCCTATACCTACCAGTGGACAAGCTATAACAACGATACAACAAGCACCGCAGATAATCTGCCGCGCGATATTTATACCGTCTTTGTCAAAGACTCCCGCTACCGCTCGGAAAGCCTGCACAAGCGTTGTGCAGCAGAATCGCATATCAACATACAGTCACCCGGCGGTCTAAGCACTTCCGCCACCGTAACCAGCCCAAGCTGCCACCGGTATTCCGACGGTAAAATCGAATTGACAGTCAACGGAGGCTCGCCCCCTTACCGTTACCGCTGGGAAGACGGAAGCATAACCCAAAACCGCAACAACCTTACCGGAGGTGAATACAGCATAACAATCATAGATGCCAACGATTGCAGTATTACCGAAAAATACAGTTTAATTGACCCCGCGCCGGTCAAGGTAGATATAGGCAGCGACTTCACGCTCTGCGCCGGACAGCAGCTAAAAGTAAAAGATGCCAACACACACGAAAGTGCTTCGTACCAATGGACTAACGGCAGCAGTGCCGTTTCCCAAGAACCCGAATTAAGCATCAGTACAGCGGGCAATTATAAACTGACGATAACCACGCCCGAAGGCTGTACGGGCAGCGGTGAAATCACCGTCGGACAGTCGAACGATGTGTTGAGCACGGATTTTGTCATCGCCTCGCTTATTCCGCGCGGCAAAACCATTCATGCAGTCAATATTATTAATACCGGTGTGGACAGTGTCGAGTGGATTTTACCCGACGAAGCCTTTGTTACCGAACAGACAGACCACGAACTAAGCATCTCATTTACCCAAACAGGCGAATACACCATTGGGCTTATCGGTTATTTGGGACAATGCCGCGACATTATGTACAAAACCGTTCAAGTGCTTGAAGCATCTGAAATAGAAGCATACGCCGATATCGAGCCGTTTTTAAAACGCTTTGTCGTATCCCCCAATCCCAGCGATGGCAATTTCACGGCAAGCGTAGAACTGCGTGAGCCGTCGGATTACCGACTGCTGCTGTTTACCGAGAACGGCATATTAATAGACAGCAAAGAAATACGGAATAAAGACAGAGAAGAAACACCCTTCCGCAACGAATTAAGCACAGGCGTATATTACCTGCGTTTTGTAGCCAACGAGCACGCATCCGTATTCAAATTAATTATTAAATGAGAACAGTAAATATGATACTCAAAAATATACAAACAGGAAAATTATTTCAAGTCATTTGGGGAATGTGGTTTCTTCTGCTGTCAGGCTGCTATCAGGAATCCATTTTACTTGTCAAAACCAACTTTACACCCACCATCGTTAATAATAACCACACCGCCCCCGTCAAGGTCGAATTGGAAAATACCTCCACCGGAGCCGATTTTTACCAGTGGACATTTACCGGAGGCAATCCCGCTTCGTCCAAAGAAAAAGACCCCGGTACGGTTACCTACGAAAAAGCAGGGACTTACACCATCAAATTAGAAGCGTGGAACGATACCGAAAGAGACGAAAAGGAATTTATCTTTACGGTCGATTCTACCGTAACCACCGGTTTTGACACGGAAATACTCATCAATGACTTTGCTCCGGCTTATGTGAGAATTACCAATACCACAGACGGCGCAAGCAGTTACCGCTGGACTTTCGAGGGCGGTACGCCCGCTACCTCAACGCAGCAGCACCCCGGCGAAGTGCTTTTCACCGAAGAGGGCGAACACAAAATCACCCTTGAAGTCAGCAATGGCGGCGAATCCTTTACCGTTTCCAAAACCATTACGCTACAAGCCTCTTTGAGCGTTGATTTCGATATAGAGCCATCCTTTGACGATGCCGATTATGAAGCACCATTTACCGCCAATCTGCAAAATAAGACAACAAGCGCACTCACTTATCAATGGTCGTGCGATGGCGCAGTCATTACAGAGGGAGAAAACACGACGCTGCATATTGCTTCGGCAGGAACTTATACCGTAAGCTTAACGGCAGGCAACGGGCAGGAAAGTAAAACCGTGAGTAAAGAAATCATCGTCAGGGAAAATACCAATTTATACACGGTAAAAGATGTCAGGTTCGGCATCAAATCCGCATCCAATACGGTGGGCTATGCCTACTCACTGCAAGAAAGAGCAATCATCAAAACCAACGAGATAAACAGTACAAATGGAAAAGATGTAGCTATCCTGTTTTCAGGTCTGAATGCCAACTACAACCAGTGCTTCTTTGTTTCGCCCGATTATGCCGTGCAAACAGGATTTTATGCCATACCCAATGCCTCAAAAACCTATTTTGTCAATAAGATAGAAGAAAGCGGCATTGCATTTATCGCTTCCGATTTTGATGCGATGACCAATAGTGCCCAATTGGAAAGTTTAGACATCAAACAGGCAGGCAACACAACAGGCACGCCGTGGTTTGACAATACGCAAATACCCCGCTTTGTTCTCTTTGAAACAGCCGGCGGCATCAAAGGTGTTATCAAAATCAAAGCCTTTGTTTCCGAAGGGAATTATTCATATATTCTAACGGATATAAAACATCAGAAAACAGCGCAGGAGAGATGAAGAAAATAAGCACAGCTTTCTTAATAAGCCTGTTTTCGATGTTGACATTTGCCCAGCAGGTAAATGTGGAAAATGTATTAAATGCAGGTAAAAACAAACCCGTCCGGTTCAACGGCGGCTTATCCGCAGGCAGTATTCATTATACGGGCAACGAGCAGTCGGGACGGCAACCCTGGACATACTACCTGAACGGCAACCTGAATATGAATGTGTACGGCTTGATAGACATTCCGGTAAGCGTCAATTTAACGAATCTGGGGTCGGATTTTGCCTATCCCTCGCTTCCCAACCGTTTGAGCCTGCATCCGAGCTATAAATGGGCTACCGCCCATATAGGCGATGTGAACATGACTTTTTCGCCTTACACGCTGAACGGGCATCAGTTTACGGGCGGTGGCGTGGAATTAACGCCCGGCAAGTTGAAAATCAGTGCTATGGGCGGGCGTTTATTGAAAAAAGTAGCCTACTCAACAGAGCATCCATACCTGATGCCCAATTATGAACGGTGGGGCTATGGAGCCAAAGTACAGTACGACTCCGAAAAATATTCGCTCGGTATGATATATTTCGGAGCGCAGGATAAGGCAAATGAAACAATCGCCCCGATAGCCGACAGCTTGGGAGTATTGCCTATGCAGAATACGGCTTTCAGTTGGAATATCGGATTGAAACTCGTTAAAAACCTGTCGTTTACCGCCGAATACGGCATTAGCCTGTTAACCCGCGATGCACGCGCTGCAACACAAAACGGCAATTTCTTGCAGGATGCTTTCGGAATGAAAACCTCCACCGGCATTTACAATGCCTTTAATGCCAAACTGAATTATCAGTTAATGAAAAACACGATTGGAATAGCCTACGAGCGCATTGACCCGCAGTATCAAACGCTCGGTGCTTACTATTTTAACAACGACTATGAAAATATTACCTTGAATTATGCGCGTCCCTTCCTCAAAAATGATAAAGCCAACATTGCCGTGAGTTTCGGCGTTCAGCGCGATAATCTGGACAATAGCAAGGAAGAAACAAGCAACCGTTATGTCGGCTCCATAAACTTGAATTATAACCCGACGGAGGACTTGCAGACTTCGCTTAACTTCTCTACTTTTCAAAGCTACCGGAACATAAAGTCGCAGTTTGATTATATCAATCAGATGTCGCCTTACGATAATATGGATACGCTGCAATTCTCACAGTTGTCGCAGAATCTTGATGCTTCGGTAATGTACACTTTTCAAAAGAGCGAAACACACAATCAGCGATTAAATTTGAATGCGAGCTATCAGCAGGCTGCCGATGCACAGGGCGGCGTCTCGCTGCCCGGTAATGTATCCCGCTTTGTTAATTCCGCTTTGGGCTACGGCATGATGCTGATACCGCAAAATGTCAACCTGACTGCTTCCCTGAACGGAACTTATAATTATTACGGTAGGGTCGAATCTTACACGGTGGGACCTATGGCGGGCGTTACGGCTGCATTTTTCAAAAAAACTCTCTCGTGTGGACTTTCAGCTTCTTACAATGTGAATATATACGAAGAAAATGTACAGGCAAAAGTTTTGAATTGCCGGGCGAATGCCGCCTACCGTTTTTGGAAAAGGCATAACCTGAATGCGAATGTTGTCTGGCAAAACAGAAATCTGACCGATAAAAAAACTTATGCCGTAACTGCTACGGTGGCGTATGCGTACAGTTTTTAAAGGGATTGAATATGTTATCACCCGAAGTGATAACGCAGCAAGTGCAGGATTGCAGGGAAACGGAATAGCCTGCGCTTGCCCGGTTGCTGCCGAAACTTGCTTTGTAGTTGAAACACAAAGCGTGTTGCAGGCAGGATATGTCGGTATATTTGGTTTTTTGTTTTATCTTTGTCAAAATTTTAAAAATATCATTATGCAAAATTTAGTACAAGACTTGCATCAATTATTTGAAGATTTCAAAACGGATGCAGCATTACAAGTAGAAAAAGGAAACAAAGCTGCCGGAACTCGTGCAAGAAAAGTATCTCTTGCCATTGAAAAAGCAATGAAGGAGTTTCGCAAAAAATCTCTTGAAGCATCCAAATAAGGGGATTCAAAACAAAAAACGGAATTAGAGTAAGGCTTTAATTCCGTTTTTTGTTTTAATTCAGACAATAACCATTCTGCAAATATTCCCAAGCAATGTACATTTCCGGGGTTTTGATTTTTTGTAATTCTTTACGCAAGGCTGAATTTACAAATTGCCGGAAAATCTTTGTCTCAAAAGTGTTAATCCGATAAGCAAGAAAAATCAGTACTTCGAGATTGTAATACATTGTTTGCTTCTCAATTCCTTTATCAATATAGCGGTTGCTGTAAGTACAATCTTGTAGAAGTAATCCAGCATTGAAAATGCCGCGTAACTCTGCATCAATTTTCTGAACAAATACGCCGAAAAATCGTGCGATTTCGTTTTTTGTGAGCCACAAATTGTTATTTACAATCGGACTTCTATTGAAGGCGTTTTGTCGTCTTCAATGTTGATTTTTATGCTTCCGGTTTTCATCGCTATTTCTTTTTAGTTCGTTTAACTGTGTGTTTCATTGATAATACAGCAAGATTGAGTTCTACTGTTGTTTCGGTTTCAGTAGGTTCTAAATCGCTGCAAAGAATGTCGGAAATGATTTCTTCGCTTTTTTGCAGCATTGATTTTTGCTTTTCCTCGTCGTGTTGATATAATTCGGCAATCGTGCGGGATAATTCCCGGACTTTGGCAAAGGTTTCAATAATGCCAATTGTTGTTTCGGTTGCTTTCGGGCTTTTTAGAATGGTAGCAAGCATATACAGTCCGCGTTCCGAAAACACATTGGGTAGTTTGTTCTTGCCTCCCCAACTTGAAGTCGAAATTTTCGACTTCAAGTTATTCCATTCATCTGTTGTTAAACCAATGATATATCCGTCCGGAAATTTGTCGGGATTATTCTTTACCGCCTCGTTGATACGCTTGGTTTCAACCCTGTACAATTCTGCCACATCGCTGTCAAGGATAACCTGCTGTCCTTGAATGTTGATGATTTTACTTTTGATTTTTTCTAATTCCATAATGATAAAATTTTAAGATTAATACGACTTTGTTGTAACGAGTAACGTGTTAATTTTCAAATGATTACGAGTATTAATTTCTGATTGATTTGAAACATCATTTTTTGCAATCGTTTGTAAATA
>QMCE01001679.1_pt1 | contig 12181 bp, 10 predicted proteins | sample 1821851 | NCBI WGS metagenome assembly QMCE01 (sample SAMN09453174, study PRJNA476694) | Termite gut metagenome, whole genome shotgun sequencing project. | isolation source: worker | host: Odontotermes sp. | place: South Africa:Pretoria | collected 2016-01-28
GGCGCTGGAAAACGCCGCGAAGACGGGCAACCACGCGGGCGTCCGGAACGCGCACCGGGCGTTCGAGACGATCATGGAGCGCCTCCTCTCCGGGATAGCGGCGGCGGTTCCCCCGGCCGGGGAGCCGCCGCCGTCGCCGGAGCCGGACGGAGCGGTGCTGGCGGCGCTCCGCGAAGCCTGCGGCGCGTTCGAGATGGACAGGGTGGACGAGGCGATGGAGCGGCTCGAACGCTTCCGCTACGAACGGGGCGGCGCCCTCGTCGCGTGGCTGCGGGAGCGCGTCAACGCCATGGAGTTCGAGGAAATCGCCTCCGGGCCGTGGCCGCCGGAATGGCGGCGGGAATAAAGGAAACGGGATGGGCGCGCGCAAACGCCAGACAATCATGCTTGTCGACGACAACCAGGCGAACCTGAGCATCGGGAAGAACATCCTGAAGCCGTATTACGAGGTCTACGCCCTGCCCTCCGCGGAGCGCCTGTTCCGCTTTCTCGAATCCGTCACGCCGGATCTGATCCTGCTCGACATCGTCATGCCCGGCATGAACGGCTTCGACGTCATCCGCCTCCTCAAGGCGGACGCGCGCCACGCCGGCATTCCCGTCATCTTCCTCACCTCCCGGACGGACGCGGTGGACGAGCTGGAGGGGCTGGATCTCGGCGCGGTGGACTACGTGACGAAACCCTTCTCCGCCCCCATCCTCCTGAAGCGCATCGAAAACCACATGCTTATCGAGCGGCAGCGCCGGGAACTCGTCCGGCTGAACGACAGCCTGGTGGAGATGGTCAAGGAAAAGGCGGAACGCATCGCCCGGCTGCAGAACACCGTCATCAGCTCCATCGCCGACTTCGTCGAATTCCGCGACGCCCTCACCGGCGGGCACATCGGCCGCACGCAGGAATACGTGCGGGCGCTCATCGCCCGCATGATCGACAAAGGCGTGTACGCGGAGGAGGTGCTCACCTGGGAGAACATGGAGTACCTCGTCCCCTCCACGCAACTGCACGATCTCGGCAAAATCTTCATCAGCGACGCCATCCTCAACAAGCCGGGGAAGCTGACGCGCGAGGAATTCGAAATCATGAAAACCCACGTCGCGCGGGGCGTCGAGGCGATCCGCCGCCTGAAGAAGAACGAGGAGACGCGCCACTTCCTGGAATACGCCGAGATCGTCGCCGGCGCCCACCACGAGAAATGGGACGGCAGCGGCTACCCCAACGGGCTGAAGGGCGCGGAGATCCCCCTCCTCGGGCGCCTGATGGCGATCGCCGACGTGTACGACGCGCTGATCTCCCGCCGCCCGTACAAGCAGCCGCTGAGCCCGGACGAATCGGCGGCCGTCATTGTCGAGGGGGCGGGCGCGCATTTCGATCCCGCGCTTGTCGAGGTCTTCAGGGAGGTGCGCCCCGAATTCGCCGCCATCGCCCTTGCGGGGGGGGAAACGGACGGGCGGGCGCACGCGGAGGAGGGGAGCCGGTGATCGATCACGGACGAATCGCGTGCGACGCGCTCCGCGCGAAAGTGACGGGGGCGGAGGAGGCGGCGGAACTCATCCAGCCGGGGACGACCGTCGGCGTCAGCGGCTTCACGGGCGCGGGCTACCCGAAGGCCGTCCCGAAGGCGCTCGCCGCGCGCATCCGGAAGGAAAGCCGCGACGGCATCCCCTTCCGCGTCAACCTGTGGACGGGCGCGTCGACGGGGCCGGAGCTGGACGGCGCCCTCGCCGCCGTCGACGGCATCGGCTTCCGCATGCCCTTCCAGTCCGACCCCTACCTCCGCGACAGGATCAACAAGGGCGAGACCGAGTACGTCGACACCCACCTCGGCAGCGCCGCCGCCATCACCGCCTCGGGGGTGATGGGGCCGCTCCACACCGCCCTCGTCGAAGTGACGGCCGTCCGGCGGGACGGATCGCTCGTTCCCTCCTCCTCCGTCGGGAACAACCAGGCGTGGCTCGATCAGGCGAAGCAGGTGGTGCTGGAAGTCAATTCCTGGCAGTCCGCCGACATCGAGGGCATGCACGACATCCACACCGTCCTCCCCCCTCCGCATACGCGGCCCATTCCCATCCTCCGCCCCGGCGACCGCGTCGGGAGCAAATACCTCTCCGTCGACCCGGCGAAAATCGTCGCCGTCGTCGAGACGGACATTCCCGACAGGAACTCCCCCCTCGCCCCCCCCGACGACGCCTCGGACAGGATCGCGCGGAACATCGTCGACTTCCTCGCGAACGAGGTGCGCCTGGGGCGGCTCCCCCCGGAGCTCCCGCCCCTCCAGCTCGGGATGGGCGGCATGGCGAACGCGGTGCTCGCCGCCCTCGGGAAGGGAACGTTCGAGAACATGACCGCCTACACCGAAGTCGTCCAGGACGGCATCGTCGACCTGATCGACCGGGGCAGGCTCACCGCCGCCTCCGCGACCGCGCTCTCCCTCTCCTCCGACCGCGCCCGCCGGGTCCACGCCGGCATGCGGGAATACCGGAACCGCATCGTCCTCCGCCCGCAGGACGTGGCGAACAGCCCCGAAGTCATCCGCCGCCTCGGCTGCGTCGCGATGAACCCGATGATAGAAGTCGATCTCTACGGCTGCGTCAACGCCACCCACGTCATGGGATCCTGGATGATGAACGGCATCGGCGGATCGGGGGACTTCGCGCGCGCGGCCGCGGTGTCGATCTTCATGACGCCCTCCGTCGCGCAGGGGGGCAAGCTCTCCGCCATCGTCCCCGTGTGCAGCCACGTGGATCACGGGGCGCAGGACGTGATGGTGGTCGTGACGGAGCAGGGGCTGGCGGATCTCCGGGGGAAGTCGCCCAAGCAGCGCGCGGAGACGCTCATCAACAACTGCGCCCACCCGCACTACCGCCCGCTCCTCCTGGACTACTACAAGCGCGCGAAGAAAACGTCCACAAGCCTCCACGCGCCGTGCATGCTGGACGAGGCGTTCTCCTGGCACGACCGGTTCGTGAAGACGGGGACGATGATGAGGAGATAGCGGCGATGAGCGTGAACCTGCCCATGTACTCCATGAACATCCTCGCGAAGTGCGTGGAAATCGACGTCTTTGCCGCCCGGCGGCACATCGGGTCGGACGCGGACTATTTCGCGATCCTGACGGAGTTCATCCAGGCCGCGCCGTATTTCGCCCAGGAGCTGAACTTCGCCGCGACGGCGAAGGATTCCTGGCTGTTCCAGAAGAAGATTTTCGAGGTGCAGAAGCTGCTCCTGCCGATGGGGGCGGTCGATCTGCTGTGGGAGGCGGAGCAGGCGGGGAAGCTCGCGAAGCGCGAGGACTGGGAACAGTGCGCCGCGGCGACCTCCGCCCTCGTCCTCGCCCTCACCCGGCTCGCCGGCTACCTGCAGAGCGCGGTGAACGATCCCGACTCCGTGCTCGCGGGCGGGAAGAACCCGAACCGGAACCCCGACATGATCACCTACGACGACATGATCTCCTACGGCGCCGGCGCGTCCGTCCGGAAGAAAATCCTCGCCGTCGACGACATGCCCGACATCCTCCTCACCATCAAATCCATCCTCAAGATCAAGTACGAGGTGTTCGGCGCGACCAACCACATGACCGCCCTGCAGGTTCTCGCCCACAAGGATCCGGATCTCATCCTGCTGGACATCGAGATTCCCGACAAGGACGGCTTCGACATCCTGAAGATCATCCGGCGGATCCGGGGGTACGAGAACACGCCGGTCATTTTCCTCACCGGCAACGTCACCCCGGGCAATGTCCGCCGTTCCCGCGCCGTGGGCGGCAACGACTTCATCCGGAAGCCCATCGACTCCCAGGTGCTCCTCTCCAAGATCGGGAAATACCTGTAGCGCCTCCTACCCCTTCCTTTTCCCCCGCTTCCCCCGCCCCCGCGTGATCGCGGATTTGGAAAACTCGATATGCCGCGCGATGCGGGACGGCTTCTGGTTGAGAATGAGCGACTGCAGCACCCCCAGGACAGCCACCTCGCACATCCGGGCGATATGCAGGTAGCGCAGATCGTCCGCGATTTTCAGGCTGTAGCACAGCGGAATCTGCACCTGCCGCGCGAGCGGCGAATTGTCGTGCGCGGTGATTCCCACCGTCGCCGCGCCGCACCGCCGGGCGATGGCGAGCGCGTCCAGCACGGCTCCGGACGTTCCGCTGTAGGTGATCCCCACGGCGACGTCGCCCTTCCCGAGCTGCCCCGCCGCCATCATCGCCATCACCCTGTCGCTGAAATAATTGCACGGAATCCCGATCTGCATGAACAGCGCGTACGCGAATCCGGCGCTCGCCCCGGGTCCGCCGTCCGCGTAAATGTGCAGCCTTCCCGTGTTGCCGACGAGCTTCGCCGCGCGCGCGACGAGGCGCGGATTCAGGAGGAGCAGCGTGTCGGAGACGGCCTCGCACTGGAGGGCGGTGAGCTTCTTCGCCACGGTCCGCGCGTCGTCGTCGCCCCGCACGTCCTTGTTCGCGCCGAAGGGGGCGACGAGCGCCTTCTCCAGCAGGAATTTGAATTCGCCGAATCCCTTGTAGTGCAGCGCCTGGAAAAAGCGCGTCAGGCCGGGCGGATTCGTCCCCATCCGCCGCGACAGGGCGGTGATGGAGTTCGCCAGCACTTCGTCGGGATGGGCGCTGATGTAGTCGGCGATTTTCCGCTGGAGCCGGGTCAGGGTGTGGTATTGCGACCGGATGCGGGACAGGTAGTCGCTTTCGCCCTGGTCGGGCGGGTTCGGTTTCATGCGGCGCTCCTTCTGTTTCAGTATACCTCTTGATGCGGCGGGGCGGGATTTTCCGTAAATATTTACAGAGAAACATGCGGAAACCCGCAAACATTTATATTCATTTTACTAAGCGGTTTCATGGCGTATTATCCCCTTAGCGCGGGATACGCGCAACTCCGCCGCCCGCATTCACTCACGCTGCCCGACAGCACGACTTGTTCCGCACCGCCAGACGCTGAAAACGCCCCCCTCGTCCCGGCCGCCGCTTTCCGGCTCCGGGCAGGGGTCGCGCCGTATTCCGGTTTGTAACGAAACGTCTTTTACAGGAGAACGCATGAAAACGTACAATATCGCCGTCCTGCCCGGGGACGGCGTGGGCATCGAGACGGTCGCGGAAACGACGCGCCTGCTGCGCGAGGCGCAGACGGTGGTCGGCGGTTTCGAGCTTGAGATGCAGCACTACGGCGTGAGCGTCGGGCAGTACCTGAAAATCCGGGAGGTCATCACGGACGAGCAGTACAAAGCCTGCGAGGCGGCGGACGCCATCCTCCTCGGCGCTCTCGGGACGCCGGAGGGCGTGACGGAGATGGTCGCGGACGCGGGCGGGACAGAGGTTTCCGGCCACGCCATGTTCAAGCTGCGCTTCGGCCTCGATCTCTTCGCCGGCGTCCGTCCCGTGAAGCTCTATCCGAACGTCCCCCACGCCCTTGCCGGCCACGACGCCATCGATCTCGTGCTGGTCCGGGAGAGCACGGAGGGTCTCTTCGCCTCCTACGGCGGGGGGATTTCGCTGAAGGATCAGCTTGCCGCCGACATGCAGATCATCACGCGCGAGGGGACGGAGAAGGTGTCCCGTTTCGCGTTCGAATTCGCCCTTTCGCGGAAGGGCCGTCTTTCCGACGGCAAAAAGGTCGTCACCTGCACGCAGAAGGCGAACGTGTTCCGCAGCTTCGCCTTTTTCAAGAAGGTGTTCGGCGAGATCGCGGCGGAGTACGCGGGGCGCGTGGGGGAGGACTACGCGTTCATCGACGCGATCACGCTCTACCTCATCCAGCACCCGGAGAATTTCGACGTGATCGTGAGCGAGAACGCGCACGGCGACATTCTCTCGGACATGATTGCGGCCTTTGTGGGGGGGATGGGGATGGCGCCGTCGGGGGACATCGGTCTCAGGCACGCGATGTTCCAGCCCGCGCACGGCACGGCGCCGACGATTGCGGGGAAGGGCATCGTGAATCCGACGGCGACGATCCTGTCGGGAAAGATGATGCTGGAGTGGCTCGGCAACCGCCACAGGGACGCCGCGCTGCTGGCCGCTGCGGAGAAGCTTGACAAGGCGGTGTACGAGACGTTCAAAGCCGGCTTCCTCACCGCCGACCTCGGCGGCAGGACCACGACGCGGGAGTTTTCGGACGAGGTGTCGAGACAGCTGAAGAAATGAGAAATTCAGAACCGGGGTGTCGGGAACTGTCCGTTTTTTCGAAAAGGGAGAATGCAATGAAACACTCTATGCGCCTGTTCATGGCCGTCGCCGCCGTCTGCGCCGCCTCGGCCCTGTCCTTCGCGGGTGAGGACGCGGCCAACTATCCGGGCGGCCGCACCATCCAGATGGTCATCCCCGCCGGGGCGGGCGGCGGCACGGACGTGGCCGCCCGGACCGCGCTGAAATACCTCGTCCCGGAAATCGGCAACATCATGCCCGTCAACGTCAAGGGCGGCGCGGGCGCCGTCGGCAACCGGCAGGTGAAGGACGCCACGCCGGACGGCTACACCATGGCGTTCTACAATGAATGCACCGTCCTGAACGAACTGTCGAAGACGTCGGACTTCGGCATGAACATGTACGACAGCTTCGTCCTCGGCGCCATCATCGAGACGACCGCCCTCACGACCAGCCGCTTCAAGACGGTGGAGGAAGTGGTGGAATGGGCGCACGCGAACCCGGGGCAGTTGAAGTTCGGCATGGAATACGGCTCCTACAACGCCGTGCTCGCCGCCGCCTTCTTCACCGCCTACAACATCGACGGCCAGCTCATCGACGTCGGCCCGACGATCGACCAGATCGGCTCCCTCGCGGGCGGGCACACCGACATCATCGTCTCCCCCCTCGGGACGATCAAGGACTACATCGAGGCGGGCGAGTTCAACGTGCTGGCGCTCCTGAACGAGAAGCGCTACGACGGCGCGCCCGACATCCCCACCCTCTACGAGCGCGGCATCGACTGCTACCTGCCCCGCTTCTACTACTACGGCTTCGCCAAAGGCACGCCGAAGGCCTACGCGGAGAAGTTCTACAAGGCGGTGGAGAAGATTTCCTCCATCCCCGAATACATCGCCGACATGGAGCGCCTGGAAATGACGGTGAAGTTCATGAATCCGGAAGAGTCGAAGAAATACGTCGACGACGCCACCGTCGTTCTCACGCGGTACCAGAAGTACTTCGACGACTATACGGCGAAACAGGCGGCGAAGTAGCGGAGGCGCGGGCGACTCCCGGACAACGGCGCGGCGCGCCGTTGTCCGGGGATTCATCATGAGGAGAAACCTGTGCGGGACATACGGAGAAACATCGTTTCGGGGCTCATTTTCATTGTCGTGTCCGTTCTCTACTTCCGGGGCACCTTTTCCTTCATCGAGATTTCCCGGCATTCGGAGGAGTCCAAATTCCTCCCCCGCATCTACGCGACGCTCCTCTTCGTCACGGTGCTGACGCTTGTCGTGAAGTCGCTCCTCGCCTACGGCAGGGAAAAGAGGAAGGAGGCGGAGACGGAGGCGAAAGAGGCGGCCCCGGCCCCCAACTACCCCCGCGTCGCCGTCACGCTCGTCCTGATCGCCGTGTACGCCTACCTCTTCAGCAAAATCGGCTTCATCAGCTCGACCGTCCTGTACCTCGCCGTCCACATGATCGTGCTGGCGGGGGGAAGGCGGGAGCGGGTCCCGCGCATCCTCGTCGTTTCCGTTCTGACCGCGCTCGGCCTGTACCTCCTCTTCGGCCGCGTGTTCCTGATTCCCTTCCCCTACGGAAGCCTGTTTTAGCGGCAGCAGGTGGAGACAGCCATGTTCAACGCTTTCAGCATAGGTTTTTCGCAGGTCGGAACGCCGGAGATCATCCTCTGGACGATTTTCTCCGTCCTCCTCGGCATCATCTTCGGTTCCATCCCCGGCATCAGCACCTCGATGGGCATCGCGCTGATGCTGCCGATCACATTCAAAATGCCCTTCATCCTCTCCCTCGGCGTCATCCTCGGCCTGTACGTCGGCGGCACCTCGGGGGGGCTCATCTCCGCCATTCTCCTGAACATTCCGGGGACGCCCTCCGCCATCGCCACCTGCTGGGACGGCAACCCGATGGCGATGAAGGGCGAGGCGGGGAGGGCCATCGGCATCGGCGCGCTGTCCTCCCTCGTCGGCGGCGTGCTGAGCCTCTTCGTCCTCATGTACACCGCCCCCGCGCTGGCGCGGGTGACGCTGCGGTTCGGCGCGGTCGAATACTTCGCCGTCACGCTCTTTTCGCTCACCCTCGTCGCGAGCCTGTCGGGAAAGGATCTGGCGAAGGGCATCGTGAGCGCGCTTGTCGGGCTGATGCTGACGACGGTCGGCATGTCCCCCATCGACGGCACGCTCCGCTACACCTTCGGCAGCCACGAGTTCGACAACGGCTTCCAGCTCCTGCCCGTCCTTGTCGGGCTGTACGCCGTCTCGGAGGTGCTGGACGTCGCCGAGGCGCGGGTGGAGGCGAAGATGGAGGTGCGCAGCTACAGGATGCGCGGCTTCGGGATGAGCTTCGCGGAATTCCGGGGGCAGATCATCAACATGCTCCGCTCCACCCTCATCGGCACGGGCATCGGGATTCTCCCCGGCATCGGCGGCGGCATCTCCAACATGGTCGCCTACTCCGTCGCGAAGGAGCAGTCGAAATATCCGGAGAAATTCGGCACCGGCATCGTCGACGGCATCGTCTCGTCGGAGACGGCGAACAACGCCGTCACGGGGGGCGCGCTCATCCCGCTCCTGACGGTGGGCATTCCCGGCGACGCCGCGACGGCGCTTCTTCTTGCGGCGATGCTTGTGCAGGGCGTGACGCCCGGCCCCCTGATGTTCCGCTCGAACATCAATGTCGTCTACGCCATCTTCACCCTGATGCTCATCGCGAACTTCGCCATGATCTTCCTCCTGATGCTGGGGCTCCCCCTGTACCTGAAGCTGCTGAAAATCCCCCGGTACATCCTCATGCCCGTCGTCATGGTGCTCTGCATCATCGGCTCCTTCGCCTCGAACAACCGCATGTTCGACGTCTGGACGATTCTCATGGTCGCCATCGTCGGCTACCTGATGCAGAAATTCAAATACTCCACCGCGCCGATGGTGCTCGGATTCATCCTGGGGCCGATTCTCGAAATGAATTTCCGCCGTTCCCTCATGGTCGCGAACGGCGACTACTGGGTCTTCATCACCCGGCCGGTGTCGGGGGTGATCCTCTTCCTCACCGTCGCGGCGCTCGCCTTCTTCGCGTACAAGAGCTTCAAGGGAACGCGGAAAATCGTCTCGGACTGAACCATGACAACAAGGATACGCGCATGGGCATGACCATAGTGGAGAAAATCATCGCCGAACACGCCGGGGCGGCGCGCGCCGCCCCCGGCGACTTTCTCATGCCGAAGGTCGACTTCGTCTTCGGCAACGAACTGGGGACGGCGCTCGCCATCCACGGGCGGGAGGCATTGCTGAAAAAAGGCGTCTTCGACAAGAGCCGCCTCGCCGTCATCCCCGACCACTTCACGCCGAACCGCGACGTCGACGCGGCGGAGATGTGCAAGACGATCCGCGGGTTTGTGAAACAGCAGGGCATCGAACACTATTATGAAATCGGGCAGATGGGCATCGAACACGTCATCCTGCCGGAGAAGGGGCTTATCGGCGCGGGCGACCTCATCGTCGGCGCCGACTCCCACACCTGCACCTGCGGGGCGCTGGGCGCCTTCGGGATGGGGGTCGGCAGCACGGACTTCGTCTTCGCGATGCTGCTGGGGGAAATCTGGCTCCGCGTCCCCGAAACCATCCGCGTCGTCTGCCGGGGCCGCCTCCCCGAAGGGCGCGCGGGGAAGGACATCATCCTGCACCTCGGCGGCATGCTCGGAGTCGGGGGCGCCCGGTACAGGGCGCTGGAGTTCGGGGGCGAGGCTGTCCGGAACCTGTCGATGGACTCCCGCTTTTCCCTGTGCAACATGGCTGTGGAGTGGGGAGCGAAGACGGCGATAGTCGAGCCGGACGCGGTCACGGAGGCGTACCTGAAGGCGCGGGCGAAACGCCCGTGGAAGGCGCATCTGCCGGACGCGGACGCCCGCTACGCCCGGACCATCGAAATCGACGCGTCGGGTCTGGATTACCAGATCGCCTGCCCCGACAGCCCCGCCAACGTCAAAGGACTCGGCGAGCTTCGGAAAGACGGCGCGGTGACGCTGGATCAGGTGTTCATCGGATCCTGCACGAACGGGCGGATCGAGGATCTGCGGACGGCCGCGACCATCCTGCGCGGCAGAACGGCGCACCCGGACGTGCGGCTCATCGTCATTCCGGGCAGCCAGGAAGTGTACCTTCAGGCGGTGGAAGAGGGGATTGCCGCGACCCTCGTGAAGGCGGGGGCGGCGGTCGGCACGCCCACCTGCGGGCCGTGCATCGGCGGGCACACGGGGCTGCTCGCATCGGGCGAGACCTGCCTCGCGACGACGAATCGCAATTTCAGGGGGCGCATGGGACACCAGGACAGCAGGCTGTATTTGTCGGGGCCGGCCGTTGCGGCCGCGTCCGCGGTGCTCGGCCGCATCGGATCTCCGGAGGAACTTGCCTGATGAACACACTCGCTTTCACCGGTTCCGCCGTGCTGCTGGGCGACGACATCGACACGGACGCGATCATTCCCGCGCGGTATCTGTTCCTGACGGAGCCGAAGGACATGGCGGCGCACTGCTTCGAAGAGACGCACCCCGATTTCCGGGAGCGCGTCGCGAAGGGGCGCATTGTCGTTGCGGGGGAGAATTTCGGCTGCGGCAGTTCCCGCGAGCACGCGCCCGTGGCCATCATGGCGAGCGGCGCGCTGTGCGTCGTGGCGCGATCCTTCTCCCGGCTGTTCCTCCGGAACGCGATCAACATCGGCCTTCCGGTGCTGGAAGTCGCGGAGGCGGGGGAGATCGCGGAGGGGGACGCGCTGTCGATCGACATGACGGCGGGAACGATCCGGAACGCGACGCGGAACAAGACCTATTCCGCGACGCCGCTCCCGCCGTTCATCCAGGAGCTTCTGCTCGGCGGCGGCGCGATTCCCTACCTCAAAAAGCGGCTGGGCGTCTGAGAACCTGAGAGCCTGAGAGCCCGAGAACCTCAAACCGGCCAGCCGAACAGGCGCGGCAGCCACAGCGACAACTCGGGCCAGAACGAAACAACGAGCAAACACCCCACCATCGGCAGGAAGAACGGCACCGACGCCCGCGCCACCCTCCACGCCGGCACGCCCGCCGCCGCGGACGCCGCCGCGATGTTCCACGCCTGCGGCGGCGTCACGAGGCCGATCGCGATGTTCATGACGACGATCACGCCGAAATGCACCAGCGGCATCCCGCACTTCTCCACCAGCGGCACGAGGATCGGCACCAGGAGCGATATGATCGCCGGCATGTCGAGAAAACATCCGGCGGCGAGCAGAAACACGTTGATGCAGAGAATCGATCCGACCCGCCCTCCCGCCGCGTGGAACACAAACTCCCCCACCCGCTCGGAAAAGCCGCACCCGCTCATGAGCATCGCGAACAGCCCGCCCATTCCGGCCAGCAGCAGGATCGCGGCCGCCCCCGTCGCCGCCTTCGGGATCGCGGCCCACACGTCGCGGACGCGGAGGGTCTTGTGGAGGAACTTCCCGACGACGAGGCAATACATGCACGAAAACGCCCCCGCCTCCGGCGCCGTGAAAAAGCCGGTGAACACCCCGGACAACACCGTCGCCGGCAGCAGCGCCGCCCACTTCGCGTTCCAGAGGACGACCAGCCACCGCCTCGGCGGATCCAGATGGTACCCCTTCGCGGAAAACCGCGCGGACGAATACCGCAGCATCGCGACCAGGAGCGTCAGCGCCAGGAGCAGCCCGGGGAAGAACGACGCCGTCGCCACAATGTTCGGCACCATCGTGATCGTCGCCGCGTACACCGTCAGCGGCACCGACGCCGGGATGACGAGGGAGAGGACGGCCGCGCACGCGAGCGCCCCCGCGGCGGTCTCCCGGGAATACCCCGCCTGCGTCATCCGGGGGATGAGCCGTTTCGATTCGACATTGATCGCTGTCGAGCCGACCCCCGAAATGGTCGCGAAAAACACGCATTCGAGAATCGTCCTCGGCCCCACCGCCCTGTGCCCGTGCCCTCCCAGGAGCGCCGCGGCGGCGAGCAGCCTGTCGGCGATTCCCCCCGCCACGGCCAGCTCCCCCGAC
>QMCE01001680.1_pt1 | contig 12181 bp, 12 predicted proteins | sample 1821851 | NCBI WGS metagenome assembly QMCE01 (sample SAMN09453174, study PRJNA476694) | Termite gut metagenome, whole genome shotgun sequencing project. | isolation source: worker | host: Odontotermes sp. | place: South Africa:Pretoria | collected 2016-01-28
TACCAGAGCCTTATAGACAATAATACGGAGACATGCCTGTCGTTGGTGAAGTCGCGAATGTTATGCACCACGATCTCCACCAACCCCTTGGCCTGCGCCCGCTTGAGGATCGATTCGTGCAACGGGCTTTCCAGCAGCTCCGGGACAACGGTCAGGATGTCTATTCTCATAAACTTCATCAGGATAAAAAGTGCAAAAGCCTCACATCAAATAAAAGTCACGAAATGGCTCTATGCGCACATTCAGGGTCGTTTTATTGGATTCGTCCATCATTGTACATCTTAGGCGCCGCTTTAGTAATTATACTCATATTGCGTACTTTAAAACATAACACTACCCTTTTAACCCCTGATCAAACCCGAGATTAATCATATAACACAATATCATGAACATTTCACACATCGAGCACTTAGGCATTGCCGTTAAAAATTTGGAAGAAGCCATTCCTTATTATGAAAATATTTTAGGCTTACCCTGTTACAGCATAGAAGAGGTCGCTGATCAAAAAGTTAGAACTGCATTTTTCAAAGTCGGAGATACCAAAATCGAACTTTTAGAACCGACATCGGAAGAGAGCGCTATTGCGAAATTTATTGAAAAACGTGGTGAAGGCGTTCATCACGTGGCATTTGCCGTTGACAACGTAGCCCATGCAATCCAAGAGGTCGAAGAAAATGGCGTACAACTTATCGATAAAGCTCCTCGCAAAGGCGCCGAAGGATTAAGTATCGCATTCCTTCATCCCAAATCTACTCAAGGCGTACTCACCGAATTTTGTAGTAAATAGTCGGGCGTAGAGAGAAAAATCGCAGCAAATCGTTCTGCAATAATTTTCCAATCGTATTGATCGAAAGTAAGTTGTCGAATGTTATCTTTGAATTTAGAGTAATTTTGAAGCAGTAATTCTATTTTCCGAGAAATATCATTCTGTTCGTGTAGTTTGACGGCATAGCCGATTTTTCCATCGGGATAAATGCCGTCAAAACCGCTGTTTTGAGCATATATTAAGGGAAGTCCTTGTGTAAGAGCTTCTAAGTATACCAACCCGAAAGTTTCAAAAGAGGGCATCACAAAAAGATGGTGCTCTCTGTAAATTCGCAGCAACTCATTCCGATCATTCACTCTACCGGGAGTTGAGATCCAATCATACTGTCTTGCCGACTTTTTAACTTTCTTCTCTTGATCGCCTCCGTCACCAATCAAAGTTAAGGTGAGTTCAGGGTTACTATTTTTTATTGCCGCAACCGCTTTAATCAGTCGGGGGAGATTTTTACATTCGGCAAAATTGCCGACATACAGCAGCTTCGTTGGTGTTGTTATCTCTGCATTACAGATATTTTCACGCCAAAACGGATCAAGTCCGTTCGGAATAATTTCCGCCTTTGCAACAATCTCTTTTTGCATTGATTTGAGTTGCGGCAACATAAGTACGGATTTATACAATGAAGGCGTAATGAAGATAATTTTTTGCGCATGTTCTAAAATATCTTTCCCTAACTGCCAAAGATGAAACATTTTAAGAAAATAGAAAAAGTAATCGGTACTTCTAACCGCAACCACATAAGGAATATTCCGCTCGCGATAGAGTTGATAGGCAATTGCACCCTCTGAAAAAAGTGTAGCCGCATAACTCATATCATACTCTTTATTAAGTATATACTCTTGCAAAAGAGCGTATTTTATTTTTATTTTATAGTTAAAATTGTATTTATACCAAAATTGTGAACCCTCTATTTTTGAAGTAATCAATTGATAAAAGTCACTGTGCGGAAGCTCTTTCAACCTCCTGTTTTGATTGGACTCTCGTTCCACCGCAAAAAGCGTAACATCTACCCATTTTTTTCCAAGTTCCTCACAAAGAGAATGATGTACTTTAGAGGTAAAATAATCCTCGGCGATATAGAGCACTTTCTTTCGCTGATTTTTCATAATTAAGATTTACGTTTCAAAAAGAGATGTCTCATTTTTTCTTGAATTACTTTTCGTTCGTTTTGTGTTAAGCCTAACAGCCAAATCACAATAGCGGAAGTAGAGAAAGAGAGAAGAGTTGTAAAAATCATTCTACCGATAGAGGCATCTAACTTCAAACAGAACAGCATGGGCAAGAGCATTGCGGCAAGAGTCACTCCAATAATCGGCATAATAACCGTAGAGAAATATTTCCTAAGCGACAGCATGATCTGTTTTTTGGCGATAAGTATACGCGCCAGCTGAGCTATAAACGAGAATATGATAGAGATGTACATCGTCGTTTGCGGAGGGTATCCTAATTTTAAAAACAGATAAGAAGCCGGCAAATTAAGCAGTGTAATTGTACCGCTAATCAACTCAAAATGTTTGACTTTACCCGTTGCCTGCACGGAAGCCATAACCGGAAGGCGCAAAGAATCAATCAATGCGTTAATTACGACCAAACGAGAAAAAAGTATGGCATAATCGGGAATCTCGCTGAGCCAAAGTTGCAAAATTGAAGGTGTTTCAAGCAAAATCGGGATCGCCAATACCAAAATTAAGTAGTATGAAAATTTAGAACTCTGATAGAGTAATGAAAGCATTTGGTTGGTTTCTCCGGCTGCGTATGATTTCGTAATTTGTGGTCTAACAGCGGTAAAGAAATTGGTAATAAATTGATTCAGTGCATTAAGAATCTGGTATGCGACACTGCGGGCAGCATTAACAACCGGACCGAAAAAGAGGTTGAGCAACACATTGATTCCATGACTGCGGGTTACGATCGCCAACATTCCATACATATTCCAGCCCGAGTAGCCGAGCATCTCCTTAAATAATAAACGATCCCAACCGTATTTATAACGACACTCTTCAAATTTTCGCCAACAATAGACAATATAAATAACTGATATTATGATTGATACGGAAAACAACAAGATAGCATACAGTTTCAATTTATCGAAAGAAAAATAGACTAACAGATAAACAATCAACAATTTAAGAGCAGATTCAAGAATACTGATATAGGCATAAAAACTCATTCTTTCACGAGCAATAATCATTGCGTTAAAGGGAATTGTTAAAACGGTAGCGATGGTAGAGAAAATAGAAAATTGGTAAACCCAATTTGCCGCACTCATCCGTTCCGCAGGAATATTCATTTGGGTATTCAGGAACCATAAACCAAGTGTTTCTGCAATGATTATCAATAAAATAGAAAACAGTATATAGAGATTAAAATTGAGCGAAAAGGTCTGTTTTAGTTTTGAAAAATCGCCCTTCCCAATCTCAAAAGCGAAAAAACGTTGCGAGGCATTTGCCATCGTGTTGTTGATAAAAGCTAACATAACCACTAAACCACCCACCACATTTAGAATGCCGTAATCCTCAACCCCCAGTGTGCGAAGTACTACACGTGTGGTATAGAGAGAGATAAACATGATAAGTATCATCCTGAAATAGAGGAGTAGCGTATTTTTCGCAATTCTGTTTTTATTGATACTACTCATGTTGTAATCACAAAATTAGGAAGAGAAGCGGGTAAGATCAATCAATTTTCCAAACATAGCATCGGTTTCCGGAAGACGATTGGTATCGAAGCCACCTGCCGGTGTAAAGGTCAGTTCGCCAAAATAGGCTTTTCCGTCAACCAAGTAAAAATCGACTCTGACAAACGGAAAAGGCGCCGACAATTTTTCGGCATAATCAAAAAGCCGATCAACACCTTCGGGCTTTTCGATGCTTTCGCCTGAAGGCAGTGCTAAGCCGGCACGGTTGATGCGTTGCAATTCCCACGCCCGATTGAAAAAATAGAACTTAGGTTTGCCTTGATCCCGCCCGACACAAAGCATAATATAGAGCGGTTTCCCGTTAAAACAATAGATTTTATAATCAGAGGGGAGTTCACCTTTTTTTGTCTCTAACAACTTCTCGGCAACAATAACTTTGTCGGTTTTGTATTGCATCTCTCCATAATAAAGGTGGATTTTTCTCTTTCCCCATCGTGCCAATTGTTGGGTAGCCTTAGTTATATTAAGTTTGGATTTATCGCGACAAATCAGATTAAAACCGGCACCGAAATTCCATTTCAACACAAACTTATCGGGCAACGCATTCCAATCTATATCTTTAGCTCGATGATAGACATTATAAAGCTCATTTTGAAGCTCTTCCAAGCCGAGCGAAGCGAGATATTCTCGTACTTTATATTTATCGGCACACATCTTAACCAGCGGATCGTGGTTGTAACGATTTAGCTTTAGCCACTGGATCTTCTCATCAAAACCGGTCGGATTTTTCAGATTTAGAGCACGTTTATATTTAAAACGAAATAAGATTTTGGCATTAAGTACCGGAGAAATCCAAGTCAATGGATATATGAAAAACTTATGAATATGCTCTTTTTTCATGATTTACAGAATTATGATCAATTTTAAAAAATGATCTTCGGAAAACTATTTTTTCGCATTATAACGGTATTATATTACATTCTTTTTAAAAGTGCATGAGAAACATAGCTTATGAAATTATAGATTGATATCAGAAGCGGTAGTTTTTCAATCTCCCTGTAAACTCTCCATACGGTTTTAGCGGCTTTCCATTTATTTGAGCTGATGGAGTTGGGAGCGTCTCTATAAAAGGCTAAATTTTCATTCAATCCGTAAGCCGAACAATTATTTTTTAAAATCTTGAGCCACAAAGCCATATCTTGTCGAGTTCGAATATTGGGAAACTCTATATTCGTGATATTCTTTCGGTCGAGCATAACGGTCAAACAACCAATAATCGTATTTTTAAGATACCCTTTATAATCAATTCTATCCGGAACATTAACAATCTTCCCTATCTCTGTCCCATCGGCGTTCATCCATTGATAAGCCGTAAATGAGAAATGGCACTCTTTTTCTTGAATAAAAGAGAGTTGTCGTTCCAATTTATGCGGATGCCACCGGTCGTCAGCATCCAAAAAGGCGATATATCTTCCCGAAGCCTGTGCAAGAGAGTGATTACGTGCAAGGGCGGCACCACTATTGTTTTGTAATGAGAAGTATTTAATTCTTTCATCTTTTTCGCAATAACGATGAACAATTTCTCTTGTATTATCGGTAGAAGCATCATCCGTAATCAACAATTCCCATTGCGGGTAACTTTGTGACAACACCGAATCAAGTGCTACGTCAATACTATAACCGTTATTGTAAGCCGGCATGATAATGGAAACTAAATCTTCTTTCATGAATAAGAGCGTTTTTCTTTTAGTAATAGATTAGGGGACAACATGTAGAGAAAAAAGAGTCCCATAAAGGAGATAATAAAATCGCTACCGATATAATATTCCATCATTGATTCGGTCATAAAATTCAATGCACTAATAACAACAAAGCTGATACAGAGTATATTTCGATAACGAATACCATAATAAAACGGGATAAACAGATAGAAGATCAGTGATATAATGCCTAAAAATCCGATATCTAAAATGGTTTCAAAATATTGATTATGACAATTATTAAATTTTTTCTGCATAATAACGTTTTCATCTTCTACAAACTGTTGATGCAGAAATATTCTGGCACTACCCGTACCGTATCCCCAAAGCGGCTGTTCTTTGGCAACCTTAATCGATGTTTTTAATAGCGTAACACGTTGTGTAGAGCTGTTCTTCACCTTAATTTCACACACGTCGCTCTCTCCGAGATCATGTACAAAATCGTCAAGATTTCGAAGCGTCTTCAGTGCGACAGATGTTCTATTATTCGTTTCATCAATAATTTTATAAGAAGTAAAAGAGAATAATAGAATAACATAGAGCGTAAACGGAAACAAAAAACGCAATTTCCTATTCTTCTTTTTATAATAAGAGAATGCAACAGTTAAACAAAGAAGTGTGAAAATAGAGATACATAATTGAATAGAAAAAATTATGGTTAAGAGAGATAACAATACAAAGAAAATACGTTCTCGATAAGTTTTATAAAGTGCTATTCCCAAAACTTGAATGACAAAAAATAGCGCAATAAGCCCTGTTTTTGATTGTAATAAAATGATAAAGAAAAATGCAAGGGGTAAAAAGAGTATCAGCAAATTTTTTAATGGGTACTCTTTCCGTTCCGGATCTATAAAAAGAAGATAGACAGCCAATAGAAGCGCCGTACATATATACATGGAGCAGTAAGAAGGGTGTGAAAAAAAAGACAACCATTTGTAAGTAAATAATTTATCAGTGGGGAATTGCAAAAATTGCACAAAATTAATTCCTAAATTCAGAATCATCATAGCGCCGACCGCATAGATATAAACTTTGAACAACTTCTTTATTCTTGCGCTATCAAATAGATATTCATCATTGGCAAAGAGTATTAAAGGTGTAACTAAAAGCCAGATTTTTTTCGCTAAAGCAATGATTGACATTTTGGCATCCGGCGCATAGAGGAATCCAATGCAATAAAACAGAAACAGAGAGAAGCTCGCAATCGTAAAAAGACGCTTTGGCAGAGTATCAATTCTTTGTAGTTTTCTTTTCCATTTTCCTTCTATAAACCAATTGAGTAGAAGCAATCCGCCTATAGCCGGCGTAAGATAGGGAATACAAAAAGGGACAACGATTACTAATGCAAAAAGCAAAAAATAATTGATTTTAGAATGAATAATCGAACTATCTCTCATTAATTTCTCTTTGGTTAAACAAAATAATATCTTTTTCAAAAGTTATCTTATGGTTCTCTCTCTCACCCTGAACAATATAAATCTTCTCATTAGGGAGGTAACGAAAAACAACGCTACCATCATCGGTCGGCATAAAAGCACTCTCTTGTAAAGCCAAATCAAACGCCTTTTGAATAGTACTATACTTAAAAGCTTGGGGCGTTTGCGCATGATAAACATACTCTCTTTGGGGTATTCCGGTAACGATCTTTTCCGAATCTACTTCAATGATCGTGTCGATTGCAGGTGTGGCAACCACAACAGCATTATGTTTTTTTAAAGCATCTAAAACATCATGAATAATTTGTTGTGATACAAATGGTCGCACAGCATCATGAAAAAGAAGATTACACTCTCCCCGCCCTTTTAAACTCTCCAACACAGCTAAAGTAGAGTGATATCGTTCGGCTCCGCCTTTTACGAAAGCGGTAATTTTATCATACTTACGCAAAGCATCGGCAACATAAAAACAGGTTTCAGGAAGCGCAACCATGATCTCATCAATTTCAGGATTGCTTTGAAAAGCGTCTAGGGTATATTCAATAATCATTTTACCATTTACCGTAAAAAACTGTTTAGGAATTTTTTCTCCAAAACGTTTTCCTATTCCGGCAGCTAAAATGATGACAATATTTTTCACTTATTCTCCTTTTTTAGTTGACATAAGCACTCCTTAATAATCTCTGTCGCTTTTCCATTCCCATATAAATTGTGATTAAATACCGTTCTCTCTTTTTGGGTAACGGTATGATAAGCCTGTAAAATATTCGCTTTGCTACTTCCTGCCAAAATGTTATACCCGGCATCAACCAATTCCGTCCATTCGGTTTCGTTACGCAGCGTGATGCAATATTTGTCAAAAAAAGAAGCCTCTTTTTGAAGTCCGCCGCTATCGGTCATTACCAATTGGGTTTCCGAAAGTAGCCAAAGCATCTCTAAATAGCCTACGGGCGGAATGAACGTGATCTTACTTTGTGCAAAATCAAATCCTATTTTTTGCAACTTACAGCGAGTTCTCGGATGTAAGGGAATCACCACACCTTCCTCTGATGCAATCGTTTCCAGTGCGCTAAAAATGTCAGTCAAATTCTGTTCATTGTCCGTATTTTCGGCTCTATGTACAGTACATAAAACAAACGTGTCGGGTAACAGATCTTTCGGTCTCTTTTTGTATTGCCTGAAGTGGAGTGCCGCGTCAAACATTACATCTCCGGTAAAAACAATTTGACAATCGAATCGGTTAAAGCCTTCCTCTTGCAGGTTTTGAATAGATTTTTCCGTCGGACAGAACAAAATATCGCTAATTCGATCCGTAATAATACGATTAACCTCTTCGGGCATCTCCATATTCAATGAGCGGAGTCCGGCTTCTACATGTACGGTTTTGATTTTCAATTTGCGGGCGGTCAGTGCGCCGGCAAGCGTAGAGTTAGTATCACCGTAAACCAAAACCAAATCGGGTTCCTCTTCCAATAGCACTTTTTCAATCTTCTCCATCATCTGCCCTATCATAGAAGCGTGGCTCAACGAATTGATTTTCAAATTATAGCGAGGTTTTTCTATTTGTAACTCTTCAAAAAAGACATCCGACATATTCGTCTCAAAATGTTGACCGGTATGTACAATAACCTCATCAATATCAACATCACGAAATGCACGATTTACAATGGCGGCTTTAATAAATTGCGGCCTGGCTCCAATAATGGTTGCGATCTTCAGCATGCTCATCTCCCTAAAAAAACAGATGCAAAAGTAAGAAAAAAAGAGATGTCTTTTCTATTGCAGCTGTGCCAAACTTATAAAACAGTAGTTATTAGTAAGTAAATAAATCGGCACAAGAGCAAGAAATCGACAAATCAACTACTCTCTATTGTCATTTAAAATAAAATAATAGGCTTCGGGAGAGTGATGGATGAACATGCTATCGGTATTTTGAGTAAATTTTTGATAATAATTCTCATTACCTGAAAGAATATATTGATGACCAACTCGGACATAGTTATTGCTCGGAGCATACTCCGGAAAATCGCACTCTTCTAAATATTTTTTGATTATATTTGCCATCTTCTCTCCAAGATATTTCTGATATTGATCAACGGCTTTCTGCGATGGCTCATCCATTCGTTTATAAATAAGGCTTAATAATAAGTTATGCGGAAGTTCCTGTTCCTTAATTAATGTTTTCATAGATTCAAAAGAGGTGGTTGCTAAGACATCTTGCGAAGTTTGGACAGTAAAGGGAAGCATCGGTACTATATCATTGGAATTTATCACATTATAAGCCCATCCGTCTTGTGTTTGCACTTCATATTCGTAAGCATAGAAGAGGTTTCCCGGCTTAGGACCGGCACTACAGTAAGTCTTAAACGTAATATCTTGAGGAAGTTCACCCTTCATTTGCAGATTCCTCAAATGGCTGGTTAGCAGAAATGAGATCCCCGCGCCTTGGCTATGTCCGGTAATATAGAAATTTTTGATGCCTCTTGCATAGCAGCTGTCAATGTGCGGGAGAATATCTTTGGATAGAAAACCGGTCGCAACCAACCATCCGATATGTACGGCGGCAAACGGACTTTGTGCCAATTCATATCGAAAGGTGTCGGTGCCGGTCAGCTGTATTTCGCCGCGTGCGGGAACCATAGCTGCGTAAAGATTTGCCATCCAGCTGGCGGATGTTTCACCGGTACCTTTAATAGCAATAGCAGCAATGCTATCCTCACTCAACCATAATGTCCACACATCATCTAGCCCTAACATTGGCGACTTATAATGCATCACAAATTTTTCGGGATAAAAATTCTGCGGAATATGCGCCGATTGATTGGTTTGCGCGCAGATCTTTAACATCTCTACGTATTCGGCTTTCTCAAATCCCGGCTTCAAATTACCACCTTTCGCTACAAAAAAGAAGAGTAAAAAACTCAAAATGAAATAGACTTTTTTCATGACAACTGCTATTATCTGCGGAGAACAATTTAATAAGTTAGAATGTTCATTCGCAAGTTTCAACTTAAATCCATTTCTTTCCGGATAAAATAAAGTTTGTTACTTATCGTTAGTTAAAGCGTGTAAAATTGAGAGTAATAAATAAAGCAAAACATCAAGAACTTGATAAAGAGACTGTTTTTGGGGATATTTTTGGCTGTTTGCAGCATGATTCTTCATGCACAGCGATCTGAAATCGGTGGTTTCTTCGGTTCGGCGTTTTATATCGGCGATGTAAATCCCACATCTCTATTCTCTTCTCTAAAACCATCCGGCGGCATTATTTACAGATATAATATAAATCCGAGATGGGCAATCAAAGCAAGCATTATGTTTGCCAATGTACAAGCAAGTGATGCTAAAGACAATAAAAACTACGAAAGGAATCTCAGCTTTAAATCGCCAATTACCGAAATTGCTGCCGTAGCGGAACTGAACTTCTTCAACCTTTACAACAGTGCGCGCAGCAATCGTTTTACTCCTTACATCTTTGCCGGGTTGGCATTCTTCTCTTTTAATCCGCAAGCCGAATTAGATGGTAAAATCTACTTTTTGCAACATTTAGGTACTGAAGGGCAAGGACTTGAAGGAATGGATAGCTACTATTCGTTGACAAGTTTTGCGATTCCGTTCGGAATAGGGTTTAAGGTGAATATCGGGAGACATATCTCCTTCGGATTAGAGTGGGGAATGCGTTACACTTTCACCGATTATCTGGATGATGTGGGCGGCACCTATTACGACAACGATATATTACGTCAAACAAGAGGCGATGTGGTGGCAAACTTGGCAGACAGATCCTCTTTCACACATCCGCACGGTATGGAACGCGGGAATACAACCACTACGGACCTTTACTCATTCTTTGGAGCGACACTGACATTCAAAGTCGGGAATAAGGATAAAAATTGCGAATTAAGAAAAGCCGTGCGAAGAGGTAGAGGGTACAGATAGTATTTTTACATAATAAATTAAATTTCATGGGAATTTTGTTACAATCAATCAGAGAAATAGAGAGTGAAAGGTTACCGCGTCACATCGCCATTATCATGGATGGAAACGGGCGTTGGGCTAAGCAACAAGGGTATGATCGAATTTACGGACACCAACAAGGCGTTCATGCCGTACGAAGCGTTATTGAGGGTGCGGGAGAGGCAGGAATCGGCTACCTCACTCTTTTCGCCTTCTCTACCGAAAATTGGAACAGACCGAAAGAAGAGGTTAATGCGCTAACTTCCCTTTTGGTAAAAACTATCCATTTGGAGTTAGAGAATCTGATGCGCAATAATGTACGCCTGACGGCAATCGGAGATTTAGCTTCTCTGCCGCAAGAGTGTCAAGACGAGTTGAGAAGAGCTATTGATCAAACCAAAGAGAATGCCGGTCTGACCGTAGTGCTGGCTCTCAGCTACAGCGCACGCTGGGAAATAACGGAGATGACCCGAAAGATTGCGAAGATGGCAAAGCAAGAAGCACTCGACCCCGATACAATCAATGCCGGAACCGTAAATCAAAACTTAACTACGGCAACCATTCCCGACCCCGATATACTGATTCGTACGGGAGGCGAATTGCGCATCAGCAATTTCCTGTTATGGCAAATTGCTTACACCGAACTCTTCTTTTCATCGATCATGTGGCCCGAATTTCGTAAAGAAGATCTATGGAAAATCATCTTGGATTATCTCTCCAGACAACGACGATTTGGAAAAACAGGTGAACAAGTCGCCACGAATTAATATTTTCAATATATTTGCCAACTAATTTTTCGAGCAATAATGCTAAACAAACTTCTTATATTTTTCTCCGTTTTTCTTGTCGTAATATTTTGCAACGTAAAATGTTATGCTCAAGTTTCTCACTCTTCCGAAGGTGAGCCGATAGGGATAACCATTGATTATGCCGCGCCAAAAAAATATGAAATTGCCGGAATTACCTCCTCCGGAAGTGCCAATTTTGACCAAAGATTGCTCTATTTCTCTGCCGGAAGCATAATCGAAATTCCGGGTGAAGAGATTACCAAATCCGTGAAGAGATTGTGGAATACGGGAATGTATGAAAATATTGACATCTCCATCACAAGAGTTATTGATAACAAGGTATTTATAGACGTATACTTGGTTGAACGTTCTCGCTTGGTCGCTTTCTCTTTTATCGGCACTACGAAAAGTGAAGAGAATGAAATTCGTGAAAAAATAAAAATCTCACAAGGAAATATTGTCAACGATAATCTTAAAACCACCTCCGCTAACATCATTCGTAATTACTACATTGAAAAAGGATTTTTTAATTGTACGATTGAAGTTAAGGAAGAACTCAACCCAAAAGTTGCTAATGGTGTTAATCTTCAATTTGTGGTCAATAAAGGGAAAAAAGTGAGAATTGAAAGCATTAATGTGATAGGAAATAGTAATGTTTCCAAGGCTCCGTTAACCAAAGCTATGAAAAATACAAAAGAGAAGTCGCGCTTTATGCCGTTTTATAAAGCGGATACGCTTATTCTCTATATGCTAAAAAATCCTGATTATTACGCTTCTAA
>QMCE01001682.1_pt1 | contig 12174 bp, 11 predicted proteins | sample 1821851 | NCBI WGS metagenome assembly QMCE01 (sample SAMN09453174, study PRJNA476694) | Termite gut metagenome, whole genome shotgun sequencing project. | isolation source: worker | host: Odontotermes sp. | place: South Africa:Pretoria | collected 2016-01-28
GTGCCGGACAGAACCGCATATGTCCTCGATAACACCAAGCCCTCTCCCGCTGTTTCGATGACAGAAACGGCAAAAACGCTTGAAAAGCTTGGGGCGGCTTATATCTGTGCCCCATGTGTGACCTCGCATTATATCTTTGATGAGATTCAGGCGGAAATAAATGTTCCTTTAGTGAATATGATAGATGAAACCGTTGCCGCCTTAAAAAAGAGAGGCAGTAAAAAAGCGGGCATTATGGCGACAAGCGGCACTGTGAGCTCAGGGCTTTTTCAGGCGGCACTTGAGAAAGCAGAGATTGATTTTGTTCTGCCAGATGACGAGACGCAGACGATTATCATGGATATAATATACAATGAGGTCAAGGCTGGAAAGCCTGTTGATATAAAGCGTTTCCTCAGCACTGCGGACAAGCTGTTTGCCACCGGCTGTGATTCTGTCATTCTCGGCTGCACCGAGCTTTCTGTCATAAACAATAATCGGCTTGACAACAGATTTGTAGATGCGCTGACAGCGCTTGCACAAAAATGCATCGAGCTTTGCAGCTGAGCGTTTAAGTAGGGAATGACAGCCTCTCACTTGAGGTTGATTTCAAATATAGCAAAAAGGAGATTTTATGAGCGGATTCGTCGGATTCATCAATAATGGCACGTTGCAAAACCGAGAGGAAGTAATCAGGAAAATGACTGACAGGATAAAGCACAGAGGCCCCGACAGCGAGGGCTTTTATTCTGACGACGCTATTTCGCTGGGGCTGCGCTTTTTCAGCACGACAGACAGCATCGGCGGAAAGCTGCCCATTTCCAATGAAGACGGCAGCAAGCTTCTGTTTTTCGACGGCAATGTCTATAATTACGCCGAGCTGCGAGCCGATCTCGAAAAGACCGGGCATGTTTTCGGCACTGACTTGGAATGCGAAGCAGTTTTGCACGGTTATGAGGAATACGGCGCAGGCGTGCTTGATAAAATCCGCGGCTCATTTGCTTTTGTGGTTTGGGATAAAACTGCGCAAACGCTCTTCGGAGCAAAGGATATTTCCGGCGGGAAGCCTCTTTATTATTACAAAACCGAAAGTGAATTCCTTTTCGCTTCGGAGATTAAGGCATTTCTTGATTATCCGAATTTTCAGAAGAAGCTTGTAACCGAGCAGATTCCGAACTATCTTTCATATGAATATCTCCCTGATGAAACCACTCTTTTTGAAAATGTATATAAGCTGCCTGCCGCACATTTCTTTACATATCAAAACGGCAAGCTTGATATTGAGCGTTACTATAAAATCGAGTATAAAGTTGAGGAAGACAAAAGCCTCGAATACTGGGTTGATGAAATAAGCAGTGAGTTTTCAAAAAGCGTTGCTCTGCATCAGAATGCCGGCACGGAAATCGGAAGCTTCCTTTCAAGCGGGGTTGATTCAAGCTATGTCCTGAATGAAGCGTCAAAGCGTAATGCGGAAATTAAAACCTTTTCTGTCGGCTTTAAGGAGGAAAAATACAGTGAGCTTCCGTATGCCGAAGCCTTCGCCGGAAATTTGGGCGTGCCCAATATCGTGAGCGAGGTCAGTGCTGATGATTTCTTCGCCGCCGCCGCTGAAATTCAGTATTTCCTTGACGAGCCGCTCCCGAACCCCTCTGAAATTCCGCTGTATTTCCTTGCTAAAAACGCAAGAAAATATGTGAAGGCGGCACTTTCCGGCGAGGGCGCAGACGAGCTTTTCGGCGGCTACCCTATGTATCTTCAGGGCGGGCATTTCGCCAACTATACAAAGCGCATACCAAGGGCAATAAGGAAAATAGGAGCGGGTGTTGCGAGAATTCTGCCGAATTTCAAGGGCCGAAGCTTTGTAATCCGTGGCGCAATGGAGCCCTATCAGCGTTTCTTGCGTGCAAGCTATGTTTTCCAAGCTGACGAGCGGCAAAAATTCCTGAAGGAAAAAATCACCGCAATGAATCCCGAAGAATACAGCAGAAAATATTTCCTTGAGGTTCAGAATTTGGACGAGCCGACACAGCTGCAATATGTTGATATGCACACATGGCTGCCCTATGCGATGATTCTCAAGGCTGACAGAATGAGCATGGCAAATTCGCTGGAGCTTAGAGTTCCCTTCATGGACAGAAAAATGCTTGAGCTTGCACTGAGGATACCCTCGAAATTCCGCGCACATAATGAGGAGACGAAGATTGCCCTACGCCGTGCGGCAATAAAAGAGCTGCCGGAGAAAACGGCAAACAAGCCGAAGCTCGGCTTCCCTGTTCCGCTGAACGACTGGCTGCGTGAAGAAAAGTATTACGGCATCGTAAAAGAAGCCTTTTTGAGCGAAACAGCAGAGCAATTCTTTGTAAAAGACGAGCTCATGAAGCTCCTCGACGCACACAAAGCAGGTCAGGCGCACAACATGCAAAAGATATGGTCTTTCTATTCATTCATATTATGGTACGATAAATTCTTCAAAGAAAACTGACTAAAAAAATTCCTCGGCACATACCGAGGAATTTTTATTAGATTTTATGCTTCAAAGAATACTTTTACTGCCTTGTAGGTGCTGTAAACATCAAGCTTTGAGACAACCTCCCACGGCGCATGCATTGAAAGCACGGGCACACCGACATCAACAACATCCATGTTCATCACGGCAACCTCTGTGGCAACGGTTCCGCCGCCTCCCTGGTCAACCTTGCCGAGCTCGCCAATCTGCCACAGCACATCATGCTTGTTGAAAAGATTCCTTATCTCACCGACAAATTCGGCCGAGGCATCGTTTCCGCCGCCCTTTCCCCTTGCGCCGGAATACTTTGACATACCAATACCGTGATTTATGAAGCATGAATTTCCCGCCTCAAATGCGGATGCATATGTGGGGTCATATGCGGCAGTAACGTCGGCGGAAAGGCATTTCGATTTCGTCAGCACATGGCGTGCCTGGTTTCCGTCCATTGCCGCTAAATCTTCAATGAAGAAGCGCAGATAGTCCGCCCCGAGACCCGTGTTGCCGTAAGAGCCAATCTCCTCTTTGTCGGCAAGCACGACAATTGCCGTATTATTCGGTGTCTTGCAGTCGAAAATCGCTTCAAGAGAGGGGTAGGCACAAACTCTGTCGTCATGCCCGTATGCCCCGATAAGGCTTCTGTCAAAGCCCACGTCCTCAGCCTTAAATGCGGGAACAAGCTCTATTTCCGCAGAAATCAAATCCTCTTCAATAATCCCATACTTTTCATTGAGAAGCTTCAATACGTTGAGCTTATATGTGTTCTCCGCCTTCTCTTTTGAGGCCGGCATGCTCCCTGCGATTACGTTGAGGTCTTCGCCAGAAAACGCCTCGCCGAGCTTCTTCACCATCTGGTCTTTCCCGAGGTGCGGTAATATATCGCTTATGCAGAACTGCGGCTCGCCAGGCTCTTCGCCTATGCATATCTCAAGCTCACTGCCGTCTGCACGGACGATTTTGCCATGCATTGAAAGCGGAATAGTCGTCCACTGATACTTCTTAACGCCGCCGTAATAGTGAGTTTTGAGCAAGGCCTGCTCGTTCGCTTCATAGAGGGGAATCGGCTTTAAGTCAAGGCGTGGGCTGTCAATATGTGCGGCAGAAATACGCACGCCGTCCTTTGTACCGCTCTTGCCAATTACCGCAAGGCAGATAGATTTATTCCTGTTGTTGTAATAAACCCTGTCGCCTGCCTGATATTTCTTCTTAGGGCTGAATTCCGAAAAGCCCGCAGCCTTTGCCTTTTCAATCGCAAATGCCACGCTTTCACGCTCTGTTTTCGCCGCATTCAGAAATTCCTTATAGCCCTCTGAAAACTTGAAAGCCTTCTTTACCTCTGCCTCTGAAAGACGCAAAAAGCCGTTTCTGCGCTCAAGTACTAAATTCTTTTCCTCCGCTTTAACCGGTTTGGTGCTTTTTTCCTTTGCCATAATGCTCTCCTTAAATTAATTTACTTAACAGTTTATCACAAGTTTTCAAATTGTCCAGTTTTTTATGCTTCCTCTCCCTCTAAGGCACGGTTGAGCTCTTCAACGATTGGTGCGAGGATTTTCGAATATTCACTTATGCCGAGAGTGCCGTCAATGATATAATCCGCACGGCTTTCATAGAATTCATTCTCAGGCTGCGCTTCCATTCTTATTTTCGCTGCATCCGCCGTTAGTCTGTCACGTTGAGTGATTCTTTTCATGCGTATGTCTTCGGGTGCGGTTACAGCGACAATCCTTGCGCACATTTTATCAAAGCCCGCTTCGAACAATGTCGGTGCGTCAACTATAATTAAGCCATAGCCGGATTTCTCCGCACGCTCAATCTCCTTGCGCACCTTGACCAAAATGCGTGGGTGAGTTATGCTGTTGAGCCTATCCCTGCCCTCCTGACTGGCAAAGGCACGCCTTGCAAGCAGCCCTCTGTCAAGAATTCCTTTTTTTGCTATGTCGTCGCCGAAAGCCGCCTGAAGCTCATGCACGCAGTCAGCGTCATAAACCTCCGGCGAACGGCTTATCCAGTCGCAGTCAATTGAGATGCAGCCGAGGTTCTCCATCTCTGTTGAAACGGTGGTCTTCCCTGAGCCGGAGCTGCCTGTCAGGCCGATAATCAGCCTCCCGGCAGGATTCAGAACCTTGAAGCCCGCCGCACGAATCAGGCGGTTGTACACCGCCAGCCCGACGCCTGTTCTCTTTGGCATTCTCGCATAAACCTGCCCAGCGTTTCGTTCGTCAAGCTCATGAAGCGCAGAGAAAAGCTTTCTCGCCTGAGCTCCTGAATCATAACGTGGGCCGTAAGATATATGCGGAATTTCCAGCTTATCTGCGTCTTCGTCAAAGCAAAGCGCAAAGCAGCCTCTTTCGTTTGCAAAATCAATGAATTCCTCGGGTGAGGAATCAATAATCGTTATGTCAGCTTTTGGGCAATAGTGCTTGTACTTCATTCCGGGGGAATGCGCCTTCTCCCGCTCATTCATGCGCAATAAAACTGCGCTGTCTATTTCAATTTTGCCTACGACCGCTTCAAGCTGATTCACCGTCACTCTGCCCGGACGCAGAAGCCTCGGCTTTTTCCCCGCAAGGCTTATTATCGTGCTTTCAATGCCAACCTCGCAATTTCCCGCCTTGACAATTGCCTCTACTTTTCCGTTCATGTCTTCAAACACATGCTTAAAGCTTGTGGGGCTGGGCTTGCCTGAAATATTTGCGCTCGGTGCGGCAAGCGGAACACCCGCAGCATTGATAATCTTCTGCGCAGTTTCATTTTCCGGAAATCTGATTGCCACTGTATCAAGCCCGCCGCTTACCGTATTCGGCACAAGCTCTGATTTTTTAAGAATCATTGTCAAAGGACCCGGCCAAAAGGCCTCGGCAAGCTTCTGCGCCTCTTCCGGTAGCTCACTCACAAGCGCCGGCAGTGCTTCCATGTCGGCTATATGCACAATCAGCGGGTTGTCAGAGGGCCTGCCTTTAACTTCATAGATGTGCCTCACGGCCTTGTCATTATAAGCACTCGCCGCAAGCCCGTAAACCGTCTCGGTGGGTATGACAACAAGACCGCCGGATTTAATTATTTCTCCCGCAGCCTCTATGTCGGCATCTATCATTTCTTCCAGTATCAATGTCTCCATTTGTTTCCCCGTTTACCAACCTTCAGATTGTAGATTCCGTCAACTTGTCTGCCCTGTCTGCGGCAATTAATCCGTCGAAAAGCTCGTCAAGTGCGCCGTTCAGAATTTCCTCAAGCTTATAAAGCGTAAGCCCGATTCTATGGTCTGTCACTCTGTTTTGCGGATAATTATATGTTCTTATGCGTTCTGACCTGTCGCCCGAGCCCACCTGCAGCCTCCGTTCACTTGCCATCTCTGAGCTTGCCTTATCAATCTCCTGCTGCAAAAGCCGTGAACGAAGGATTTTCATCGCCTTGTCCTTGTTTTTCAGCTGGCTTCGCTCATCCTGACATTCCACCACGACGCCTGTGGGAATATGCGTTATCCTTATGGCTGAGGAGGTTTTGTTGATATGCTGCCCCCCGGCACCGCTTGAGCGAAAGGTATCTATCCGCAAATCGCCCGGGTTAATCTCCACATCCACCTCTTCCGCCTCCGGAAGAACCGCAACCGTTGCCGCTGATGTATGAATCCTTCCCTGCGTCTCGGTCTCCGGGACACGCTGAACACGGTGTGCGCCGCTCTCGAATTTCAGCTTTGAATATGCCCCCTCGCCAATTATCGTAAAGCCTATCTCCTTATATCCGCCGAGCTCTGTCTCGTTCTCATTGTTGATTTCAATCTTCCAGCCGGCTCTCTCGGCATACATCGAATACATTCTGAAAAGAACGCCTGCAAAAAGCGCCGCCTCTTCTCCGCCTGTGCCGCCCCTTATCTCCATGATGACGTTCTTTTCGTCGTTCGGGTCTTTCGGAAGCAAGAGAAGCTTCATCTCGTTTTCAACCTCTTGCAGCCTTTCGGCAGACACTTTAATCTCCTCTGCCGCCATCTCACGAAGCTCACGCTCGGTGCCGCTTTCATCAAGCAGCTCTTTGGCTTGCTTTATGGAGTCTGCAAGGCTTTTATATTCTCTGTAGCACTCGACAATCGGTGTGATTTCCTTGTGCTCTTTCATCAGACGGGTGTATTCTTCTCTGTCTGCCGCAACAGACGGGTCATAGAGCTTCATATTGAGCTCTTCATATCGGTTTTCAAAAACCTGTATATTTTCAAACATTTTCTGTCTCCTTCAATTTTATTCTGTATTTGCTTATAAAATTGAAGGTGCTAAGATTCTTCCTCTCTGATTATCCTCTTGACGTTCCTCTCGCATTTATGACGCGGCACCATAACCTCATGCCCACATTTTCTGCACTTAATTTTGAAGTCCATACCCGAGCGAAGCACATCAAATTCGTCTGAGCCGCAGGGATGTGGCTTCTTCATTTTGAGGACATCTCCTACTCTAACGTCCATTAATTTTTCTCCTAAAATCAGTCAGTTTGGGTCAATCCCCGAAATCTCCATGGAAGATTCTATGGAATAATTTGCGGTTACCACGGGCTCGGTAATTGACACATTGATTGTATACTTTCCGACTGCCCAGCAGCTGTTTGCCCCGCTTATCATCACCGACACCGGCAATTCAACATCGCCCATCAAATCCCCTTTGCCTGTCATATCGAGCGTACAATAAACGTTTTCGCCCGTCAGCTTTGCTATCTGCGCTTCAGAGCCCATGATATTTATTGTGACAGACTGTGTGATTGCCTCGACATTTATGCCTGCCGGAACATTGATTATCTTTATTGTCCTTGTGGTGACAGAAGCCGCTTTGAAGCCCGATAAATCTACATCAACAGTCGCTGTCTCCACCGTGCTGAGGTTTCTCACGCCGGAAGGAATTGTGATGCTCATATCGAAGCTTTGGTTTTCAGCCGTTACCTCAGAGAAATCAACTGCCTCGTCAAGTGTGATTTTCTCCACTGCCGCTAAATCCTCCTCTGTTCCTGCTATGTCTATCGTCTGCGGCGTTATTTTAATCCTTGAATCCGCAAAGCCCTCAGGCGCATTTATCACATTCGCTTCAAGCGGAACAGTCTTCTTCGTATATACGGGGATAACCACCTCTACTGTTTCTGTGCTGAGGCTTATATACATGCCTGCATAATCTCTGATTTCAGCGCCGTCCTGGTCATAAAGCTTCAGGCTTGCAGAAAACCTCTGCTCATCTCTTATCGGCGCTTCAATCACATATGCCGCCGCCACACGGCTGATTTTGTTCACTGATGATTCCGGCCCGGATATTGTCAGGCTTGTGTCGGAAAGCACAGGCTCGCCTGCTGAAAATCCCGATTCGCTCGTGTAGGTGATTTCCGATTCAATCGGCAGTGTCACCTCCATATATCTGTCTACCTCAATGGTTATCTCTTCGGGCGAAATTGCGGTTATGTCATAGTCCGCAAGCTCACCAGCTGCTTTCTGTGCTTTAAGTGCAACCACCTCTTTGCGAAGGCCGGTGCTTGATATTTTGCTTGAATCCGGCGAATATGAGCCGACAACCTTGAAATCTGCCGCCGTCAGCCTGTTTATAATCAGGCTGTTTCCTGTAACCGTCACATCGGCGGAATCATGCGTCATGTTGAACGCCCTCAGATGATTGTTGAGCGCATCATCGGAGAATTCAAGCTCAATCGGTATGTCTGCAATTGTTTTTGATGTCTGCGTGTTCGTATTGGCTGTGGACATGAAAAGCCATGCAAGAATTGCCACCACCAGTGAAAAGGCAAGAACAAATTTGTTGTTATAGAAAAGCCCGGTTATCGAAAATTTCCTGCGTGCCGTGCTGACGGGATTCTCTTTGTTGTTATCCGGTTTATTCATATTATCCATGCTCAGCCCCTCCTATCGCCAGAATCAATATGGAAAAAGCCGAGAATTCTTCTTCCGAAGGATTCCTCTTTCTTTTCCGCCGTGCCGATAAGATGCTCGGTAAGGGCTTCTTTTAATGTTATCCTGTTGAAATCACGTCCTAAAATGCCGTTCACAGCAAGTGAAATCTGCCCCGTTTCCTCTGAAACAACAAGTGCGATGGCGTCTGTTTCCTCGCTTATGCCAAGTGCGGCCCTGTGTCTTGTGCCGAGCGATGAGTTAATCGAAACATTTTTCGTCAGCGGGAGAATGCAGCCCGCAGCGGCTAACATTCCATTGCGAATAACAACTGCACCGTCGTGAAGAGGCGCCTTGTTGAAGAAGATGTTCCCGATGATTTCCGGGGTCGCTGCGGCATTAATGACCGTTCCCGTTGCGATTATATCGCCAAGATTAGTTTTCCTCTCAAACACAATCAGCGCACCCATCTTGAGCTGCTGAAGATAGGTGGTGGATTCAACAACGCAGTCGATTATGTTTTTCGTCTCTGTTACCTTAGAGGCATTTCCGCCGCTGAAGGCGGTTGTCAGCGATTTCCCGACATTGCTGCGCCCAACCTGCTCAAGCGCACTTCTGAGCTCCGGCTGGAAGACAATGATAAGCACCACCAAGCCGTATTGGAAGACATAATTAAAGATTTCATTTACCATTTTCAAATCGAAGAAATTTGAAATAAGGAATGCGGCAACCAAGAGCAAAAGCCCCTTAACAAGCTGCCCTGCCCTTGTCTCTCTTATCAGCTTTATGAGCTGATAAATCAGAAAGGTTACAATGATGATGTCAATTATATCCTTGAAGGCAAAGCCTTGCACAGCAGCAGCCAAATTGTTGCCGAACTGTGTAAAATAGTTCATCAGAACTTCCACTTTTTCACCACCTGTAGAAATAGCCTAATATTAAATTAATTATAACACAAAACCCCTCCGAAATAAAGGGGTTTTGTTTAGTTTATAAGGCAAATTGCCTGTGCGGCAATTCCTTCTCCCGAGCCCGTGAAGCCCATGCCCTCTTCGGTTGTCGCCTTCACGCTTACCTGCCCTTTTTCCATTTTGCAAGCCTTTGCGATATTCTCACGCATTTCATCTATGAACGGCGAAAGCTTCGGGCGCTCTGCAATGACAGTTGAATCAATATTAGAAATGCTGTAATCCACCTTTCTGACAGCATCAGCCACTTTTTCAAGCAGCATAAGACTGCTTGCGTTTTTATAGGCTTCGTCCGTGTCGGGAAAGAGCTTGCCGATGTCACCAAGTGCCGCCGCACCGAGGATTGCATCGCAAATCGCATGAAGCAGTACATCGGCGTCAGAATGTCCGAGAAGCCCTTTTTCAAAAGGAATCTCCACCCCGCCGAGAATCAGCTTTCTCCCCTCAACAAGCCTGTGTACGTCGTACCCAATTCCGATTCTCATGATTCCCCTCCTATAAACGCCTCGGCAATTTTCAAATCCTCCAGCGTTGTGATTTTGATGTTTTTGTAATCTCCTTTTGTCAGGAAAACAGGACTCCCGAAATATTCAACCATGCTGCAGTCATCTGTGAAATCCATATCATCAGCCCTTGCTTTCTTTGATGCGCCTTTGTACAGCTCACATTCAATTACCTGCGGGGTTTGAACGCTCATGAAGCTCTCTCGTCTTGGCGTGTTTATCACAAAGCCGCTCTCATCTGTCTCTTTTATCGTGTCTTTAAGCGGCACAGCAAGAGACGAGGCTCCATATTTCACCGCATTTGCACAAACAGCGGAGATGCTTTCAAGTGAAACGAGCGGCCTTGCGGCATCATGAATGACAAGATAATCCGCATTGTAGGCCGCTTCAACCCCATTGCTCACAGATTCCTGCCTTGTTTTCCCGCCCACTGCATACTTCACAGTTTTTCGCCCGTCTGAAAAAACCGAAAGAAGAGAGCGTAGCTCTTCCATATCATTCTCCCTGCAAACGATGACGATTTCATTTACCTCCCTTGCGTTAAGAAAGGTTATAACCGTGCGAAGGATTATCGGCACTCCGCATATTTTTTCGAATATTTTGTTCGGTCAGATCCTTTTCCACTATGGTATTTTTCTTTTCAATAGCCTCAATAATCAAGGGTTTTAGAGTTTCCAAATTATTCAAATCAACATGTTGGATTTGATTCCAAAAATCAACAGACGTAATCAACGCTATTTTTATCATTTCCGCAAAGCCTGATAAAATCTCACTTTTCGGAAGTGTATTCAAAAACTCGACATCAATCACAACCATTTTTGCCGGGGCAAAAACGCCGATTTGATTTTTGAAACTTTTGAAATCCACTCCTGTTTTTCCGCCGTGAGCCGCATCAATCATGGCTAACAGCGTTGTTGGGATATTGACAAAATCAATTCCACGTTTGTAACACGCCGCTGCAAATCCGCCCATATCGCTAATCACACCACCGCCTAAATTGATCAATAATGATTTCCTATCCGCCTGATTTTCGGTTAATTGTTCGATAATCCATGAAAACGTCTCTAAATTTTTATGCTGTTCTCCGCTTGCGATATTGATGATTCCGGCATCGTGAAGAATCGGGCATTGCTCAAACAACCGTGGCAAAGCATATTTTTGCGTGTTTTCATCAACCAATACAAAATGCTTGATGTCGCTGTTTGGTTCAGCGAGCATCATGTTCAATTCATTGATTGTTGCTATTGGTGTACGAAATGCAGTCATAAATTACAGGATTGATGTTGCCGAAATATGACGGTTTCCCGAATCAGACACGACCATTTCTATTTTCAAAAAATGCTGTGGCAATAACGGTTCTACGAGTTCTGCCCATTCTAAAAAACAATAATTTCCGCTGTAAAAATATTCTTCACAGCCTAAATCAGCGGCTTCTTTAAGATTTTTAAGCCTGTAAAAATCGAAATGAAAAACCGGTTGATGATGTTTGGTTCGATATTCGTTAATAATCGCAAATGTCGGGCTATTCACCACGTCTGTTACATGCAATTCCAGACAAAGCGCCTTGATGAACGTCGTTTTTCCGGCGCCCATTTCTCCATAAAAAGCAAACACCCGAACTTGCGGAAATGTCGCTAACAAATCCTTTGCAAGGGGCTGTAATTGCTCCAAACACGTAATATCTCTTTCAAAAACCGGCATTCTATTTATTTTGCAAAATAATAAACGGCACTAACATCTCTTCCATTGAAACTCCGCCATGTTGCATGGTATTTTTGTAATAATTTGCGTAATGCGCATAATTATTCGGATACACGAAAAAGTCATTATTCCTGCAAAAGATATAACTTGACGAAACGTTAAGCTTAGGCAAATAGCCGTCTTCCGGCTTTTTGATCAGAAATACCTGTTCCGGATCATAATCCAATTTCCGGCCTGTTTTGTAGCGTAAATTCAAACTTGTATCGCGCTCTGCTCTAACACGAACGGCATCTTTAACACGTACCGAACCGTGGTCTGTTGTAATCACCAAATTCACTTTCTTTTCAGATAATTGTTTGATAAATTCGAATAACATCGAATGTTCAAACCACGACAAAACCAAACTCCGATAGCCCGATTCGCCTTCTGTCATTTCCCGCACCAAATTCACATCCGTACTTGCATGTGAAAGCATATCCACAAAATTATAAATCAGCACATTCAACTTACTATCCATCATTTGAGGAATGCTCTCAACCATCTTTTTCCCGAACGATTCATTGAAAATTTTATTAAATGTAAATCGCACCTTTTTCCCGTGACGTTGAATAAATTCGCCAAACAAATCCAATTCATATTGATTTTTGTGGT